>Ga0082212_10001256_pt1 | contig 37376 bp, 32 predicted proteins | sample TergutNt197P3_FD_71548 | JGI IMG/M metagenome (GOLD analysis project Ga0082212, IMG submission 71548) | Neocapritermes taracua P3 segment gut microbial communities from Petit-Saut dam, French Guiana - Nt197 P3 | ecosystem: Host-associated > Arthropoda: Insects > Digestive system > Gut ...
AATCCCCCCCCCCCCCCCATTTTTTCCCTTTTTTATCTTTGCCTAACGCCCCTGTAGTGAATAAGCTGTGGATAAGTACACGATTCTCAACAAATACATTATGTTTTAGGGGAGATATTCTTTATGTGGTAAATATATAAAATCTGAAACTCTTATCCATATCCTGAACAAACAGGTCTGTTAAAATACTTGCATATTTCAACAGACCCGTGTTGTGTTTCCTTTTATTTTTATTTTATCATAAACGATTACGTCTATGAGTTACCCAACCCCATCCCTCTGCGGGACGGCGCTGTCACCCCGATCGGCGCTGTCACTTTGGCCAACGCCATCACCGGAGGCAGGGGAGGGGAGTGTCTTGCCCAAAAACTCCGGCATTTCCATGCCTGCCTGACGGAAAAGCTCGTTCATCGGCGGAATGGACTTCAGCATCCCCGCCAGAAAATTGGCGGTAGCGGGGGATCCGTCCTGGCCGTTCATGCTGTCCCAAACAGTCACTTTGTCAATCTTGAGATTCTTAATGGCTTCAACCTGGATCTGGACCAAATCTTGCAGCTTATCCGCGATCATGAGCTTGACGGCAGCATTAGGATCGCCGCCGGCAGCGGCCACCAGCTGCTGCATCCCGTTGGCCTGACGCATAAGTGTTTCTTCCAGTCCTTTCGCCTGAGCCTGCATCTTCGCAAAGATCGCATCCGCTTCCCCGCGGGCAGTGCGGCGCTTGACCTCGGCTTCAGCCTCCGCAGCAATCTCAGCCTGGCGTTTTTCAATTTCCGCTCGCACAATAACATCGGCTTCCTGAGACGCCTGTTCCAGAGACGCACGGGTCTGCTCCGCTTCCTGTTGAGCAATATAGGCTTCCTGCAACGCTTTTGCCGACTGAACTTTTTCCGCGGCTGTGGCGAGACGCAGAGCCTCGGCTTCCTTTTCCCGGCGTCTTGCTTCGGACTGAGCCACTTGGATCTTCGCGTCGTTTTCCCCCTGGATCGCGGTAGCGTCAGCGGCAGCCACCTCGATACGCTGATCCCTATGAGCGTTGGCCTGACCGATAGATCCATCTCTGTCTTTTTCCGCCACAGATTTTTTAGCGTCATTGATGGCCTTAGCGGCAGCTTCTTTACCCAAGGCTTCAATATATCCCGATTCATCGTTGATGTCCGTCACGTTGACATTGATGAGGCGCAGCCCAATCTTTTTCAGCTCAATCTCGACGTTGTTCGATACAGCCACCAGGAATTTATCCCGGTCTGTATTGATTTCCTCAATATCCATGGTGGCAATCACCAAACGCAGCTGACCGAAAATAATATCTTTCGCCAATTCCTGAACTTCATTCATCCTCAGGCCCAGCAGGCGCTCAGCGGCATTTTGCATGGTTCCCTGCTCGGTGGAAATCCCGACAGTAAAACGGGAGGGAACATCAACACGGATATTTTGCTTAGAAAGCGCGTTTCTCAAGTCCACATTCAGGGATATGGGTGTCAAATCCAGGTATTGGTAGGACTGCAGAACTGGGATAATAAATGACGCCCCTCCGTGAATACATTTAGCCGAACGGCTCTGTCCGCTGGAATCGGAACCAACCTTCCCGTAGATAACCAGCACCTTATCAGACGGGCATTTCCGGTAGCGGGATAAGATCGCCGCTATGAGAGCAAAGAGCACCACAGCAAGAACACAAATCCCCACCATAATTTCTACCGATAAATCCATACTTTCTCCTCCTTTAAAAATTGAAGTGAATTGACTGATGCGGGCTTTGCCCGCAAGTGGTCAGTGATCAGTGGTTAGTGGTCAGTATTGGATTTTCTTGTGTATCTACCAAACTGCAGAAAATCGTCTCATGATTCCAAATCCTCCCTTTCCTCTTCGACCACCAGAACCCCTGCCCGAACATCCATAACCCTGACGACAGTCCCGGAAGGCAAATTTTTTGTGGCGTCGGAGATCGCGTCCGCTTCAATAAAACGCTCTTGCACCACCAGATTCACTTTCCCTTGCTGGCCGGGAGCAATCGGGATATAGACCTGGCCAGTAACACCAAGGGCGTTTTTAAGAGATATGTTACCGCTGGACGTGAGTCTGCGCGCCGCCCAGACCAGTTTGGCCACACCATACATAGCGAGAAACCCCATGACACACCCTATGGGTACGGCAAGAAGCAGACTCCCAAAAGCATGATACAGGATCAGGGAAGCCCAGCCGAATACAGACAGTAAAGCTACAATACCCTGAAGTGAAAAAAGGCGCAATGCGGAGAAATCTCCAACGTGTGCTCCATCTCCGGGATGACCCATATCAGTCTCCATCTCCACATCCAGACCCAATCCGGAAACATCACTGGGATTGACATCAGCCTCCAAATGTCCCCAGCCTATTAATGTGAGCAGGGTCTGCAGGAGAAGAATGAGTGTCGCAGGGATGGCTATACAATACAGAATCTGAGATGCGAGATCCAGACTTTCCCACCATACGACCATATAAATATCCTCCTTTCGTTGAGTGATTCTACTCTTGGGGTCTACTCTTGTTAATATTATTTACCTTCACATATTATTATAAAACTTCTGTCGATAATCGTCAAGATATGGCAAGATATATTTTATCAAGACACATTGCGTTGAACCAAGTATGACAAATTTTTCGCAAACTTTTGTGGGTCTTTTACTTGAAATTATAAGAACGGCATGTTAAGATGACGTTAATATGATTAACACCATTATATAGGGGCTGTAACTAAATAAGTTTGACATTAGGCCGCCGGATTTTTGTCGACAGGCAAGGCGAAAATCCGCAGGCAACCTGGAAGGTTTTCAAGGATTTTCAACGAAACATGGCGGCAAAAAGACAAGGAATAATGTCAAAGTTATTTAGTTACAGTCCCATAGCGGGGAAACTTATGGACTATAAGGAATTGGGGAAAAGAATTAAAGAGCTGCGCCTGGCAAAAAAATTAACCCAAAGCGAGCTTGTCAGCGACTTTATCACCCGCAGTATGCTCAGCCAGATTGAAAGTGGAAGCGCAACACCTTCTATGCGGACCCTCGAATATATTGCCCAGAAGCTGCAGATACCCGTATCAGAGCTGGTTCCGGATCAGTCCGCGAGTCTTGACTGCTTGTTAACCGCTAAGCGGGCCTTGGCCGCGAAAGACTACGACCGGGTACTGCAATTCGCTGAAAAACTTCCTGTAGCCTTAGCGGATGAAGCCTACGCGTTAAAAGCGAAGGCCCATTTGGAGCTTGCGAAACTCCTCGAAGCACAACACCGGCACAAATCTGCCGCGGACCATGCCCATGCGGCAGCCTCCAACGCCAGTCAAGGGGTTTACGCATCCCGGCATCTGCGGGCTGATGCTTTGCTGCTGCTGGATGAAGCGGAACATTCCGGAGAGGTGGAATCCACATGACATCTGAACATATACAAAATCTGCTTGCCAATGGCGAAGGTTTAGCAGTCGAGTTCAAGGAGTGCGTGAACACACTGAATAATAGTGTCTGGGAGACAGTCTGCTCATTCTCTAACCGTTATGGAGGACATCTCATTCTCGGCGTGTCGGATGACGGAACGCCAATAGGCGTAAATCCTCAAGCTGCACTACAAATGAAAAAGAATTTTGCCAGCATGTTAAACAATCCGCAGAAAACATCACCATCGCTGTTCTTAAGCCTCGAAGAAGTGGAATTGGCCGGCAAACTTCTGCTCCATACCTATATCCCAGTAAGCTCGCAGATACAGTCCTGCTCAGGCAGGATATACGACCGCAATGAAGATGGGGACTTTGACATCACAAACTCTGCCGACCTTGTGGCGCATTTGTCTATACGCAAGTTAAACCAGTTCACAGAACGGGAGGTATTTCCTTACGCAACTTTAGACGACCTGCGCCTTGATCTTATCCTTCAAGTAAAGAGAATGGCAGTTGGGCGTATTCCGGGTCACCCATGGAAAGACATGACCGATATGGAGCTGTTTAAAAGCGCCGGATTGTACGAAAGCGACCTGCGGACAGGCAAGAAAGGTTTCAATCGCGCTGCCATACTGCTGTTTGGACGGGAAGAGGTCATCCAGCAAGTTGCACCTGGATATGTTACCGATTGCCTGTTGCGCGTTAGGAACAAAGACCGCTACGACGACAGGCTGCGTGTGGAAACCAATCTTATTGAGAGTTTTGATGTCCTTATGGAATTTATCTCTAAGCACACCAATGACCCATTCTTCTTGATAGACAATCTGAATGTAAGCGTGAGAAGTCACATAGCCAAGGAAATCGTTTCAAACATCCTTGTTCATCGAGAGTTCTCAGGTACATTTCCGGCACGCATCATCATAGAGCAAGACCGCCTTATCGCAGAAAACTGGAACCGCGCCCTTCGCCACGGACGTATAGACCCAGAAAATTTTGAGCCATATCCGAAGAACCCTATACTTGCCCGATTTTTTGTTAATATCGGTTACGCGGACACGCTCGGCTCAGGCGTTCGCAACCTTGTGAAGTATACGAAGCTTTATTCAGGTGGAGAGCCGGAACTGATTGAAGGCGAAATATTCAGGACTATTATCCCGCTTGGCACTAATGTGCCAGTTTCTGTTGCCGATAAAGTTGCCGATAAGTTGCCGATAAAAGTTGCCGATAAATTGACTGTAGCTGAAATAACATTCTTGAAGTTGCTTGAACCCTATCTCCATGAACACGAATGGATAACAAACGCTGAAGCGAGGGAAATTACCGCAAAAGCGGAAGGAAGTGTAAAACGGTTTCTGCATAACCTTGTGGATAAAGGGGTGCTTGAAATCCGCGGCGGAAATAAGAACCGCCAGTACCGATTATGTAAGACTTAGGGGCTGTAAGTCCCTTAAGTTTACATTGCTGCTGATTTCGCTATAATAAATAAAGATAGGAGGTTTTAAGTCAGATGGACTATAAAGACACATTAAATCTTCCGCAAACAAATTTCCCCATGCGCGGAAATTTGCCGGAACGGGAACCGGCTATCCTGAAAAAATGGGAAGAAAAGGACATCTACCGTCGCGTGCAGACCGCGCGTCACGGGTGTCCAAAATTCGTTCTGCATGATGGACCTCCCTATGCCAACGGGGCGCTGCATATGGGGCATGCTTTGAATAAAATTTTGAAGGATTTAATTATTCGGTACAAGACCATGGCCGGGTTTGACGCCCCTTATGTCCCGGGCTGGGACACCCATGGCCTGCCCATCGAGCAGCAGGTGATCAAAACCTTGGGTGTCAACCGCAAAGCTGTGGATGTGGGCGAGTTTCGTAATCGTTGCCGGGATTATGCTCTGGAGTATGTGGATATCCAAAGAGAACAGTTTAAGATGCTTGGGGTTCTTGGAGATTGGGAAAACCCTTATCTGACACTTACCCCGGAATATGAGGCGGAACAGATCGGCGTCTTTGGCGCCATGGCGCAAAAAGGGTTCATCTACAAGGGGCTGAAACCTGTCTACTGGTGCCCGTCCTGCGAAACAGCTTTGGCCGAGGCGGAGATTGAGTATGCGGATCGGCGCTCCATGGCGCTCTTTGTCAGGTTTCCTGTCAAAGAGGGTAAGGGAATTCTGCCTGATCAGCCAGACAGATCTTGCTCCCTGGTCATCTGGACAACAACGCCCTGGACGCTGCCGGCCAACCTGGCCGTTTGTCTGCATCCAGAATATGAGTACGCCCTTGTCCGCGGAAACGACAGTAACGGAATTTTAATGGTCGTAGCCTTAGATCTTTTGGACTCCTTGAGACCCCAATGGGGGATGGAGCTTCCTGTTGAAAAAACCTTCCTGGGCCGGGATCTGGAAGGCATCGTCTGCCAACACCCCTTATGTGACCGTAATTCCGTTGTCATTATGGGAGATCATGTGACGCTGGAGCAGGGAACCGGATGTGTACACACAGCCCCGGGACACGGTGTTGATGACTTCGCTGTCGGCCGCGCCAACGGATTGGAAGTTCTGTGTCCGGTAGACTTTCAAGGAAAATTCACCACAGAAGGGGGGCCCTACGCCGGGCTCAAAGTCCGGGAAGCCGATTCCCGTATTGTAGAAGACCTGCAGCAGTCGGGCCAGCTGGTTCTATCAGAAAACGTAACACACAGTTATCCCCATTGCTGGCGCTGCAAGAACCCCATTATTTTCCGCGCTACAGAGCAGTGGTTTGCTTCTATTGATGGATTCCGCCAGGAAGCCTTGACGGAAATTGATAAGGTTCGCTTTATTCCGCCTTGGGGTCGGGACAGAATCTATAACATGATTGCTGATCGGGGAGATTGGTGTATTTCGCGGCAGAGAACCTGGGGCGTCCCTATTCCGATCTTTTATTGTGACAGCTGCGAAGGCGAGATTATCACACCGGAGACCATTGCTCATGTGCAGCAGCTCTTCCGCCAGGAAGGGTCGTCAGCATGGTTTGCGCGGTCAGCCGAGGAGCTTTTGCCGCCCAACTTCGTCTGTTCCTGCGGGGGCACAACCTTTCATAAGGAAACGGACATTATGGATGTCTGGTTTGATTCCGGCAGCAGCCATATGGCCATATTGCGGCGCCGTCCGGAACTCACCTGGCCGGCGGATATGTATCTGGAAGGCTCTGATCAGCATCGGGGATGGTTCAATTCCTCACTGTCCACCTCCGTGGCTATCACCGGACAAGCGCCGTATAGGGCCGTTTTGACCCACGGATTTCTTGTGGATGAGAAGGGTATCAAGGTGTCCAAATCCTTAGGCAACTATGTTGACCTGCTCAAAGTCATCAAAGACATGGGAGCCGATATCATCCGCCTTTGGGTGGCCGCTTCCGATTATCAGAATGATGTGGCTGTTTCTCCCCGCATTATGAAACAGATGACAGAGGCCTACCGCAAAATCCGCAATACTTTACGCTTCCTGTTAGGCAATCTCTATGATTTTAACCCTCAGGAACACGCGATTCCTTATGACGCCCTTACTGAAATTGACACATGGATTTTGGCCAAGCTGGCGGCTCTGATTGACCGCTGCCGTCAAGCCTACGATGACTATGAATTCCATACCGTATATCATAGCCTCCATAATTTTTGCACGATTGAGCTGAGTTCGATCTATATGGACATCACCAAAGACCGCCTGTATGTTGAGGACAAAACCTCCCTCCTGCGCCGCAGCGCTCAAACAGTGATGAATGAAACAGTGGAGGCTCTCTTGCTTCTGCTGGCTCCTATTTTGGCGTTCACCACGGATGAGGCTTGGGAGTATTTGCCTTCCGTTCGCTGTCGAAACTCTGGAGACTCACAAGAATCTGAGAATCAAATCATCCAATCCGCCTTTATGCCTGAAGTGGATCCTCACTGGCGCAATCCGGATATCCTGGAAACTTGGGAAGCCATCCTGATGCTGCGCGGGGAAATCACCAAGGCTCTGGAAAGCGCCCGGCAAAACAAACAGATCACCCATTCTTTGACGGCTCACGTGCAATTGTATCCGTCCGATGCCGATCAGGAAGCGTTTTTGCGGGGTATCCCTCGCCTTCAGGATGTGGTCATCGTCTCTCAGCTGACAATTTATCCGGCCAAAACCCCGGCGCCTTCTCAATCGTGTCCGGCTCAGGACTTCCCTGGCCTGGTCATCGCTATTGATATGGCGCAAGGGGAAAAATGTGAGCGCTGTTGGATGTACAGCGTGGATGTGGGCCGCGATACGGCGCACCCGGATCTGTGTCCCCGGTGCTGTAAGGTTTTATCATCATAAATTGCTGTAAGGTTTTATCATCATATTGCGATAAGGTCTTATCATCATAAATTAAAGGAGTATTTTCTATGCAAAGTTTCAAGGTTCCTGTGGGAATTTCCAACCGGCACCTGCACCTGTCCGAGAAAGACTTAAAAACCCTTTTCGGATCTCAAGCTGAGCTCACTCATAAAAAGGCCTTGCGCCAGGAAGGCCAGTTTGCCTCCGAAGAAACAGTGACCCTTGCCGGTCCAAAAGGCTCTATGGAAGGCGTGCGTGTGCTTGGCCCTACCCGGGCGAAAACCCAAGTGGAGCTGACTCTGTCTGATGCCTACAAGCTGGGCATATCTCCGCTGCCGCCTGTGCGCGAGTCGGGGGATCTGGCCGGATCTCCTGGTATCGAGATTGTGGGGCCGGTGGGGCGGATCACCCTGGATGAAGGTGTCATTGTCGCCAAGAGGCATGTTCATGTCCGTTCAGAAGACGCCGTTACCAAGGGAGTTAAGAACGGAGACAGTGTTTCTGTGCGGGTCAATTCAGAGCGGGGAGGGCTCTTCCTGGACGTTGTGATCCGTGTGGATCCAACCTTCAATCTGGAATTTCACATTGACACAGACGAAAGCAACGCGTTTTCTCTGCAAAATGGCGTTATGGCCGATGTGCTGCCCAATTGGGAAATGGAAAGCGGGAAGTGAGAAGCGGGAAACCAAAGCCAAGTGAGCAGAATAAAACCAAGTAAGTAGAATAAAGCCAAGTGAGTAGAATCACTCAAGTAGGAGTTGGGGGTTGGTATTTTGTATTATATTTGGATTATTGCAGCTGTCATTTTTCTTCTGGATCGTATCACCAAGCTCTTGGTCATCTCCAACATTAGTCTCGGTACCAGTTGGCCTGTCATTCACAATTTCTTTTATCTATCACATGTGCAGAATCAAGGCGCCGCCTTTGGCCTGTTTGCGGGCGGCACCCCTTATTTTATTGTTTTTACTCTGGTGGTGGGGTGTGCCGCCGCCTTGCTCCTGCGCAAAATGATATCCCACTTGACGAAACCTATCGCCATCTGTCTCGGCTTGATCATTGGCGGAGCTCTGGGTAACTTTGTTGACCGGGTGTATTGGGGATATGTTGTGGATTTTCTGAATTTTAATTTATTTCCCTTCGTTTTCAACCTTGCGGACAGCGCTCTGGTGGTGGGCAGCTTCATGCTTGCGGGATTGATGTTTTTTGGTGAAAATACCAAAGCAAAAAAGTTGGAAATGAAAGGGACTGTGGAAGCCGTGGAAACCGTGCAAGCCCCGGAAACTGTGGAAGCCGTGGAAACCGTGTCTGTGGACGAAGAAGATGAGTCCGGGAAAACGAGTGCCCCTGCAGGAAGGGAAGATGCGCCCACAGACACGGATGATGCAGCTGAAGAAGAAGATGTGTCTCAGGAAGAAGAAGATATCCCTGCGGAAATGGAGGCTAGTGCAGCACTCCATTAGTAACTTATGGACACGAAGCGTCCATAAAAAACAAGAAAATCCCTGACCACTAACCACTGACCACTAACCACTAACCACTGACCACTTGCGGGCGTAGCCCGCGCTAGGAGATTATTGCCTTTGGAAACTATAGATTTTTATGTCGGACACGCTCTTGTTCCCAAGCCCCATAACCCAGCTCTCCTGACAGAGCAGGAATCCCGCGGCTTTGCCGGACAGCGCCTGGACAAAGCCTTGGCCGCCCTGAGCGGACACAGCCGCGCCATGATCCAAAATCTCATCCGCGGCGGGCACGCCCGGGTCAACAATCAGCCAGCGTCTCCCCATCACCTGCTGAAACAGGGTGATCATATTCATCTGGACATTCCCCAAGACCCTCTTCCCGGCGCCGATATGACACGACTAAAAATTTTGCCGGAAAACATTCCTCTGGACATTATACACGAAGATCAGTCTCTTCTCGTTGTCAATAAGCCTCAAGGCATGGTGGTTCATCCGGCTCCCGGCACATACCGGGGAACTCTTGTCAATGCTCTTCTGTATCACTGCCCAAAGCTATCTGGCGTTGCCGGGACCGTGCGGCCCGGGATCGTCCATCGCCTTGATAAAGATACCTCAGGGCTTTTACTGGTAGCCAAAACCGATGACGCTCATCACGCTTTAGCCCGGCAAATCCAGGCTCACAGCCTTGAGCGGCTCTATAGGGCTATTCTTCATGGTGTATTTTACGACGCCGGCGCCACTATTGACGCCCCCATTGGCCGCGACCCTCATGACCGCCGCAAGAGAGTTGTCCAGATAAAAAGTTCCGGTACCCGCCAGGCCATGACTCACATTGAAGTCTTGCAGCGCTTCGAAAATTTTACAGAAATTAAAGCGACTCTGGAAACAGGGCGCCTTCACCAAATTCGCGTCCATATGGCTTGGCTGGGACATCCGGTAGTTGGGGATCCGTTCTATGGTCCGAATCCCTCTTTTCGCGACCTGAAAGGCCAGCTTCTCCATGCGGAACGGATAGGGTTCGCGCACCCGGACACGGGAAAGACCATGGGCTTTGAGGCCCCGCCGCCGCTGCTCTATCAGGAAGTATTAAAGGAATTGCGTAACACGCACCACGCAACAGTGTAAGGCATATTTTTTCTGTAAATGCTCTATAAATGCTTATAAAATGCTTATAAATCCCATTGAAACCATTTTTCAATCATGGTAAAATACTGTCGAAAGGGGTGGATATTTTATTATGAAAAAGAGAATAACCTGGCTGCTTATTGTGTCACTTGTACTTATATGCGCTGTGACTTTGGGATGTCAAACAAAGGTCGAACCCACGGTTGAGGTCACTGCGGATGTACCGGTCGATAACGAAACGGAATACAGCGGAGATATTGCGGAGTTTTCTTATAGCGCCAGCGACTCTGCTGACGGACGGAAATATAAAATAGCTCTGGCTGGAGAAGAAATCATACTTACGGCCCAAATGCCCAAGGATACCACTTTAAGCATCGAAAAGAAACTCAATCCTGACGATCTGAATTCTTTACAGGATATCATCCTGGAAAAAGAGATCTACAAATGGGATGGCTTCGGTCAAAATGACGCTTCCGAGGATCAAAGCGACGGCCAAGGCTTTACTTTGAATGTTGTGTATTCGGATGGGAATAAGATCAGCGCCCAAGGCCGTGAAAATTATCCGGATAACTATGACCAAGGTAATACGGCGCTGTCAGATTATTTTCTGAAGCTGGCAGGCCCCGTTCTGAAGTTTGACGGCGTTTTTGACGGAGCAGCACAAACCCCTACCAAAATCGTCATTTCTAAAATCGGCGTCAATGAAGGGATCATACCTGTGGGCTTGGACGCCACCGGCGCCATAGCCACGACTAAAGGCGCGTTTGGAATTACCTGGTACACAGCCTACTCATCGCCTGGCTGGGGCACGAATGCCATTCTGACAGGCCATCACATATACAATGGCCAGTCAGGGTCATTTGTGAGATTAAAGGATCTTGTGGCGGGGGATATCATGTATATCTATTACGCCGATGGATCTATTGGCCGCTTTATTATGAAGACATCCACCTTGTATGAAGCCAATAGTGTTCCCGAGTACGCTGTGGCCAACACAGGAACCCAGCGGACAACCATCATCACCTGTGGGGGAAATCGCTTTCCCCAAGGCGGCTATAGCCACCGCCTTGTTGTCACCTTTGAAGCGGCCGGACGCCATCGGGGATAAAAACAGTTAGGGGCTGTAACTAAAGCTCTCGGCCATCAACCCCAATATGTTCTGTTGCTGCTAAAGTTACAACAAGATAATGGCTGTACCTGCCGGAGGAAGAGGATAACCGGCTTCCAGAACCGGTGATCAGGGTTGTCCGGGTTGGCCCCGAGTTTGCCATAACAGAATCAGGAACATTCTCTCCATGATATGTATTTGTGCTCTTAACGACAAAACGACCAATGGATCCATCTTTATAGCGGATTTCCACAACATCGCCAATCTCAAGCTTTTCCAAGTCCATAAATACCCCTGGCATACCGTCAAAATCATGATGAGCCGCCAGAATAGCGTTGTAGTCCCATCCCGGCGACGCCCCTTTTTCATACCAGACGACACCAACATCCTGGGAAGAATCTTCAATATTTCCATATTTATCCATATCTACAGGCTGGATATCTGCGTCTCCGCCAATCTTAGGAATAATAATCTTAACTGGTTTTTGCATATCCCCGCCAAAACCCCGGGGTTCCTGTGGGTCCGGATCCAGATCCGCTATAGTCTCTTCATGACACCCTACAGCAACACAACAGGTGAAGAGAACCAAAGCCAGAGCCAGACCAAATGTCTTATGTTTCATAGAGTATACCATCCTCCTCTTCTCTTTGATTCTGGTGCAAGCCTCTTTAAATTCTACTATAAGTCACATCTTGTGACAATATGGGTAATTTGATTTATTATTATTAATCAACTATGATGATATCAACTTGATGATATCAACTATGATGATATCAACTTGATGATATCAACTATGATGATATCAACTATGCTCAATAATATCAACTGTGTAGAAGCGAGAAAATAATGGATACTGGAAAGGTGAAAAAACAAATCTTAAATGAGGACGGCATCCAAAGAGTCATTGTGCGCATTGCCCATGAAATTTTGGAACGCAATGGAGGCGTAGAGAATCTTGTTTTGTTGGGTATCCAGAGGCGCGGCGTCCCTTTGGCCGAACGCATCCGCGCCAAGATGGCGGAAATCGAAGGAATCAACGTCCCCTTGGGGATCCTCGATATCACCCTCTACCGCGACGATTTATCGACCATTTCCGAGGATTCTCTGCCTGTGGTTCATGAAACTGCTGTCAAATTTCCGATTCAGGGAAAAGTAGTTATCCTCGTGGATGATGTTCTCTTTACAGGCCGGACCATTCGCGCGGCCCTTGACGCTCTTATGGATTTAGGGCGCCCTCAAAAAATCCAATTGGCTGTGCTCGTGGATCGGGGTCATCGTGAACTGCCCATTCGCGCGGATTTTGTTGGCAAAGACTTGCCAACGTCCTGCCGCGAAACCGTCTCTGTATGTTTACAGGAAATTGATGGCAAGGAAGAAGTCTTGCTGCTGGAAAGGTATTAAGAAAGGGACGGATATGCTGGGAAATCACAAAGACCTTCTGGGCATTGAACAATTAACTTCTCAGGATATCCATCACATATTTAAAACCGCGGCCACAATGAAGGAAATTCTGGAGCGGCCCATTAAGAAGCTGCCGACTTTGCGCGGCAAAGGGGTAGGCATGCTCTTCTACGAAGCCAGCACGCGGACGCGGGTATCCTTTGAAACGGCCGCAAAAACATTGGGAGCCGATGTAGGATCCTTTGCGGTAACGACCAGCAGTGTCAACAAAGGGGAATCCTTGCTGGATACGGCAAAAACTCTGCAGGCCATGAAGTTTGATCTCATTGTTGTCCGGCATGCCAGTTCGGGCGCCGGCGAGTTTTTAGCCCGCAACTTGAATGCCGGTATTATCAATGCCGGCGACGGCCAGCATGAACACCCTACCCAAGCTTTGCTGGACGCTTTTACCCTTTATGAAAAGTTTGGTCAACAGGGCGAGGCAGGACACGGCAGGGAAGGCCGGACAAGCCCCGATAGCTCTCTCTTCGCCGGGCGCAAAATTGTCATTGTCGGGGATATCCTCCACTCCCGGGTGGCACGCAGCAACGCCCTGTGTTTGCAGCGATTAGGCGCTGACGTCACCTTTGTGGGTCCCCCGACCTTGCTGCCTCCGGAAATGGCCTGCTGCGGCGTCACGTTATCTCATGATTTGGACATCAGCCTTAGGGGCGCCGATGCGGTTATGGCGCTGCGCCTTCAGTTGGAACGGCAGCAGAGCGGATTGTTCCCCTCTGTGCGTGAATACACGGCTCTCTATGGATTAACATCGGCCAGGCTGGCCCAAGCCAATTGTGCGACAGGTCAGACTCCCTTGGTGCTGCATCCGGGACCCATGAACCGAGGTGTGGAAATTGACAGTGTCTTGGCCGACAGTCTCCAGTCTATGATTGAAGAACAAGTCACTAACGGCGTCGCTATTCGTATGGCACTTATATATTTGCTTATTGGGGGTAATTAACTGATGTGGTTGATTAAAAATGTTCATGTGGTCGATCCGGCTCAGGATCTGGATGCCATATGCGATGTAGAATTTGATGAACGTATCCGGAACATTATAAAGCATAATGCGAATACGCAAAACACACTCCCTGTTGATGCTGACTCACCAGATGAACATACAGTGTCAGGCCGCAAAACATCAGAAGCCGCCCCCTCCGGCAACACTGTTCAAGTCATCGATGGCCGCGGCAAGTATCTGTTTCCCGGCTTTGTGGATGTTCACGCCCATCTGCGGGAACCGGGACGGGAGGATAAGGAGGATCTCGCCAGCGGCGCCCAGGCAGCGGCTCGCGGCGGGTTCACCACTGTCCTCTGCATGGCCAACACCCAGCCTGTCATCGATAATCGGGGTCTTGTGGAATTTGTGATCAATCAGGGATCTCAGGCAGAGGGAGCACGGGTATGGCCTGTTGCCGCTGTGACCAAAGGCCTGAAAGGGGAAGAGCTGGTCAATATGGTCGAATTACATAACGCGGGAGCCGTGGCTTTTTCCGATGACGGCCGGGGCATTCAACGCGGCCAGACCATGCTGTTGGCCTTGCAGTACGCCCAGCTGACGGGGCGCCCCATTATTTCTCACTGCGAAGAGGACTCCTTAGCCGCCAACGGATCCATGCGGCGGGGTCCTCAGAGCGCCCGCTTGGGATTGACCGGCATTCCCGCCGCTGCCGAAAGTGTTATGGCAGCACGGGATATTCTTCTGGCCGAAGAAACCGCGGGCAGACTCCATCTGGCTCACATGTCCGCTTCCGCCACTGTGACCCTGTTGGGATGGGCTAAAAAGCAAGGTATAGATGTTACCGGCGAAGTCAACCCTCATCATCTGATTTTTTGCGATGAAGATATCGGCCTGACCGACACCGCCCTTAAAGTGAATCCTCCCTTGCCTTCAGCCGCGGATCGGGAGATTTTGATAGAAGCGCTGGCCAACGGAACTATCGACATGCTGGCCACGGATCATGCGCCTCACACCTGGGAAGAGAAGGCTCAGCCTTTTGCGGAAGCGCCCTTCGGCATCAATGCTTTTGAAACTGCCCTATCCGCCGTTTGGATGTCCTTGGTAGAACCTGGCAAGTTGTCAGTCAGCCGGCTTGTCCGCGCTTGGTCTCTGAACCCGGCCCGGCGTTTCAGCCTTGCCGGGGGAAGCCTCAGTCCCGGAACCCCGGCCGATGTTGTGCTTTTTGATCCCAGTCACACCAGAGTGATTGGAGAGGGAACGTGGATGTCAAAATCTACCAATACCCCGTATTGGGGAAAGCCTATGCATGGATTCGCCATCGCCACCTGGGTGGGCGGTATCAAACACTGTTAAAACGGTTATACAGGGGAGGCTGCGACATATGCTAAGTCAGGAGAAGGTTGTCACCAATCATGCTATGGGACCGGCTCATAACGGCCAAGGCCTTTACAAACTTGTTCTGCACGGTCAAATTGCCGAACACGCTTACCCGGGACAGTTCGTCGCCATTCGACCCTCGGACACGAACGATCCGCTGCTGCGCCGGCCCTTGAGTATAGCGGGTATTGATAAAAAAACCGGGGAGCTGACCCTCTGCTATCGCCTCAAAGGTCCAGGCACCACACTTTTGTCTCGCATCCCGCCGGGAGCTTATGTAGATGTTCTCGGTCCCCTGGGCCAAGGCTTCTCTCTGGGGAGGCAAGGGTTTAGCAAAACCCTGCCGGACTTTTCGGAAGATCGGCCAGGATTCCAAGGTCATCCTCTGCCTGCCCGCGTCATTCTTGTCGCTGGGGGAATCGGGATTTTTTCATTATATGCGCTTTTGGAACATCTGCTGCGCAATCCTGCGTTTTGGAAGATCCTTGTCACCGTCATCTGGGGAGGATTGGATAAGGGTTTTCTTGAACATGCCATGGCAGATGTGCTGTATCAGCTGCCGAAAGAAAATCTGATTCTGTGCACCATGGATGGGAGCCTCGGATATAAGGGATTGGTGACCGAACCTTTGGAGCACCTGCTCAATACCCGCAAAACTGCGGGCACACTTGAGAGCCCAAACAGATTTGAGAGTGGGGGAACCTTGGTAGCGGCCTGCGGCCCTAAGGTGATGCTGCATGCTGTGGCTGAACTCTGCGAGAGATTCGGTGTGCCTTCCGAAGTCTGTTTGGAAGAGCATATGGCCTGCGGTTTGGGCGCCTGCCTCGGGTGCAGCTGCCAAATCAAGGATGAAACCGGCGTTGTGCGGCGTGGGCGCGTCTGTGTGGAAGGTCCTGTTTTCTCCGGGAAGGAGGTCGTTTGGCATGAGCAGATTTGACAGATCCCTGACCATAAAGGGGCTCCATCTGAAAAACCCCCTTATTGCCTGCTCCGGTACTTATGGTTTTGGCGACATCTATACTGAGTATGTCCCCGCCTCTGCTTGGGGGGGAATTGCCATGAAAGGCATTACGCCCCAGCCCCGTTTGGGAAATCCCGCACCGCGTTTGCGCGAAACCCCGGCCGGTCTTTTGAATGCTGTAGGTTTGGAGAATCCTGGTCTCAAGGAATTTCGGCACAGCTGCCTGCCTGGGATGGCGGATATAGGAACAGCGGTCATTGTTAACATTTCCGGCTTTTCTGTGAACGACTTCAAGTTCATGGCTTCCCGGCTTGATCAGGAGCCGAACGTGGATGCGTTGGAAGTCAATATTTCCTGCCCCAATATTAAACATGGCGGTATGCAGTTTGGCAGCGACCCCGACAGCGCCGCCGAAGTCGTGCGGGCTGTACGCGAAAACACGTCTCTTCCGCTTATTGTCAAGCTGTCACCCAATGTCACGGATATTGCGGCCATCGCCCGGGCTGTGGTTCAAGGCGGCGCTGACGCTGTCTCCCTGATCAATACTTTGCTGGGTATGAGCATTGATATTGAAACTCAGAAACCTTTTTTAGGCAATACTACAGGGGGACTGTCAGGCCCTGCTGTGCGTCCTGTAGCTGTGCGCATGGTGTATGAGACCTATAAGGCTGTTGATGTGCCCATTATAGGTATGGGGGGGATCACCTGCTGGCAGGATGCTGTGGAATTCATGTTGGCCGGCGCCTCAGCGGTGGGGATCGGAACCGCGAATTTCACCAATCCTTTGGCCCCGGTAGAGGTTTTGGAAGGGATTGAGGCTTATGCGCGGGAGCATGGGTATGGCTCTTTGCGGGAGTTGGTGGGGCGGGCACATAGGTCAGGAGATTGATAGATCATGACACATGACTTGCCCGGCAGACAAGATTGGTTACATCTGTTATTTGCGAAAGATGGTGATTACAATGAACCTCCAAGAGAGGCTTAGCCCGATCTCTCAAGTTATCGTCGCTCTCGACGTAGACAACATTGCCCGCGCCCATGAACTTGCCCGTTTACTGCAAGGAACAGGCTGCTGGTTAAAAATCGGCATGGAACTTTACGCTCTGAGCGGTATCAGCCTGATTGATGAGTTCAAAAGTCTTGGTTTTCATATTTTCCTTGACCTCAAGCTCCACGATATTCCCACCACAGTGGAGCGAACGCTGCGTGTCCTCGCGGCTTCGGGCGCCGATATGATCACTGTTCATTGTCTGGGAGGGTATGATATGATGGCCCGGGCCGCTGATGTCTGTCACCAAGCGGACACACTTCTCATGGGTGTGACTGTCCTTACCAGCATGGATGAAAAGCATCTGGCCGATATTGGCGTAACGCAGGACATAGACAACCAAGTCGTTCATCTTGCTCAGTTGGCTCACCGGGCCGGACTTGACGGAGTTGTGGCCTCAGCTCACGAAGTGCCAAATCTGCGCAAGCAGCTAACCGAATTCCTTTTGGTGACGCCAGGTATCCGTCCCGCCGGCAGTGAAACCAACGACCAAGCGCGAGTCTTAACCCCACAAGCCGCTTTAGATGCCGGCAGTTCCTACCTTGTTGTCGGGAGACCCATTACGCAGTCACCTGATCCGAGACAGGCTCTGTTAAGTTTATTTTAAGTAAAATAATCGACATCCGCACCATCAATCAATGACACAGCCTCATCATACGCGCCGATTAAGACGTTTTGCAAGATATCCTCCACAGTATCTCCCACACGAGGCGTTTGAGTGAATTTTTGCAATTCGCCAACAGCTTTTTTTATCCTGACAGAATCCAAAACATCCAGTGCCACTTTTAACTCGGAAAGTTCCGCGTGCAGCACGTCTATATCTGGATTCCCTGTCTGATCAAGACCCATATCTTTGGTATGAGTCCTCGCCTGTGTGATCCCTATGTTGATCGCATCGAGAAGGGTTTCTAACCCCTTGAAGAACGCATCGCTCCGGGAATGAACAAAATCCACCATTCCTTTTTCAGCTGCGTTCTCCAGCTCTTGAGCTGCCTCGGCAATCCCTTCGGCTCCGATGTTCCCTGCGGCACTCTTGATTCCATGAGCATATATTCTGTACAACGACAGATTTTCTGCCCTGAGACATGCCTTCATTTCCTTGATTGTCTCAAGAGTATCTTTATAAAATGTAGTCAGGATCTTCAAGTAGCTTTGTATCGATCCGCCTGCTATCGCCACGCCCACCTTGGTGTTCAGCCCGTCAATATTAATGTTCAGCCCATCAATATTAATATTCAGCCTGTCAACAGGGCAGCTTATGCCGGCGCGGATGTCATCTGGCGTCCGCTTTATCTGCTTTTCCGGCGGAAGCCATCTTGCCAGCATCATGTCCAGCTTAACAGTATCAATGGGTTTAGACAGAAAATCATTGAATCCATTCTCCAGAAACATCTTTTTTGTGCCCACAACCGCGTTGGCTGTCAGCGCGATAATCGGCAGGGATGTATAATACGGGTCTTTGCCACCCAGAGCTCTGATTTTTGCCGTAGCTTCCATGCCGTTCATTGCGGGCATCATATGATCCATGAAGATCAAATCATAACGCTCTCTTTTGAGTATTTCAATAGCCACCTTGCCGCTTTTGCACACATCCACCTGCATGCCATAAGGCTTGAGCAGCCCTTCGGCAACCTTCAAGTTCGTTTCAATATCGTCAACAATAAGGATTCTCGCCTGAGGCGCGGTAAAATTCACGACAGGTTCATGAGGGATGACCCTTTCTTCTGAGGCTGATGTCCTCACCGCACCTGAATTGCCTATGCCAAGGCTGGTGTCCTCCGGTCTGCCGATTAATCCTCCGGCGTGCTGGTATCCTCCGGCTGTGGTATGGGACACTTTGTTTAAGAAGTTGGCTACAGGCAAAGAATAAATGGGGGTGGTCAGGAGGCTGATATTATGTCCCGCAATGGCCTCCCCAAATTCCGCAATCAGCAAAAACTTGACCCCGGACTTATATCCTTCAGCGCTCTCAAGGTTCGCATATTTTTCTTTGACCCTTTCATAGAGAACAGAGGCCAGGAAAACAAAAGAATACTTGCGGCTCATAATTTCGTCATAGAACTCAGCATCCGTGGAAATTGCCTTATAGGGAACGCCCAGACTTTCCATGGTCTGCACTATGGAGTGTCTGTAGAGTTCACGACGTTCATAAATCAAGACATTCTTTTCCTCCGGGTTTTCCACGACCGCCATCTTTTGGTTCGATCTGACCTTCTGTGGCAGCGTCACAGTAAAAGTACTGCCTTCTCCATAGATAGAGTGAACCTCAATCGTTCCCCCCATAGCGTCAACTAAATTTCGTGTTATGGCCAGCCCCAACCCTGTCCCTTCGATGCCTTTATTGTCTACAAGATCCCCCCGAGTAAATTCATCGAACAGCTTCCCGATTTCTTCCTCTCTGATGCCTTTACCGCTGTCTTCGACAGTTATGATAAGAATAACTGTATTATCATGATCATCATGATAATCATCATGATCATCATCATCATAACCACCATCATCATAACCACCATCATCACTGGGATTTGCCATCTCCTTGAGAATGGATAGGGAAACATATCCTCTTTCCGTATATTTTACGGCATTGCTTAACAAATTCATCATGATTTGACGGATTCTTATAGCGTCCCCAAAAAGATCATTAGGAATGTCATTATCGACATTAACCACGAAGCGCAGCCGCGACTCCAGGACCCTGGTTTTTATAATATTGACCACATCATTAACCAAAGAGGAGAACAAATAGTCTGCCGGAGCAATTTCCAGGTTGCCTGATTGAATTCTGGAAAAATCTAAAATATCATTGATGATCGACAATAAGGTAGACCCCGTGTGCTTAATGGTCAGAACATTTTCCTGGACATCCAGCGGAATACTTTTCCTCAGGGTCAGCTCCGACATGCCGATGATCGCATTCAGAGGGGTGCGCATCTCATGGCTCATTTTCGCTAAAAAAGCGGATTTCGCCTGATCCGCCCCTTTGTAATAGTGGGCTGCCGCCGCTTGATCCCTCGCCTCAATAATATTGGTCAGATCTCTGAAAATCACAAGGAGTCCGTCATTTTTGTCGCGTTCATATGTAAACGGCGCAGCGCTTATCGCATAATGGCGCACCGTTCCCGTATCGCCAAGATCAAGGTTATCTTCAGATTCTTGGATTGCGCCCATGGCAAAAGCTTTCTGGAAAAGATCCTCCATATGGTCAAGCCACTCTTCGTCAGCAAAAACGGAAAAAATTTGCCTGAAGGGCTTATGGTGCAGAAACTCGGGGCTGGGTATGTTCAAAAGCGTTAAAAACGATTGGGTGGACAGAAGAAAATGTGCCGCGCTGTCAAGGAGGATAATCATATCCGGCGAATATTCCATGATAACTTGAAGGTGCTTTTCCTGTTTGGATTTTTCAGCAGTGACGACGGCACTGAGGGTTTCTTGGGCCATCATTATATTTTTATACGTCTCTACCAAATGCTCTGACGCTGCGAGTTGCCGGGTCAGTCTTCTATTTTCAAGCTCAAGCCGGGTGATTTCTTTAAGCAGGGTTTCCTTTTCCGGCCCCTCAAATTGTTCTGCCATAGATACATCTCCTAAAGCGGGCTGCACCCGCAAGTGGTCAGCGATCAGTGGTTAGGGACTTGTAAGCGCAGGCAATATTCGCAGCGATTACCCTCTATATTTTGGCTCGTAGTGGACAATTATAATTATCCATTATTTTCTATTCGAATAATTTCAGTTGGGCAGCGCTATTTTCCCTTGCATAGGAAGGCATTTCACCCGAAATATCATATGTCTTGCAGCTGGTTATAAAAGCGGATTTGAGTTTTTTGTACTGTGGCGATGTGCAGTGATAATAATTCTTGTAACGATTTATGTATTTCTTTCTTAACTCCTCGTTGATGTGATTATAGAAATAGGTTCTTTGCCGGTCTCGCAATGTGACGGAAAAAGAGGGATAGACAAAACTCGCTCCAGCTATTTTGGCGTGCTTCACAATATTAACGATATTTTCTTCGTTGTCGGTTAGATAAGGAAGCGTCGGCATAATGACAACACCGGCTCTGATGCCCATAACAGAGAGGATGCCCATAGCTTTGAATCTCTCGCTGGGCAGCGGGGCATGGGGTTCTATGGTTTTGGCTAAAGTATCATCTGCTGTTGTGATTGTGAAGGCGACACACGCGTAATTTTGTGTGTTGATTTGACTGAGTATTTCTGTGTCCCGTATCACGAGGTTGCTCTTTGTTAACAGAAACAGAGGGAATCGAAATTCTTTGATGACTTCTAAGGCCTGTTTGGTTAACTCGTACTTCTTTTCAATAGGAACATAGGGGTCGCTTGCCGAGCCAAATCCGATTGTTTCTCTATATCTTTTACGAGATAATTCTTTCCTCAAGAGCTGTATGGCGTTTGTCTTGACAGAAATAGAAGTGTCAAAATCATCTATATGATAGCACTCTGACCGTGTGTCGCAATAAATACATCCGTGCATGCACCCCCGGTAGATATTTAAATAGTATTTGACTCCAAACCAGGAGCTGGGGTGTTTGTTCGTGATTAAAAGGCGTTTGGCTTCGATTTCATTGATCATAGAATGATTGTATCTTACCGGCTAAGCAAGGGGCAAGAGAAATTTATGAAATATATAGCGCATGGCTTTTGTCGCTTCCCCTTAAAATCTTCTCGCTTTTTCTTTATGCGACAGTGCAATCTCCTGAAACTGATCCGCAACACCCAAAAATAACTCCACACAGTCCGGGTCAAAGTGTGTCCCTTTCCCGTCAACAATAATGTCTCGGGCTTCCTGATGAGCAAAAGCTTTTTTATACGGCCTGGCCGAAACCAGGGCGTCATAGACATCAACAAGGGCCATCATCCTGCCCAGCAGTGGAATCTCCCTGCCTTTTAATCCCTTCGGATATCCGCTCCCATCCCATTTTTCATGATGTGTTCCAACCAATACCTTGGCATAGTCCAAAAACGCGTGCTCGGTTGTATTTTTTTTGATCCTTTCAATGATTTCTTCGCCGAAAGTCGTATGTCCCTTAATAATCTCAAATTCCTCCGGGGTCAATTTACCTGGCTTTTGCAGAATCGCATCCGGGGTGGCAATTTTTCCCACATCATGGAGCTGTGACGATTGCAGAACAAGATCCATATCCCACAAGGAGGTTTCTTCCGGATACAGTCCCTGTTCCAGCAGCTCCCCTAAGAGAACCTTCAAGTAGCTTTGGGTTCTATCGATATGCGCTCCGGTCACATCATCCCGATACTCCACCAGTTCCGCCATGGTTTTTAACACAGCATTTTGCAGTTCCACAACTGTTTCCGTCTTCGTGTCAACCATAGCCTGAAGGTTATTATTGAAATGGATGAGTTCCTGTTTTTGCGATTCGACCAGAAGATGAACTTCAATGCGCTTGAGCAGCAGGGGAGGGGAAAAGGGTTTGGTGATATAATCAATGGCCCCTAACGAAAGCCCTGTGAGTTCGCTTTTGCTGTCACTTTTTCCTGTCAGGAAGATCACAGGGATGTGACGGGTTTCCGGCTTCGCCTTGATATGCTGTATGGTCTCATATCCGTTCATTTCCGGCATCTCCACATCTAAAAGAATAAGATCCGGAATATGCCTGTCCAGTATTTTTAAAAGCCGCGGCCCGGAGTTCAGCGAAAAAACATTGTAGAAGTCGGAAAGTGTGTCGTTGCCTATTGTTAAGTTGGTCATATTGTCATCTACAAGAAAAATGGTCTTTCGATCTGTTTCCATTGCGGCTCTCCCTTATCTATCTGGATTCTCTCTCTAGCATAGACTGTTAGGCGCAAAAATATTTGTGTTCATGGAAGTTGATGCTTTACAAGTTCCAAGTCGTTCAATTGGAAGGAACGAGAGGATTGTGATAAAATGGGTTTTAGATTTGCGACGCTATTGGGGAAAATACGACACTTGGCAGTCAGGGGAGGCAGGAACATATGTCAGGATTATTCCGCAAATTTTTCAACTTTTTAAGATCCCTATTCAAAGGTAAAACCCGGTCGGATCATACCGGGCCTGGCGGCACAGACATATCACACACAACAGACACTCTTGATAACGCTGACACAGACCGGCTCAGCTCAAGCAGCGGCCCCACACGGATCTACAAGCGTGACGCGCACCCTTTAAGAAAAATATACTTATGGGGCTGGGATCAAGACAACAATCCCAGCTTTCTCGTGCTGTACGGTGTCCATGAATTTAAAAGCACAGGCCCTCGCGGCAACGTTCTCAAGGAGGATGTGCGCTATACGGATTATGCGATTTTTAAAGGCCGGGACGGACATTTTCCTTCCTTTGAGGCTGTGAAAATTATTGAGACACGGGAAAACCGCGCTCATGTCAGGCGCATGTACTATAAGAAGGATGTGGAAGGCGTTTGTTATTGGAGCCAGACCAAAAAGGAGACCATGTTAACCTGCTTTAAGACATTAGGCAAGGGCTCCCCAGTCTCTTTCCCATACTTCCAGCAGATGACTCATGAAGCTTATGTCCATAGCCTGGAAAAACTCCCTGTAACATTTGATAAGTTCAGGCTCGCGAGAACCCCCAGCGACGTTCTGCAGCCGGAACCTGGGCTGGCCCCCTATACGGAAACCCTCTGTACTCTTTTGAGCCACCCCAATCTCTATATCCGAAAAAAACATCTGCGTGACCTTCTTCTGTCGAACCCGCCAAGAGAATTGTACACGTTCCTGATCCGAGTTGGAAGCAATGAGCTGATTTCCGGCCTGTTCTTGGAACTCAGCCGGCTGAGAAATGATGTCTTGGTCAGTGAAGCGAAAGCGATGCTGCAGGAGGAAATCACATGGGTCAGCGGCAGGTATTTGGAAGGTCTGAAGAGATGTGCCGCTCTCTATGTTACTGTTTTTGACAAAGACGCCCGTGAGGCCAGGACAGCTTATCTGCGGCAGACCCTGCTCAAGGGGCCGATAGCCAAGAGTTCGTTATGCGAAGGTTCAATAAATGAGAATATCAATGGTGTCAACATGATCTCCGCCGACATGATTAATACCGTGAAAGCTATCCTGCAAGAAGCGGAGATCTACGGCTTGGCTGATGTGATCGGGAAGACCGCTTACGAGTTGGATGCTCCTGAGCTGACGCACCTTTTCAAGAACAGCGGCAAAAGCAAGGCCCTCATATATTTGAGACGGTACGCCCGGCGCATTATGGATGCTTATGCTGTTCATGATGAAGCGAGGTTCGTGGCAGCTATGAAGACACTTTTTATAAGCTACACTGTTAAGGATTATCTGAGCAAATTTCCCGGGAATTTTCAAGACAATTATTTTATCAGACACTACTTATATGCCTTTCAGCGTGAGATCTGGGCGCGGCATGTGGATGACCTCATTGAGATTCTAGCCGAAGCAAAGGTTCCTGTTGTGGCCAAAGCCTTCTACTCTCTGCTGAAAGAGTGTGTGAACACGGAATATCTGACGCAGGAAGTCCCTTACGAAAAACTCTTGCGGCTCATTGGCTCTCCCTATTCAGGTGCGGCGGATATGTTTATGCAAATCTTAGCCCGGAAGCTGGCAGGGGAAGAGCAGTTCGACAGCACCCTTATGCTTCAATTCTTCCACGGCTCCCATCTGAACACTGATCAGGTTCGGGCGAAAATTCATGACATGGCCATGGCCTATTTTGACCGAACCGGAGGCAGGCTTTCTCCTCAAGGGGTGATGACCTTGATGTTTGTCCCCGACAGGGATGAATGGCTCGACATGCACCGTCAAAACCTGGAAGCTTTTGATCGTGACGAGTATGTGGCGTTTTTGCATGCGTTGATCCGGCATGTGGCCACAGCCACTTCTCCCGGACGGGGAGGGCGGACCGCTGCCGCCACTTTTGGCTTGGGCATGACAGAGAATCACCAACAGATACTGATTCAGTCTTTAGGCAAGCTGGCGCCGGTTTCCCGGCCGCAAATGACCGGCTTAATATCCGCGGTCACAGACCTCTTACGCCGGAGCAAAAAACTGCCGGATACTCTATATCCCTTCTTGGAAGCCCTTGTTTTAGCCGGGCCAATGACTCAGCCATTGGATAAACTGAGGAATCTTCTGCCGTCCGTAGATATTTGGGGGAATCAGCACACCCAAAATGTTCAAGGCAGGAACCTCTTCCTCCTTTCTCTCCTGCACGCCGTCAAAACAGACACCCTTCCTTCCGACACCACTCTGTCGGACATGCTGGAACTCGATTCGGCCCCTATGATGAACACCTTGATTCAAGTCATCGCCTTCCGGCAGGCTCTGCTCAGTTCAAGATTTTCTACAGTACTGATCCTTCTGGAGTCCGATATCCCTCCCGTGCAGGGGATTGCTCAAGACGTTTTCAACACCCTGCCCCCAAGAGAGCAAAAACAGCTCCACGCCCTCATCCTCGATTCCCCTGACCAGAAGGTCTCTGAGTATGGCCTGCACAAATTGCGCGACCTTTATGAACAGCCCGGAGCCCTGATCCCGGAGGATCTCCTCCTAAGACTGCTCGAACACCCCTCTCGTAACGTCAAATCCTATATTGCCGGCAAATTAACGGACATTATCAAAACCTTGGGCAACGGCAGCACAGAAGTGTTCATGTACTATGCCAGAACCCTTCTCCTGCTCCCCAACCGGATCTCCCAAGCCAAAAACACCCTCTATGACGTTTTTCCCGCCTTTGTCAAAGCCCATCCGGACCGCCAATCCGAAGTAGAATCTCTGCTGCTGGATATTGGCGGCTCCAACATTATCTTAGATGCCGAACGGGCGTTGATGGCCCTGGCCAAAATCAGAAGGGAGGTCGCTTAGATGCAAGTTACTTATCAATACGCCGGTCCCTCCAAGCTTGTGCGGCATCCCGATCATGTTACTTTCGGCATGAGCCCGGATCTGTCGCGAGAAGAAAAGGTCTCCTTTGTGGGGAAGTTGAAAAATCCCCTCATCTTTCGGGACGCCATGCTCATGCTCAGAAAAATTATTGTGTCGGATGCCCGGCAGAAAAAAAAGGAACGCACAGAATTTTTCCAATGGCTGAACGGGGAAATTGAGAGACGCATACAAGAACACGAACAGGATCTGCCCGGCGTCAGAGACGCCCTGCAGCAGGAGATCGAAGCTTTGCTCCAGGACATGGCCGGCAAAGACACGGCTCTGGCCCAGCTTGTCAAAACTCGCAAAAAGATTAGCCAAGAGATAGAAAAGTCCGACGCCTGGCGCGACTATCATAAGCTGGAAAAAAAGTTTTGGCAGTTTATCCGCGACCGGGACAGAGACTTATGGTTCGTCCTTGATCCTGTGATCACGGTGCATCCGGATCAAGTTTCCTTTGAAGCCTTCTCTCTGGATGAATCCATATACGGCTGTCTGTCTATAGGCATGGATGAATTTGATCTGCGCGCCGAACCCAAGCTGGGTACGACCAACATTGACTTTTCCGCCAAACTCGCTCAGGAAATGGAACGGTTTCGCACCTACTCAGATGTGGAACTCTCTGTGAACCCGGAAGGATTCACCGTAGATACAGGCATCCTTCCCGACTATATCGAAAAGAAAATTGACCTGCCTGATACATGGATCAAAGGCTTCACCCAAGTTTCGTCAGCGGCCAATCTAAGCGGCGCAGAGATCTCTTTGACTCCGGTGGATATGTATGACATCTGTTCCTTTTTGCGGCGGCATAAGGCCCAAAAGAGCCCCAGGCATATGACATGGATTCTGAAAAAAGACCACCCTGTAACAGTACGCTTTGAGCCCTTTGGTCACGAACTCACGTTACAGGCGATTTACCACGGCGACAAGGACAGGGAAGAAAAAATATGGGGCCGGCAGCGCTGGCTTGTGGCTGAGAAGCTTCTCCCTCTGGCCAAGTCCTTTACTGTCAAGCTATTGGGGTTTGGTATGCCTCAGTTTATCATCGCAGATTTAGGAAATATGAACATGACCATCGGCTTTTCTTCCTGGTCCGCCAACGACTGGGTTAAAGGAACAGCTTTTAACATTATGAGCGGCTTCATCGGAGAAGGGAACTACAGAGAAGTTTATGCCCTGCTCAAACAAAAACGCTCCATGACGGTAAACGACATCTGCAGCCAGATCCAATCCCGCACACGAAACACAACCCTTTCCGGTATCGGCAGCCTGCTCAAGCGGGGAGAAGGGTACTTTGACGCTGTCAATACCCAGGTACGCTTCCGCCAGCTGTGCAATACCCCCATCCCGCAGGAACTGTACGCCACAACGGAAGCGGAACTCCGAGTGACAAGGTGTTTGGATGCCGGGATGGATCTTTTCCGTATGAGGCTGTCAGAAAAGAATGAGTATGTTTTTACGAATTCCTATTTGGACAGAGATCCGCTGCGAACACAGCACAAGGCACAGCATGAGACAGAAATCATGATTGATGAAGACGGTCAGATTGGTCGTGTGGTATGCTCATGCAAAGAATTCAAAAGAGGGCCGCGCAATATCTCCGCACCATGCCCCCATATTTTAGCCCTATACATCACCGCCGCGAAATTCACCCGGCTCAGGCTGGAGCAGGGGAGAGTGTATGGGATCAATGATATTATGGAGGTGGTGCTATCATGAGACAAGAACACTATCGAGCTGTCCATGATATGGGAAAAAAAGAATATACCCTGCTCAAAATGCAGGAATACGGCTTTTGGCCGGAAGATCTGCCGACGCCCTATGAAAGGCAAGCGCACGAATCCGCGCAAGACTACAACAAGAGACAAGCCCTCTTCAAGGAATATGAGCAGATCGCTGGTCGGATAGCCAATTTGTATAGTGAGAAAGACGAGATCAATACCCGGTTAAAAGACTTACGGAAACACTATGATCAGACATGGGATTATGAAAAGATAAGGAAAGACGTCGCCCAAACCATCCTGCGGGAATCCCTGGCCCGGCGCGCGGAAAGAAAACGACAGAAAGAACTTCAGAAGCAAAGGATCTCTGAAGCCTGGCAAAAACGCAAGGCCGAAAGTATTGTTTTCATTGGCCGGGGCTATTCGGGGCTGCTCTCTGATAAGACCGGCGACGCGGACAAACTGCGCGCCTCCAATCTGCCCCTCATCCCTGACGATAAAGCCCTAGCCGCTCTTCTTGGCCTTACGTATACAGAGCTGCGTTTTTTGGCCTATCACAGAGATGTGGTTGTGGCCGATCATTACCACCGGTACGAGATTCCTAAAAAGAATGGCGGACACAGACGTATTGCCGCGCCAAAGCCGCTGCTCAAAAAGACCCAAAGAAAGATCTTGGAACTCATATTGGAGAAAATAGATATCTCGGAACAGGCTCACGGGTTCGTGAAAGGGCGATCTGTAGTCACCGGCGCTCAAGCTCATAAAACTCATATCGGAAATCCTTCGCTGCTGATCACTCTCGACCTGGAAGATTTCTTTCCCACCATTACTTTTGAGCGCGTCCGAGGCCTTTTTAAATCTTTTGGCTATTCAGGGTATATTGCCTCACTTTTGGCTATGATATGCACCTATTGCGAACGCGTGCCCATTGAAGTCAAAGGTCAGATCAAATATGTACGATCCTCTGAGAGAATCCTCCCGCAAGGATCCCCGGCCAGCCCCATGATTACAAATATCATCTGCCGCAGGATGGACGCCAAGATCAGAGACCTCGCCACGAACTTCCCGTCCGGCCACCCTGTCCAGTCCGGTCACCCTGCCCAGTCCGGTCACCCTGTCCAATCCGGTCACCCTGCCCAAACAAATTCCCCTGCGAGCTGCCGGTGTACATATACACGGTACGCCGATGATATGAGCTTTAGCTTTGACAGCACCTTGCCCATAGACGCGGAACACATCAAAAAATTCATCCACCAAATTCAGCGCATCGTCCACAGCGAAGGTTTTAAAATTAATAAACAGAAAACACGCTATCTAAAACACAACAACAGACAAGCCGTCACTGGCATTGTCATTAATAATGAAGAGATCTCTGTTCCCAAGGTATGGCTCAAAAAGATGAGAGCGGCCCTCTATAATGCCAAAAAGCAAAAAGAACAGGGGACTCTTGATCCCGGCAAAATACATGAGATAGCCGGCATGGCCTGCTGGTTGAACTCCGTGAATCCCACCAAGTACAAAAAAATGATTGATGAAGCCAAGGATTTGCAAAGCTCGTCTTAGAATGTTAAAATTAGGGCATAGGTTTTTTGGCAGGTATGCTATGGTGTTGCGCCATAGTTGAGGAATGTTATGTATACATCACCAAATTGTGCGCAATTCGCTTCGCATCGACTAATGGCGCCTTAAAATCTATCCTACGGTGTAGGCGCCATTAGTCGAGCTCCGCTGAAGTGTCACAATTAGATGAGAGATCTTTTAGCAAAAAACCTATGAGATAGGGGCTGTTGCCAGCCTCTTCAATCATTGATGAAGGTCTGAGGATATGATGGAAAAATTGAGAGATCTGCCCTTTCAGGTCATTGTCACGGATCAACAGAAAGCAGACATTGAGGATGACTCTGAAGATGGAGAAGAGGTTAATTTGGAGGGGTTTGATGTGGAAATATGAAGCAGTCAATGAATACAATACAATCAGCTTGCATGATTGCTATATAATGCATATTGATGAGCAAGATGGCAATATTATATTCAGCTTTGAACGTGGATTTTGGATTATTGAAACCAACAACAAAAACCCTTTTCACAAGACTTTAAGAACTGAGGATGGGGCTAAACTCACACTCACAAATGCTAATTGTGTTGAAATTCTTTTCGAAGATAAAAATATCAGTTGGCATGAGTTTTGTCGAAGAATTAATGCTGACGAATGGAAATTTGAGTGTATTCATGATAATTATACAGCAAATCAATGCGCCTACGAAGGTTGGATTTACTTTGACAAAGAACCTTATCATATGGAGTTAGGCCTAAAGTTTACTTTTGGTGACGCAATATACCATTGGAATGAAATCTGTGAGAATAGGCCGTGGTAGTGTTTACACACTAAAAGTATTTTCCATACTTCAAATCGCTCATTAATATAGGCACCCCAACGAAACAGATTAACTCCTATATTCATTGCTGATTCATATCTCTCATGGATATAAACGACCATTATCTGTCACTTCCAAAAGTAAAGTCTTATGCATCTTCTCGAATCTCGCCTCGTGCCCACACTGTGATGGTATCATGAGCCGTCAGAAGAACAGAATATTTTCTTCCTTGGATTTCCAATTGAGGCGGAACGAGGCAGAAACGATTCCATTCAATCCATTATTTATAAAACTTCCATTACCCAGTACGGGCTACTCTCCGTAGACCATGTTTCACAAAATGCTTTAACAGCGGGTAACAAATCCTCTATTCCAACGCAATGTTTCTTAAGTTTTCCGCTTACATTTTTAGGGTAATGAATTGACGTGTTATATCATTCCCCATATCCCATCAGTCCTCGGACAGACACCTCACTTGCATTTAACGCCAAAGTCTCTCCTGTGGGAAGCTGCACAATCAATTCTCCGGCAGGGTTGAGGGCAACAGCTCGTCCGCAAATCTCTTTATTGTGGTAAATCGCCTTGATCTCCCGGCCCAAAGTTACACAGTTGTCTTGGTAAAGAGGAAGAATATCCGTGACAAATTTATGCCGTATAAGGAGATCATACAGAGGTTCAAAACAATTGAGAATAGCAGCAGCCAAGGAAGTAAGTTGAAAAGTTTCAATTTGTTGAGATTTTTCAACCCGTGAATACGCTCTTTTTGTCTCTAGGAACAAAGAAGTCGCTGAATCCGCCAATTCCGGCGGAAATGAAGAAATATGCACATTGACGCCGATACCCACCACCAACGCTTTAATATGTTCAACCTCAGCTGTCAGCTCTGTGAGAATTCCCGCAGCCTTCTTATTATTGAGAAGAATATCATTCGGCCATTTAATGACGGGTTGCAAAGCGGTATTGTGCAATGTGCGTTGCAGGTGATACTCTTCATCCGTTCCTTTGTACATTGCTTGCTGCATGGTCTGCTGCATCACCTGCTGCATCTCCTGCTGCATGGCCTGCTGCACGGCCAATCCGGCAGCCAAGGTCACTTGGGCCGCATTATTGATAGGAATCTCAGGACGCAGCAGGAGAGACATCATAAGACATGTATGCCGTGGAGCATACCAGGCACGACCCAGACGGCCCCGTCCCGCTGTCTGTTCCTGAGCGGCAAACACAGCTCCATGGACGGCCCCGTTTTCCGCCGCATGCAAAGCCTGCCGGTTGGTGGATTCGACACTTTCATAAAGAGTCAGGCTGCGGCCCAAATATTCAGTGGTCAACAGAGATTGCAGATCATCAGCCTGCAAAATATCCGGGCTGGCCGTGAGACGATAGCCCCGGTTTGTCACAGCTTCAATTGTATAACCATCCTCTTGCAAAGCCTTGATTGTTTTCCAGACAGCAGAGCGAGTCACCTCCAGGACACGGCTGATGTCCGCCCCAGAGATAAAACTGTCCGGTTTTTGGCGCAAAAGAAAGAGCACATCATCTTTCATACACTCTATTTTTCCCTCTCAAAAACCGCGAAAGATTCTCCTATCATCCCTATCGTATCTCCCTGGTAGTTCAACGCTCCTTCGGTGATTACAAAGGCAAACTGTTCAACTTCATCACCCAAAAATCCATAAAAATCTCTGGAACTCACCTTGCATTCTATTTTATCCCCATTACGGCTGTATGTCCCGTTGATATTGCCCATTCCTTCATAGAGATTTACAACCAACTCAAATGTCATATCTTCTTTCAAGATCAATACATTATAGTGTTCCAGTTTTGCAGAGTCGTTTTCCCTGAAAATCCATCTTCCAGTAACATCCTTGACGGTATCATTGTCCTGATTGTTCTGATTGTTCTGATCAGTATTATTCTGTTGGGAATTCGTCCGATCCGTATTATTGTTTTGTTCTAAAATAGTATTTGTAGTACATCCCGCCATAAAGAATACCGCCATAACAACCACAGCCACAAACATCACGATCCATTTAACTTGACTTTTGTTCATCTGTCTAACACCTTCCTTAAAATAATAGAAACCCTATCATACGTAAAATATACTTAATATTTTGCATCTTAGCAAGATTTATAATACTCTCTTTTTGCATACCCCGGAACAGATGGCTGAAAGTGTTGACCAGATATATTCGCGACAAAAACGAGGGAGGGAAGAGGGGGCTATAACCACAGACCACAAGGCAGGGCTGCAGAGCTATGACCACACTGCAGGGCACCTGCAGGGCTATGACCATTGCAGGGCTATGACCACTCGCCAAATCCCATCATATGATGTACAATAGAGACGTGTAAAAACATTACGCAGAATTGACAGAAAGGCTCAGATCATGTCAGAAAAAAAAAGAATCATGAGCGTCTTTGGAACCCGCCCCGAAGCCATTAAAATGGCGCCGCTGGTTCAAGCCTTGCATGGCCATCCTCAGATTGAAAGCTTGGTCTGCGTCACCGGTCAACACCGGGATATGCTGGATCAAGTGCTCACCATTTTCTCCATCACCCCCGATATCGATCTGAATATCATGCGTTTCAATCAAGATCTCACTTCCATTACCACACGAACCCTAGAAGGATTAGCGCCGGTTTTAGCCGAATATCAACCTGATTTGATCCTCGTCCACGGAGATACCACCACATCAGTCTCCGCAGCCCTGGCAGCCTTCTACCAGAAAATCCCTGTCGCTCATGTGGAAGCCGGGCTGCGCTCCCAGGATCCATATTCCCCGTTCCCTGAAGAAATGAACCGCTGCCTGATCAGCCGTCTGGCCCGGCTGCACTTTGCGCCCACAGAGTCCAATGCCAACAACTTACGGCAAGAACATATCCAAGGTCTGATCGAAGTCACCGGGAACACCGTCATTGACGCGCTGCTCTCTATGGTCTATGATGCCTACACATTCCAACACCCCCTTCTGAGTGACTTCAATTTTGCCGCAGGCCCTGCCATTTTGCTGACAGCCCACCGCCGGGAAAACTTCGGCCAGCCGATTTACAACATATGCCAAGCTGTGCGGCGCCTGCTCCAAGACCATCCCTCTTTGCGGGTTATCTATCCGGTTCATCCCAATCCGCAAATCCAGGAACCCGTCAGAGACTATCTGGAAGGCGTTCAACGCCTCAATTTGATTGCTCCGCTGGACGTCCAAGAGATGCACAATCTGATGGCCCGCTGCACCTTTGTGATGACAGATTCCGGCGGACTGCAGGAAGAAGCCCCCGCTTTAGGCAAGCCCGTTCTCGTTCTCCGCACGGAAACAGAGCGCCCGGAAGCCGTTGCGGCGGGAACTGTCGAAGTCGCCGGAGTCGAGGAAGAAAAGATCTATCAATCAGCCCACGCCCTGTTAACAGACCCGCAGAAATTTGACCGGATGGCCATGGCCGTTAACCCTTACGGAGACGGTCATGCCTGTGAGCGCATCGTGGCCTGTATTGAAAAATGGGCTGGTATTCGAACCTGACGACCCTCAAAACCTGGCGAACCTCAGACCCTGACGACCCTCAGACCCTCAAGTAAAAGTAGGAGCCTGAACACATGCAGGAGATTCTCAGACAGATTTCAAATTTACCTATGAATTGGTTAAGCATCATCGACATCATTATTGTGGCGGTGATCATTTATCAAATCCTAATCCAGTTCAAAGGCACCCGTGCCATGACCCTGTTGAACGGCCTGCTGATTCTGGCCATCGTCACCTACCTGGCTGCTCTGCTCAACCTGCAAACCCTGTCCTGGGCGTTGACCGGCGCCTGGGCTATGATGGCCGTGGCTCTGCCCGTGGTCTTTCAGCCCGAATTGCGCCGAACCTTGGAACGGCTCGGACGTCAGTCGCCTTTGAATATCCATACCCATTCGGCCAGCGCGGAAGAAATGGAAGTCGCCATGCGGGAAATCGTGAAAACTGTCAAAAATCTCTCCGACAATCGTATCGGCGCCCTTATTGTCTTAGAAAAAAACACCGGCATTCAGGAATACATCGACACCGGCCTCAAAATAGAAGGTTCCGTCTCCGCGGAACTTTTGCTCAGTATCTTTATGCCCTCGACCCCTCTCCACGACGGAGCCGCCATTATCCGCGGCGCCCGTGTGATGGCCGCCGGATGTTTTCTGCCTCTGTCTCAGAACACCTCTCTGCAGCAAACCCTGGGAACACGCCATCGAGCCGCGCTTGGCCTGTCAGAAGTCTGCGACGCGCTGATTATTATTGTCTCAGAGGAAACGGGCATTATTACCACCGCCCAGCATGGTCAGATAAAAAGATCCCACGATGAGAAGAGCTTGCGCGACGCCCTCAGAAATGAATTTATGGTAGACAAAAAAGAAGATATCAAAAAAGATTTCATGTTTTGGAAATGATTCAGGAGGTTATAGGCATGAACATCAAGATTCGTCATCTCTTCAGCCGTAATATAGGTTATAAAATTTTCTCTGTGGTGTGCGCTGTCATCGTTTGGTTTGTGGTCACAGGACAGGCGGAGACATTCAGCTTTCTTGGCACCAAAACCGTCCCCGTACAAGTTGAACTGCGAAACACCCCGGCTAATCTGATTGTCCTTAATGAGCTGCCAACTATTCATGTGGATGTCAGCGCTCAAAACAGCGATAAAGAAATCCATGCCTATATTGACCTCGAAAATGCCGCCATTAATACCGACACCGGGCCAACCTCTTACACCATCAAAGTCGATCCCGGAGAAGGAGGCACTGTAAAAAAGGTTAGTCCCAGCACCCTCCCTCTGGATATTGACAAGTTAAGTGATAAGTCGATGCATGTCGAGACCCAGATAATAGGAAAACCAGCCAAAGGATATGTGGCGGGAGATCCTATTCTGACCCCCAGTGAAGTAGTGGTCAGAGGACCTCAAAGCATCATCGACAAGATGGAAAAAGTGGGGGTGGAAGTCAATATCGACGGCGCAGACAGTACATTGCGCACATCCCGTCCCATTGTGTATAAGGATTTTGGCGTATTCAACATTTTTTCTCCTGATCCCGAATATAAGAGATTGACAGCTTTGACAGGGGCTGTGGATGTCATTGTCCCCATTTATGAAGCCGGCAGTATAAGTAAAATAGTCCCTCTCAGCGTCACCATCGACGGAACAGTTGCCAACGGATATGAAGTGCTCTCCGCTGAACCGCTGCCTGCCGTCATAACACTGATCGGTCCTGAGCAGACGCTGGCTGAGATCTCTGAAGTTCATCTCGGCGCCCTCTCTGTTGACGACCTGAACAGCAGCAAAGTTTTCGACATTGACTCCGCGGCTCTCTCTCTGCCGGAAAAGGTCATCATGGTTCTGGATACAAAAATCAAGGTTCTAATCAGCCTCCATGATAAGATAGTTAATATCTAAAGTCATTACGAAAGGAAGTCGTGCATAGATATGGAAAAACTATTTGGAACTGACGGTGTCCGCGGTATAGCCAATAGAGATCTGACACCGGAGCTGGCTTTTCGCCTTGGGCAGGCCGCTGCCTACCATCTGGGAAAACAGAGGACTTCGGACACCCCCCCCAAGGCAGAGACGAAAGGAAAATTTATTATCGGACGGGATACACGGATATCCGGCAGCATGCTGGAAGCCGCGCTGGCGGCGGGCATTTGCTCCATGGGCGTCGATGTGTATACCGCGGGAATTCTCCCGACACCGGCGGTGGCTTTTTTGACCAAAAAACTTGAAGCCTGTGCGGGGGTGGTCATCTCGGCATCCCACAATCCGGCTCCGGATAACGGCATCAAATTTTTTAGTCTGTCAGGATATAAATTTCCTGACGAGGTGGAACAAGAGATCGAAGCCCAGGTTCACCGGGATCTGGAAGGCGAAAGACCTGTGGGAGACCGTGTGGGGCGCATTATCCCTATGCCCCAAGCCGGAGAGGAATATATGGCCTTTCTGAAAGGCCTGGCGCCTTCTTTGGAGGGGCTCAACGTTGTGGTGGACTGCGCGAATGGCGCCGCGGGAGCTATCGCGCCCCGTCTTTTTAAGGCTCTGGGAGCGGCGAGTGTGATTCCGGTTTATGACAGTGTTGATGGCATGAGCATCAATGTGATGTGCGGATCTACGCATCCTGAACGGATGTCGCAAAAAGTGGCGGCGTGTCACGCGGATTTGGGGCTGGCTTTTGACGGCGACGCCGATCGAGTTATTGCTGTGGATGAGAATGGCTGTATCGTTGACGGAGACGCCATTATGCTTGTCTGCGCCCTCCACTTGAAGGAACGTCAGCTTTTGAGACACAATAAGATTGTGCTGACAGTGATGAGTAATTTGGGACTGCGCCGGGCTTTGGCTGACCACGGCATTGATATCGAAGAAACGGCCGTGGGGGACCGCTATGTTTTGGAGCGGCTGCAGGCCACGGATACGGTGTTGGGCGGGGAACAGTCCGGACATATTATTTTTGCGCAGCATGCCACGACTGGGGACGGGATTTTATCAGCGTTGAAGCTGATGGAGGTCATGAAGGACACAGGAAAGAAGCTGTCGGAGTTGACAGCGCCTTTTCAGCGCTATCCTCAAGTGCTTCAAAATACCCGGGTCAAAGATAAGGAGGCTGTTCTTCAGAGTTCTGAGCTTCGCACTGTTATTGCCCAAGTGGAGGACCGCTTGGGGGACAATGGCAGAATTTTGGTTCGTCCTTCGGGCACAGAGCCGCTGATTCGCGTTATGCTGGAGGGTCCTGAGAAGGAAGAGCTGGAAGCTATCGCTCAGGAAGTGATTGATGTGATTGATGGGGTTGATGGGGTTGATGGGGTTGGGGAATAAGTAGTATTTGATAATCCTACAAATTTAGATTAGTTAGGAAAGTGAGTGGAATTATGGGCAACGAAAAGATATTTTATTATATGTCTGGAGAAGAAGCAAATAAAGTTTTTGATTTAGAGACTTTGACTCTTCACACAGGTGGGTTGTATGAACCATGCATAAAAGGCCGTATGCTTTTTGTGTACAACGGGGATCTTGTCATTGATCTTAAAGAAAACGAGAATTTCTATATTAACCTAAAAGTCGGCTAACCTGTACTTAAGACGAAACCCCCACCAATAACCCCCCCCTTATATTAAAAAAAGCTTGAAATAGAGCATTTTCCGCTTGCGTTTTATTTAAGTATATGATATAAT
>Ga0082212_10001257_pt1 | contig 37375 bp, 31 predicted proteins | sample TergutNt197P3_FD_71548 | JGI IMG/M metagenome (GOLD analysis project Ga0082212, IMG submission 71548) | Neocapritermes taracua P3 segment gut microbial communities from Petit-Saut dam, French Guiana - Nt197 P3 | ecosystem: Host-associated > Arthropoda: Insects > Digestive system > Gut ...
AACGAAAATATTATCATTCCTTTTTGTAGCACTCCTTGTGGGCGATTACGCAAATGATAATTTCTTTTTCCATGCTCACATCATTGACGGCGTTACTGTTGTCCACTCCCACATTCATGCTGATTTACACCACAATTCCAAAAGCGGCGGACATACCCAAAATAGTATTTTTATAATGCATTATGTTGAATACTTATCATCTTATTGTAACTATTTTTCAGTCCCAACGCAATTTCAAATTTATAAAAATAAAATTATAGAGACTACTGCTTATGTAACCTCTACACATCTTCTAAACCTCTCGCTTCGAGCGCCTCCGATAGTATAGTTGCCTACGTTATAGGTACGTTGTTAGTAACGTATCGTCGAAAATTTCAGGTTAAACTATATAAAATCGTTTATTTTTATGCAAAAATATATTTTGGCATTTATATGTCTGCCGTTTATGGTGGCTTGCGGCAACAATCAAACTACCAAAGAAGTTGCAGATGTAACTTTTGAAGGCGATGTTATCATCATCAGTGAAAATTCGCCTGTTTTAGAGCAACTCACAGTCAGAGAGGCTCAGTTACAGGATTTTGAAGCAGAGTTCAGAACCGTTGGAACCGTTCGTCCGGTGGCGGGTAAATTTGCGGAAATTGCTCCGCCTTTTGCGGGACGGATTGTTAAATCTTCTGTCCGTTTGGGGCAGAAAGTTGGCGCCGGCACTCCGATTTTCGAACTCAGTTCTTCGGAATTTTACGAGGCTGTTAAAGATTACTTTGCCGCACAGTCGGAAAACGAGGTAGCACAGCGTAATTACAACCGTCAGAAAGAGTTGGCGGCAAATGGAGTTGCTTCCCAAAGAGATTTGGAAGAGGCGCAAAACGAAGCAATTATCGCCCAGAGGGAGTACGAACAGATGGCGGCGAGTTTGCGTATTTTCAACATAGATGCAGGGGCAAGTCATGACTTGCCCTTACAGGTGGGACAGCCTATGAGTGTTGTTTCACCCATTGCCGGCGAGGTGGTGAGCCTCGATATTACCATCGGGGGATATGTAAGTGAAGATGCCGAACCGCTGGCTGTAGTTGCCGATTTATCAAGCGTTTGGGTGGCGGCGCGAGTTAAGGAAATAAACTTCGGCGCTATAAAACAGGGCGACCGAGTAGAGATATATACCGATGCTCTTCCCGGCACAATAATTTGGGGTACCATATATTACATAGGCGAAATGCTTGACGAAGAAACACGTTCGCTCGATGTTATTGTTGAGTGCAACAATGCCGACAGAAATTTGAAACTCGGTATGTTCTGCGATGTACATTTTTTAAGCGCACCGACAAAAGCGATTATTCTGCCCGCAACTGCCGTTTTGCAGGAGCAGGAGGGCGACTTTGTACTGGTTGAAACAGCAAGGGGCAGACTTGTTCGCCGCAGAGTAGAAACCGAATCATACCACAGGAACGAAATGCGCATTATCAGCGGCATAAGCGAAGGAGAACGTGTTGTAGTAGAGGGTGGACTTTATTTCAATTAAGAATTATGGAAAATTTGATGAACACTCTTATTCGTCGTCGCTGGTTGATGATGACGATATTTGTAATTATTTCGGGCATTGGCATACACGCGTGGCAGCGACTTGCCATTGATGCCTACCCTGACATTGCCGATGTAACGGTCAGCGTTGTTACGCAGGTTCCCGGACTTGCCGCCGAAGAGATTGAACAGCAGATTACTATTCCTCTTGAAAGGGAATTGAACGGCTTGCCTAACCTGACGGTGATGCGCAGTAAAAATTTCTTCGGACTTTCTACCATTCTGCTCGTTTTCGAAGACGGAACAGACGATTACTGGGCGCGTCAGCGGGTGCAGGAACGCATCAATAATGCCGACCTGCCTTACGATGCCGAGCCCGAACTCAATCCGCTCACTTCGCCAACGGGCGAAATATTCCGCTACCTTGTTACCGGAAACAAAAGCCTGCGCGATTTGACCGAACTCAACCTCTGGGTAATTATTCCGCGCCTTAAACAGATTCAGGGCGTTGCCGATGTGGCGAATTTTGGCGGTCTTACCACGCAGTTTCAAATCGAAATCGACCCTAATAAACTGATTAAATACGATATATCGCTTGGCGATGTTACCGAGTCCATAGAAAACAACAACTCCAATGCAGGCGGCAGTATGCTTACTCGCGGCGATTACAGTTACGTGGTTCGAGGCATAGGACTTGTGCGCGACCTGTCGGATTTGGGCAATATTGTGGTGAAGACCGAAAACGGTGTGCCTGTCTATTTGAAAGATTTGGGCGAACTGAAATACGGTAATCTTGAGCGTAAGGGCATTCTCGGTTTTGTAGATGAACACTTTGATTATGAGGACGGAGTGGAAGGAATGGTACAGATGTTGCGTTATGAAAATCCCTCGTGGGTGCTTGAAAACATACACAATGCGGTTGATGAACTCAATAATGACATTTTGCCGAATGGAGTAAAGATACATCCGTTTATGGACAGAACCGATTTGGTCAATACCACGCTGAATACGGTTTCGCATACGCTGTTTTTCGGCATTTTGCTGGTTATAGGTATTTTGATTATTTTTCTCGGAAGCCCGAAAGGTGCATTGCTGGCAACTATTACCATTCCGATTTCACTGCTGATAGCCTTTATTTTGATGAGGCTTACCAATATTCCTGCCAATCTTTTGTCGCTCGGAGCCATTGACTTCGGTATCATTGTCGAGGGGTCTATTGTTATGATGGAAACAATCCTCAAAAAACGTGAAGATAACCCCGATGAGCCGTTAGATGAAACAAACATAGCCAAGCGAGTGGCAGAGGTGGCAAAACCGATATTTTATTCCACGCTTATTATTATTATTGCTTATATGCCGCTGTTTGCTTTCGACAGAGTTGAGCGTAAACTCTTTACACCTATGGCATTTACACTTGGATATGCGCTGCTTGGGGCTTTAGCGGCGGCATTGATTTTGATACCGGGACTTGCTTTTGCAGTGTACAGAAAGCCTCAAAAAGTTTATCATAATCGCTGGCTCGAACGCTTGACGGAAAGTTACAAACGCCAGACTGCAAAAATTATTGATGCTCCTAAAAAGATTATTGCGCCTGTTGCCGCAACTTTGATTGCGGTTATCGGACTGTCTGTATTTGTAGGAAAAGACTTTTTACCTCTGCTTGACGAAGGCAGTATCTGGATTCAGACACAACTGCCTCCGGGTATTTCGCTCACAAAAGCATCGGAAATGGCAAACGAATTGAGAAACAATCTCAAAAAATTTGAAGAGGTAAGTTATGTGATGACGCAAACAGGACGCGATGACGAAGGCGTTGACCCGTTTTCATCTTCACACATTGAAATATCTGTAGGGCTGAAACCATACAACACTTGGAAAAAAGGACGCAGAAAGACCGACCTTATTGCAGATATGGATGCAATGATACAGACGATGCCCGGTTATGAAGTCGGTTTTTCACAGCCTATTATTGATATGGTGATGGACCAGATTGCAGGCGCACACAGCGATGTAGCCATAAAAATTTATGGAGAAGATATGGACGAGAGCCGCCGCATTGCCGAGCAGGTTAAAACTATTATTCAGGGAGTGCCGGGCTCTGCCGATGTGTCAATAGAACAGGAACCGCCTCTGCCACAGTTGCAAATTATAGCCGACCGCGAAAAAATTGCACGGTACGGACTAAACGTTGCCGATGTTGCCGAACTGATTGAGGTAGCAATTGGCGGAAAGGCTATCTCGCAGGTTTTCATCGGTAACAGGGTTTATGACGTGATTGCACGCTACTCCGAAACATCGCGCGATACGCCCGAAAAAATCGGCGCCCTGATGCTCACTTCGGGTTCGGGAGCAATGATTCCGCTTTCTACGGTTGCTGAAATTAAAACCACAATTGGCGCAAGTACAATTTATCGTGAAATGAACCACCGCTTTCTCACTGTGCGCGTTAATTTGCGCGGGCGCGACCTGACATCATTTCTAAAAGAGGCACAATCGAAGATAAACGAACAGGTAACTTATGACCATAGCAAGTTCCAAATTCGCTGGGACGGACAGTTTGAAAATCAGCAGCGGGCATACAGCCGTCTTGCAGTGGTAGTGCCTATGGCGCTGGCTGTGATGTTCCTCTTTCTGTTTTTTGCTTTCGGAAAATTCCGTCAGGCAGGACTGCTTATCGGAATGTTGCCGCTTGCAGTTTTTGGCGGTATGTTGGCTTTGGTGGTTCGCGGAATGACTTTTAACGTATCGTCTGCAGTAGGATTTATCGCTTTGTTTGGGCTTTCGATACAGAACGGAGTAATTATGATTTCCCGAATGAATGTACTTCGGGCAAAAGGAGTTGAACTTAGGCAAGCCGTGATAAACAGTTCATCGCAAATTCTTCGTCCTGTAATTATGACCGCCACAGTAGCAATTCTCGGACTGCTTCCCGCCTCGCTTGCAACAGGCATCGGTTCAGACGTTCAGCGTCCGTTAGCAACGGTAATTGTTTACGGATTGCTGTTTTCAACAATGATTACACTGTTTGCCCTGCCGGTGTTTTATTACCTTATGGAAGCGTGGGAATTGAAGAAATCGGAAAAGATATAAACATTAAACAAATGAAAAGAATATCAATAATATGTCTGACTGCCGCAATAATTGCAGGCGTGCAGACAGCAAACGCACAGCGGATTTTAACGTATGAGGAATATATGAAAAATGTCCGCGAAAAAAATATCGATTACATTGTTGAAAAATACAATGTATCAATAGCCGAAGCAAACACGCAGGCGGCTAAAGTTATGCCCGATCCTGAATTGTCGATGAATTATGATAACTATCAGGATTGGGATTTGGAAAAGGGACAGGCGTATTCTGCCGAACTTGGTTATATGCTGGAACTTGGCGGAAAACGCCGCGCAAGAGTGGCGGTTGCCCGCAGCGAGCAACAAATGACGGAAGCGTTGGTTGAGGACTTTTTTCGCAACCTTCGCGCCGATGCAACGCTCTGTTATTTAGAAACATTGATGCAAAAACAACTTGTTGGCTTGGCGCTTTCGTCTTACCAAAGCATGAGGGATTTAGCCCGCGCCGACAGTTTGCGTTTTCGTCTTGGCGAAATTGCCGAAGTTGACGCCATGCAGTCGCGCTTGGAAGCAACCACCATGATGACCGATTATCTTCAAACGGAAATGGAATATAAAAATATGCTTTCCGATTTGGTTGTTTTTGAGGGCGGTACGGCGGCAATTGACTCGCTTTCGGGCAGTTTGCAGTTGGTTACCCGCACTTCCAGTTTACCGTATTTAATAGAAGTTGCACAGGATAATCGGGCTGATCTGCAAGCGGCAATTAAGGGACGTGAACTTTCGGCGGCAAATTTAAGACTTGCCAGAGCCAATCGTATGATTGATTTGGGATTGAATGTTGGTTTTGGGCGTGTCGCCGAGCGTAATATTGAAGGAGAAGCCCCTATGTTTAATGCTGTTTCGGCGGGTGTTTCCATACCGCTGAAATTTTCAAATATGAACAGAGGGGAACTGCGAGCGGCGCAATATGCAGAACAACAGGCAGAAGCCCAGTATAATGCGATATTATTGCAGATACGCAAGGAGGTTGAGCAATGTTATAACGGTTATGTTTCGGCTTGCCGTCAGGCGGAGTTGTATCAAAATTCAACCCTTGCCGATGCCGCTTCTATTTTAGAGAAAAAGAAATATGCCTATTCACGCGGCGAAACATCGCTTTTGGAAGTACTTGATGCTCAACGCACCGCCAACGAAGTATATCAAACTTATTATGAAACGCTTTACAATGCAAACGCCTCGCTGGTTGAATTATGCAGAGCAGTTGGAATTTGGGAAGTGGAATTTTGAAAAAAAACGTATCTTTACAAGCTGATAAAATGAAATATGCTTGTATTTGAATTATGTTTTTTAATTGATATATGGATAAAAAATACGGTTGTTACTGCGGTCTTTACTGCGAAAATTGTGCGGTCAAGGTAAAAGTTGAACCCGCATCGAAAATCCTGTACGAGGAAATGAAAAACGCGGGCTTTGAAGATATCATACATTTCATTCCCGACGGCGATAAATTCTGGTCATTTTTGAAAGGTATGGCTGTTGATGGCGTATGTGTCTCATGTAAAGAAGGAAGCGGAAACCCCGGATGTGCTGTCAGGATATGCGCAAAAGAAAAAAATGTCGAAACGTGTGCGCTGTGCGAAAGTTATCCCTGCGAACTTTTCGCAAGATATTTTGAAGGGTATCCTGTCCTGAAACACGATAACGCACTGCTTCGCGAGGAGGGAACGGAGGCATGGGCAAAACTTCAGGATGAACGTATGGCAAAAGGATTTACTTATGCCGGCGAATCAAAAAAATAATTAGCTTTGTGGATATATATAATCTTAAACGATGGAAATACTAAATCAACTATCATCTCAAAAAGGCGACAAAACAGAAGATTCAAATAAAATAGTCGCAGAAAAATGTATCGCGAACCCGCGATTGCTTGCTGAAATTGTCGTTGGTTTAGAGGATAAGGACAAAAAACTGCAATCCGATTGTATTGAGGTTTTCACATTGGTTTCGGAAAACAAACCTGAATTTACCATTCAGTATGCCGAAAACATTGTTCCTCTATTGTCGGGCAAGCAGACTAAAACACGTTGGGAAGCAGTCCATACTTTATCGTTTATTGCAGAGAAAATTCCCGATATTATTTCTTCTATTTTGCCTGTGCTTCAATCGTTAATAGAAACAGATGAAAGTACGATTGTCCGCGACTATGCCGTAGATACGATTGCAAACTATGCCAAAATAAGCGTCGAAACTTCGGAAGAAGCATACAAAATATTGAAGTCCACTTTGGATTTGTGGGGCGAAAAACACGCAAGGCAAGTATTAAGAGGATTTAATCACGTATTGGACAATATTTTCGATTATAAGGCAGAGATAAAATTACTTGTGCAGCCATATTTGTCTGTAAATAAGAAAATTGTTGCCACCGAAGCAAAGAAAATCATTAAACGAATAGAAAAATAAAAAACATAATTTTAACAAATAAAAATTTTCAAAAATGAAACAACTTATTGCCTGCTGCGGGATTGATTGCGAAACTTGCGATGCCCGCATTGCTACTGTCAACAATGACAACGAATTACGTGAAGCGACTGCCGAAAAATGGCGCGTTATGTACAATGCTCCGGATATTACGGCAGAATCCTTATATTGTGTGGGTTGCCGTGTTGATGGAGTAAAAGTAGCTCATTGCGCCGAGTGCGAAATTCTTAATTGTGCTAAAACGAAAGGTTTTAACACTTGCGGCGACTGTAAAGAATTGGATACTTGCCAGATAGTTGGTCAGGTTCTTCAGCATATACCCGGTGCAAAAGAAAATCTTACTGCAAATTGAACGAAAAGATATATGAATATGATGCAGTGATTCAACTCTCTACTATCGGCAGCGGCGGCGCTTATGTGCCGTTTCCTTACGATGTCAGAGTTGAATTTAACAAGGGGCGGGTTAAAGTTCATGCCACTTTCGATGGTGAGCCTTATGAGGGCAGCATTGTAAATATGGGCATGAAAAATACCGATGGTTCAGTGTGTTATATCATTGGTATCCTTAAGGATATACGGACTAAAATTGGTAAACAGCCGGGCGATACTGTTAAAGTAACAATACGCGAGAGAAATTAAAATAATAAATAAAAAATTCGAATTTATGAGTATCAAAGGAACAAAAACCGAACAAAACCTGTTAAAGTCGTTTGCCGGCGAATCGCAGGCACGCAACAGGTACACCTATTTTGCAAGCCAAGCCCGTAAGGATGGCTTTGAACAAATTGCCGCTTTTTTTGAAGAAACGGCGGCACAGGAAAAGGAACACGCCAAGCTTTTCTTCAAATTTCTCGAAGGCGGCATGGTTGAAATTACCGCATCGTATCCTGCCGGAGTAATCGGCAGCACCGCCGACAACTTGCTTGCCGCAGCTGACGGCGAACACGAAGAATGGGATTTGCTATATCCCGAATTTGCCCGCATTGCCGAGGAAGAAGGATTTACGAAAATCGCCACAGCTTTCAAATTAGTAGCCACCGTTGAAAAAACCCACGAAGAACGCTACCGCAAGTTGTTGCAGAACATCGAAAACGACGAGGTATTCAACCGTTCCGGCAAAATGCTGTGGGTATGCCGCAACTGCGGATATGTACACTACGGCGAAAAAGCGCTGAATGCTTGTCCTTGCTGCCAACATCCGCAAGCGTATTTTGAACTGAAAACCTTAAATTATTAATAAACATGTTAAACTAAATTACTTGAAAACTATGAAAAACAGATTGATTTTATTTTGCGCAGGCACATTACTCTTAGGATTGAGTATGACATCCTGCAATCAGACTCCAAAAGCCGATGTAGTACTGAAAGACTACGGTGCAAATCCAACCGTACTCAACATTGATGCCTACACCATGTCGAACACTAATTTCAGAACGGCGTTATGGACTGGAACTCTTCTTCAGACAACTTTAATGTCCATTCCGGTAGGCGGCGACGTTGGTTTGGAAAAACATCCTACAACCGACCAGTTTTTACGTGTCGAGGATGGCACAGCCCAAGTGGTAATGGGCGATACGGAAAACTCGCTTACCTTCAGCCAAACAGCTGGAAAAGATTTTGCCATATTTATTCCTGCCGGAAAATGGCACAACATCATCAATACAGGCAAGAAACCGTTGAAACTGTATTCTATTTATTCGCCCGTACAACATCCGCACAGCACAATCCATAAAACGCAGGATGAAGCAGAAGAAGCGGAAGAATTGGAAAATAAACATTTTTTTAATAACACCGAAAACTTTATGACACAGGAATTGATACAGTTGCCTTATGCAATAAATGCGCTGGCGCCAACTATAAGTAGGCAAACAATTGAGTTTCACCATGGTAAACATCTGCAAGGATATGTAAACAACCTGAAAAACCTTATTCAGGGAACAGAATTTGCAAACGCCAGCCTCGAAACGATGATTAGAGAATCGGACGGCGCAATTTTTAATAATGCAGGACAGATATTGAACCACAACATGTATTTCACGCAATTTTCCCCGCGCGGAGGAGGAAACCCTTCAGGCGCGTTGGCTCGTGCTATTAACGCTGCGTGGGGTTCGTTCGAGAATTTTCAGAAAGAGTTTGAAACCGCAGGCACGGGTTTATTCGGCTCAGGTTGGGTTTGGCTGGCGGCAGGCAGAGACGGAAAACTGTCGATTATTAGAGAGTCAAATGCAGGAAATCCGCTTACCAAAGGCTTAAAACCAATATTGACCTTTGACGTGTGGGAACATGCTTATTATCTTGATTTCCAGAATCTCCGTGCCAACCATCTGAACAGTCTGTGGAAAATTGTTGATTGGAACGTAGTTGAAAGTCGCTATTGATTGGCGTTTCGTATATACGGGGGCGATCATTGGTCGCCCCTTTTAAATGTTAGAAAGTTGGGATAGCACAATTTATAGAAACATATAATTTGACAGGAATAATAATTGGGTTAATTACATTCCTGATTATCGGTCTTTCCCATCCGTTGGTCATCAAAAGCGAATACTGGTTTTGCATCAAATACTGATGAATCTCTTTATTCTTTGAGATCGGTGAAGTGACCACTACACTGCTTCTGCGCAGCGTCATTGCGTCGACTTACTGCAGAATATTTGTTTTTCCCGTCATTTTGATCAATCGGTAAACTCTTTGTCAGCTTTTTTATAGTTTTGTAACAAGTTAATGCAATTTGATCATGAAAGATGTATCTTTACTGGAAAATCAATAAAATATGCTGATTTTTGAATATATATTGATATTGTTGGCTGCAATATGTCTGTCGAATGTAGTGAACAGGTTCATACCTGTGGCATCTGTGCCAATCATACAAATTGCCTTGGGCGCTCTCATCACTTTGCTACCGCTAAAATTTCAGTTTGAATTAGATCCCGATCTCTTTTTTGTTTTGTTTGTTGCGCCGATAATCTTTTATGTCAGCATGATGTCGGATAAAAAAACGATGTGGGCGCAGCGCAAACCAATACTTAATATGGGGGTTGTATTGGTCATTGTAACTGTTGTTATGATGGGTTACTTGGTGAATTTTTTGATTCCGACCATTCCGCTTGCCGCTGCCTTTGCACTGATTGCCGCGTTAGGGCCTACCGATGACGTGGCTGTTGCATCAGTGAGCAAACGGGTGAATGTGCCGCATAAAATCATGAGTATTCTTCAAGGAGAGTCTATCGTAAATGATGCTTCGGGAATTGTCAGTTTTCAGTTTGCGCTGGCTGCCATACTCACCGGCTCGTTTTCTCTGTTTCACGCCACAGGCCGTTTTTTTGTGGTCGCTTTAGGCGGAATAGCAGTTGGATTGATGTTCTCGTGGCTCAAATATATTTTAGTCAGATGGATACGTTCGCTGGGCATGGAAAATGTAACCCTGCATCTGTTGTTGGGCATACTTACCCCATTTTTGCTTTATTTGATTGCCGAAAGATTGGGCGTGAGCGGCATTCTGGCTATTTTTGCAGCAGGCATTGCCCACTCATTCAACAGAAACAAGTTTAACCCCGAAGCAATCAACCTCAACATTGCCTCCCAAAGCGTTTGGTCGATGCTAACTTTTACCCTCGAAGGCTTGGTTTTTGTGATTTTGGGCACGCAATTGCCTCAAATTTTAGTATCCATAAACCAAAACTATTCGATTGGTACATGGGAGATAGTCGCTTATATTCTACTTCTTACATTTTTGTTTCTGATCTTGCGCTTTGTTTGGTCGATTGTAGCTGTGAAAAAGAAAACCTATGACGATCCCGAACATCACGTTAGCCGATTAAGGGCGGGTCTCATTTTTAGTTTGTCAGGTGCAAGAGGAACGGTTACTCTTGCCAGCGTGATGTCTATTCCCATTCTTTTGAGCGACGGCTCCGCATTTCCCGAACGCGATTTGATCATCCTGATAGCGGGCGGCGTTATTGTTGTGTCTTTAGTCATCACCAGCTTTATTCTTCCGCTTTGTGTAGAAAAGAAAGTCGGTGTCAATAAATCTGAAGAGCATGAGGCCCATTCGGAAATTCTTCAAAAGGTAATAGCAGAACTGAAAAGACGGATAACTCCGGAAAACGAAGCAGCAACAACATTTGTCATCACCAATTATCACGGCCGAAATGCAGAATTGCAGCGCAAGCAGAACCATGGCCACGTTGATCGCGAAGAGGAACGGAGATTACGGTTGACCACCTGTGCATGGGAAAAAGGTAATACCCTCAGTATGCTTAAACGCGAAGAAATAACCGAACATGCTGCTCAACATTATGTATCTGTTTTGGATACACTTACCAACAAAATTTCGGGTAACAATCCGCATCCATTCTCTTTCAGACGAAGTGCCATGCACTTTTTTCAACATCATTTTAAACCGGGGGGAATGAAACAGCATGTCGAAGCGAATGCAGGTATGTTTAAATTAATGGAAACCAACACCCTGTTTGTGCTGGAAAAGTTAAGGCAAATGAGCCAAAAAGATGTGAATATCGCCATTAAAAAAACGATGTTCGAATTCGAATCCAGGTTGTTGATGCTGCAAAGAAGAAACAGAATGCGGAATAGCCATGTGGATAATGAAATGCTTGCTTCTGTTGTATCCTGCGGCTTTCAGGTAGAGCGAGATCACATACAGGCCATGCTGGAACTCGGACGTATCTCAAGGGAAACAGCCAAGGAAATGCGGTGTAATATTTCGTTGCTGGAGATACAATTAAAGAAGGAGTATTTTTAAAAGTCCAAATCATTATTTCTTAAAAAATGGATAAATCCATCGCATTAAAAATAGGGGGGATGAGTTGTGCAGCCTGTGCCCATCGTATTGAAACAACCATTCAAAATTTAGATGGAATAGCGAGCGTTTCCGTTAATTTTGCGGCAGAAAAGGCTATTATACAATATAATCCGCAAAAAGTCAGTGTACCGGTTATTTGCAAAGCAATCGAAAAAATGGGATATAAGATCCTTGAAAACAGTCGTTCGGGCGAGGACAGCATACAAAAGGAAATCAAAACGCTTTGGATTAAATTTATTATCTCGGTATGTTTTGCGCTTCCTTTGTGCTACATTGCAATGGCTCCGATGATGAAAAGCTTCGGCATGCTGCTGCCGGCGATACTCGACCCCATGCATCATCCGTTTGTGTATGCGTTCACGCAGCTTGCTTTGGTTATTCCTATTGTTGCTGTCGGAAATAAATTTTACACTATCGGTTTCAAATCCTTGATACAGGGAAGTCCGAACATGGATACACTTATTATGTTGGGAACAGGTGCGGCGGTTATTTATGGCATTTACAACATTTTTCAAATATTCGGCGGGCATTTTGAGGCCGTGGATTCGCTTTATTTTGAAACAGCCGGAGTAATCATTACCCTGATTTTACTTGGTAAACTTTTGGAAACCATTTCAAAAGGCAAAACAGGCGAAGCAATCAAAAACCTTATGGGGCTTGCACCGAAAATAGCAATAGTAATACAGGACGGCGAAGAAAAAGAAGTTCCTATTAACGATGTTGCAATTGGCGATGTGATAGTGGTTAAGCCGGGTGCAAAAATTCCGGTTGACGGTATAATTACAGAGGGACAAACAGCTATCAACGAGGCTATGCTGACCGGCGAAAGCATGCCGGTTGATAAAAAAATGGGCGATACTGTTTATGCTGCTTCGCTGAACACTACAGGAACCATCCGTTTCAAAGTCGAAAAAACAGGAAGCGACACGGTGCTTGCACAGATTATTAAATTAGTTGAGGACGCACAGAGTTCAAAAGCGCCGATTGCGAAATTAGCCGACATTGTTGCGGGATATTTTGTGCCTATAGTTTGTACGATTGCAGCCATAGCAAGTATCGCGTGGTTTTTTGGAACAGGCGGCGACATTAAATTCGCATTGACAATATTTATTTCGGTTCTCGTGATTGCCTGTCCCTGTGCGTTAGGTCTTGCAACACCTACGGCAATAATAGTTGGAACAGGCAAAAGCGCTGCTTACGGCATTTTCATCAAAAGCGGCGAAGCGCTTGAAACCGCACACAAAATCAATACCATAGTTTTTGACAAAACAGGTACCATTACTGAAGGCAAACCGACGGTTACGGACATCGTTGGAGGAGCAGATATGTTGAAATATGCGGCAAGTGTTGAAAAATTATCCGAACATCCTCTTAGTCGGGCAGTTGTTAACGCTGCGAGCGAAAGTTATCCTGCCTCAGATTTTTTGTCGATTACAGGAATGGGCGTTCAGGCAAATGTGAATGGTAAATTGGTAAAAGTAGGACGCGCTGAATTTGCGAACGCAGAACAAAAAGCGGGCGAACCGTTTGCCGAGCAGGGGAAAACACCATTATTTGTTTCGATTGACGGCAATTACGCAGGTTTGATAGCCGTAGCCGACGTTGTAAAGCCGAGCAGTCGGTTGGCAATAGAAAGCCTGCATCGAATGGGTATTGAAATAGCCATGATTACTGGCGATAATCGAAAAACGGCGGCGGCTATCGCAAAGCAGGCGGGAATTGACAAGGTGATTGCCGAAGTTTTGCCTCATGATAAAGCAAATGAGATAAAAAAACTGCAGGCTACCGGCCGCAAAGTGGCAATGGTTGGCGACGGGATAAACGATGCTCCTGCGCTTGTACAAGCCGACATCGGCATAGCCATCGGTTCAGGCACAGATGTGGCTATGGAAAGCGCCGACATTGTCCTAATGCGTTCCGATCCGGCGGATATTCCGACAGTTATTCATTTGAGCAGAAAAACTATCAGAAATATAAAGCAAAATCTGTTTTGGGCATTCGGATATAATATTTTGGGCATTCCTATAGCGGCCGGAGCGCTGTATTTATTCGGTGGGCCGCTTCTCAATCCTATGTTCGCAGCCGCTGCAATGAGTTTGAGTTCCGTATCGGTTGTAACAAATGCGTTAAGGCTGAAAAAATTCAGAGCAGAAATAGATTGATTTTGCAAATCGATATAAAATATGCATAAGTTTACAGGCGTTCAAATAAATGTTGTATATTTGTAAAAGGATATTCACAATAAAAAATTAAGTAAAAAATGAAAAATGTATTCAAATTAACAGTTTTGTTTGTTGCGGTTTTTGCTTTTGCCGTATCGTGCGGAAGCTCTAAAGCCCAACAAACCGTTGAGAACCTGAAAGCAGCTATTACGGGTGAAACCAATGCCAGCGCAAAATATCAGGCTTTCTCTGTAAAGGCAGCCGAGGAAGGTTATCCGAGTATTGCCAGTATGTTTGCTGCCGCTTCAGCCGCCGAAGCCATTCACGTGAAAAACCATAACGCTGTATTGGTGAAGATGGAGGAAGAAGCATTCAACCCCATTCCCGATACGCCAACGGTGAATGCTACGGCTAACAATATGCAGGTGGCTATTGAAGGTGAAATATACGAATTCACCGTGATGTACCCGGGTTTTATTGCCGTCGCTGAGACTGAACAGAATGACGATGCCATTGGATCTTTTGCATTGGCATCCGATGCCGAAGCAGTACATGCAGAGAGGTATTCCCAATCGCTGGAAATCCTTAAAACAACCGGCAGCGACGAAGACGTAGCATCGGTATGGTATGTTTGCCCAAAATGCGGCGATTTGTTCAATACCATCGAGGGAGTAAACCGCTGTCCATTATGCGGTGTTAGCTCTTCGTCATTTTTGAAGTTTTAAATCTTTTCGTATAAAATTGACATCAAGCCGGTAGTTTTTTTACAAATTGCCGGTTTTTTTATCTTTCTATGCAATTCCTGTACTTGACAGGAATTGACTGGGTAAATATATAATATGTAGAAATGCAGCTATTTTATGTTCCGGATATTTCAGGCGCCGAGGCTTTCTTAAATGAGGCCGAATCGAAACATGCGATAAAGGTTTTACGGCTTCACAACGATGACACAATACAACTTGTGGACGGGAAAGGCGGATTTTATAAGACTAAAATTTCGGACGCCAATCCTAAAAAATGTCGACTGAAAATTACAAACACACAAACAGATTTTGGGAAAAAAGATTTCCATCTGCACATTGCTATTGCACCTACCAAAAATATTGACCGTTTTGAATGGTTCCTTGAAAAAGCTACTGAAATAGGTATCGACGAAATTACAACCTTGTTAACTGAACATTCTGAACGAAAAACAGTAAAAACAGAACGTTTGGAGAAAATATTGATTTCGGCGATGAAGCAGTCGGTGAAAGCTTATCTTCCGATTTTAAACGAAATAGCTCCTTTTCATGATTTAGTTTCAACAGCTACCTGTAAAAACAAATTTATTGCCCACTGTAACGACGGAGAAAAAAATCATCTAAAAAACGCAGTAGAAAAAGGTGAAGATGTACTGGTTCTGATTGGTCCGGAAGGTGATTTTAGTCCCGATGAAATAAAATTTGCCAAAGAGCATGGTTTCCGTGAAATCAGTCTTGGAAATTCGAGATTAAGAACAGAAACCGCCGGAGTGATTGCCTGCCACATCGTTAATTTGGCTAATGAATAATGCCATTTTGTTGTAAAAATATTGAAAATTTGAAAAAAGAGTATTATATTTGTCTTGAGAGGTTTTACCACCTCAAGTATAACTGTGATGTGTAAATAAACTTCTCTTTTTTAAACGTAATGAACCTGAATTAATCAGATTATAACAAAAAATAAAGACATGTTACCACGTTTTTTATTAGCCGACAACTCGTTGCAAACCCCGGATACCATTTTTGTGGTACACACCGAAAATCCCCGTTTTATTGTAGAAGCCGATATTGATGATTTCTGGAACAATCAGGAAATTCACTGGATTGACGGCGAACCCGGCGACGAAAATTTAATTGCTCAGTTGATTGAGGAAGCTGAAGAATTTCTGGAAATGGAATTTGCAAACGAAGAATTCCTTAGCGAAGATGACTCGGATGATTAGTCATGTAAATTAAACGCAGGTAAAAAATACACCGGCAATGCGAACATGGCGATGGTGCTTGACATTGCCTGTTCATTTTGGCGTTTTATTAGTTATGCCTGTTCTGTCTTTTTTATAGGACAATAGTGAATATAAAAATGCCTGAAATTATATTTTCAGGCATTTTTTTTGGGGTAAACACACCGCAAAATCGCTAAAATCGTTTTTCTTTTATACGGGCTTTTTTACCGGTACGTTCGCGCAGGAAGAAAATTCTTTTTCTGCGTACACTTCCTTTTTTGTTGATTTCAATATTGTCAATAAAAGGAGAATTCATAGGGAAAATACGTTCAACACCAATGTTTCCTGATATTTTGCGAACTGTGAATGTTTTTGTGGAGCCACTTCCGCGCACCTGTATTACAACACCGCGGTAATTTTGGATTCTTTCCTTGTTACCTTCAACAATTTTATAACTTACGGTAATTGTATCACCAGCGCCGAATTTTGGCAGTTCTTTACCTGCTGCAAATTCGTTTTCTACTAATTTAATTAAATCCATTTCTGTCGTTTTTTTATTATTGTTGGCAATGTAATCCGTTTTTCGGATAAGAGATTGCATAAAAACGGCGCAAAAGTAGCAAAAAAAAATATTTACCAAACTTTATTGCCGTTCAATATTAAAATTAGTTTACTTATTTTCATTTTTGTTTAAAATTCATTCCAAAAGGCTGTTATAACTGAAAAATAAAATTATTTTCTATCAATTCAGTTATTATTATTTTTATAATAGTTTAAAATAATTAACTTTGTCGTTGTAATGTAGCTAATATGACCGAAGAAGATCGACTGTTTCTGGATGATTTAAAGGCAAATGTGCAACAGTTGTTCAGAGAATTTGGACAAGTAGAGGCTGAAAAAGAACAACTTGAGCAAAACATGGCCGTCTTAAAAGCTGAAATTGAATTGCTGAAACAGGAGATAGAAACGACAAATAAGGACAATGAAAAATGGAAAATAGCTAACCGAATTTTATCGGGTGCAGATGAAAACAGGGAAGCTAAACAGAAAATAAATAAGTTAATACGGGAAATTGATAAATGTATTGCATTACTAAACAGGTAATGGCAGGTGGATAAAAAAAGATTGAAAATAAATATTAAGCTTAATGGCAGGGTTTACTCTCTTGACATTAATCGCGAAGATGAGGAGAAATACAGATTGGCCGCAAAAACAGTTAACGAAACAATTGCACGTTTCAGGGAGGTGTTTAGCGACAATGATTCGCAGGATATACTGGCAATGAGTGCATTTCAAATTGCGCTTAGCAATACAAAAGTGCAGCAAGCTGAGGAACAAAATCTTTTCATCGGAGAATTAAAAAATATTAATGATGATATTTCTGATTTTTTAAAGGAGAAAAGAGGAAATAGCTGATTTAGGTGCAGTAAAATATTTATCGAAGCCCGTATAAATTGCTCAAAAAAGAGTTGATTTATTACGGGTTTTATTATTTAAAACTAAAAAAATAAAAATGAATTGGACAGAAATATTAATAGGAGTTGCAGTTGGTTTTACCGGCGGCGGATTTTTGGCTTATGTAATTTGGGATAAGTCATTGAAAAATAAAAAGGAAGCAATTATTTCCGAAGCTCAAACTGAAGGAGAAGTAATTAAAAAAGATAAAATACTTCAAGCCAAGGAGAAATTTTTTCAAATGAAAGCAGAACATGAAAAATATATTCATGAAAAAGGCAACCATTTGAATAACCTTGACAGCAAACTGCAACAGCGTGATGCTGCACTTAACCAGCGCAGAGATGAATTAAACAGGAAAACCAAAGAATATGAGGTTACCAAAAAAGAGGTTGAGATTATTCGCGAAAACCTGAATATGCAGCTGCAGAGGGTTGAACACAAAACCGAAGAACTTGAAAAACTTCACAGGCAAAATCTTGAGAAACTGGAACAGATTTCAGACCTATCGGCTGAGGAGGCAAAAGCTCAGTTGGTTGAATCTTTGCAGGAAGAAGCAAAATCGGAAGCGATATCCTATATCAACGAGATAATGGAAGAGGCCAAACAAACGGCCACGAAAGAAGCTAAAAAAGTGGTGGTTAAAACTATTCAGCGTGTGGCAACCGAAACAGCCATTGAAAATGCTGTTACTATTTTCCACATCGAAAGCGATGAAATAAAAGGCCGTATTATTGGCCGCGAAGGACGTAATATCAGGGCGCTTGAAGCAGTAACCGGTGTTGAAATTGTAGTTGATGATACACCTGAAGCCATCGTGCTTTCAGCTTTTGATCCTGTTCGCCGCGAGATAGCCCGCCTTGCCCTGCATCAACTCGTAACCGACGGCAGAATCCATCCGGCGCGTATCGAAGAAGTAGTCCATAAAGTAAGGAAACAAGTTGAGGAGGAAGTTATCGAAACAGGTAAACGCACAACTATTGACCTTGGTGTTCATGGACTGCACCCCGAATTAATCCGCTTGATAGGTAAAATGAAATACCGCTCGTCGTACGGGCAGAATTTGCTGCAGCACTCGCGCGAAGTGGCGAACCTCAGCGCCATAATGGCCGCTGAGCTTGGCCTTAATCCGAAGAAAGCCAAACGTGCCGGATTATTGCACGACATTGGCAAAGTTCCCGACGATGAGCCGGAATTGCCACATGCTGTGCTTGGTATGAAACTGGCCGAGAAATACAAGGAAAAACCGGAAATTGCCAATGCTATAGGAGCCCATCACGACGAGGTGGAAATGCAGTCGCTGCTTGCCCCTATTGTTCAGGTTTGCGATGCTATTTCAGGCGCTCGTCCCGGAGCAAGGCGCGAAGTGGTGGAGTCGTATATAAAGCGGTTAAAAGATTTGGAAGACTTGGCTCTTTCGTATCCCGGAGTTATGAAAACGTATGCTATTCAGGCTGGCCGCGAGTTACGTGTTATTGTCGGTTCCGATAAAATGAACGATCAGGAAACCGAACAGCTTTCATACGATATTTCTAAACGGGTACACGATGAAATGACATATCCGGGACAAATAAAAATTACAGTAATCAGAGAAACGCGCGCTGTCAGCTACGCGAAATAAAAATTATAAAAATAATCACAGAAAAGGCTGTCAGAAATGATGGTTTTTTATTTAAACAGATGGTACAGCGATTTAATTTTTTCTTCCTTCTCGGAAAAGCCAACTGACTGGTATGCTTTCATCAAAAAACCAAGATGAGACTGGATTAAGTAAGCGTCAGACCGGGGTTTGGTGTACTCTTGCAATGGTGTGTAATTGTTCTTATTCAGGTGATATTCAATTTCTTTTTTGCTGGTAATTGCCCCTTTGTTCGAAGGGTTGATATAAAATAAAACATCTGAATTGCGAATATTTCCGTGTACTTTTTGGGCAAGATCGGGATCGACAATGGCGATGAGCGGATTTTGCGGGAAATCAATAAATTGCGTGGACAAGCCGAGTAACCTGGCTACGATGGTATATAAAATGCTTATTGAAAGTGGATTCCCTTTTTTAGTGTCCAAAACCTGATTAAAAAAACAATTTTGAGGCGAATGAATATTCCGGTGGTTTATCGAAAAACCATGAACATTAAAAAGGAAATAATTTAAAATAGTTGTTTTTTCAAGAATTGTAAGCGAATTGCTAAGCTCAAGCCAAATACTGTTTTTTATACTTTCAATTTTCTGATTAATTTTTAATTGATTTAAGTCGGGGTACTGAAACCTGTCGATCAACAAAACCCCTTCAAGCAAATCGTGTTCTTTTGTTTTTAGCCAATCCCTTACTAACTTTTTTGTTTGTTTGAACTGCAAATTTTGAATAAGATTTTCGATTCTTTCCTGACAGTTTTCATCGAAACTTGATTCCCATTTTTCCTCGAGCGCCGGTATTATGCTGTGGTTTTCTTTTAACAGTTCTTGCTCAACTATTTCAAAAACAAATGAATCAGGGTCGTCGAGCAAGTTTATTAAAGCCTGAAGTTTTATTTTGCTCATGGCTTAATTTGTTAATTTATTCAGCACTGCAATTATTAACTTCTTTATTTCGTCGCGGTAATTTTCGTTGGCGGTTAATGAAACCCGGTTTGCAATTATAAGACAAACGGTTAAGGCATTGTGACCAAGCATTTTCGACAGGCCATAAATAGCTGAACTTTCCATTTCAAAATTTGTAATTTTCATATTATCGAACGAAAAATACTCAACTTTTTTGTTCAGCTCAGGAAAAGCAAGTTTCAGTCTAAGTTCGCGGCCTTGCGGACCATAAAAGCCGGGTGCCGAAATGGTTGTGCCTTTTATAAACTCTTTGTCATGAAATTTTGAAAGTAACTTTTCCGACGCATCCACAACGTATGGAGTTGGCAGCGAATCGTCCCAGTTTGTAAAGTGTTTGAATGCCTTTTCGAAAAGCAAATCGCAATAATTTTCGCGGTTGGCATAAAAATTCAGCATTCCATCGAAACCAATCGATTTTTTTGAAACAACAAATGCATTAACCGGTATGTCGGACTGCAGGCTGCCTGAGGTACCTATTCTTACAATATCAAGCGATTTTAGCTCTTTTTTTATTTCCCGTTTTTCAAGGTCGATATTTACAAGGGCATCAAGCTCGTTCAGTACAATGTCAATATTATCGGTGCCTATTCCGGTTGAAATTACCGTGAGCCTTGTATTGTTGTAATAACCTGTAACTGTTTTAAATTCACGATTTTGAACTTCAAATTCAATGTTGCTGAACAACGATGCAATTTCGTTTACACGCCCCGGATCGCCAACAAGTATAATCTTGCCTGAAATATTTTCAGGCATTAAATGCAGGTGAAAAACCGATCCGTTTTTATTTAATATTAATTCGGAATGCTTGAGCATAATTAATTATTTGCGACCAAATCTATTTTAAATATGATAAATAGCTATTAAATTATATGAAAACATTTTAACAGCTAATGGTTGAAATTTTAGCTGCACAGGCGAAAATTGTTAAAATATTCGAGGAAGTCAGTTTCTGAGTTAGCGTGGTGAGTTCTACATAAGAAATTAAAATAACAAGGGAAAAACTTGTGAAATAGAGCATTTCCCAGGTTTCATCAACTACCTTATTATCAAACAAAGCAGTTAACGTCAGAACCCCCGCTTATTAAACAGGATATAGCCGAAATTCAGTGTAAGATAATATTTTGAATTTTCTTTTTCGTAATAATTTAAAGCAAGGCTAAGCGGGCCGATTCCTGTTTGATACACCAGTGCTGCTAATCCCTGTAAATAATAATTGTTTAAAAAAGCCTCATTGCTGTAAGTTGATTTATCTGAATTAAACAGTTCTTCGCTCATAGGTACAAACCCATATCCTTCCATGCGAAGGTGCAGCGATGGGCTAAAATTTACAATGGCGCTTAATCCTCCGGCCAAATAATTATTTGAATGAAAGTTCTCAATAAACAGCGATTTACTGTGTGGAGTGGGGTAGTAGCCCGGCGCTGAAAGTATAGTCGACATGTAACTGTTCATAAGTTTCTTGTTGCTGAGAACTGCTTCAAGTTCGGAGCCAAGTGTAAATTTGCGGCCCATCTTGAAATATCGGGTGGTATGTGCAGTTAAAAGAAAATATTTATGCCGACTGTGAATTTCTTTGTCTACCAACGAAGTTGACCCCGGAGAATAGGATTCGTTGCCCATGATGTATTTTGCCGAAATGTAGCGAAAAACTCCCTCCGTTGCATATTGTTTATAATTAAGCGAATTGTTTTCGATGTTTAATTCGCCTGCAAAAGCATTGAAAGTAGTACGATCAGGTTCATCGGTTTTTTTGAAAACTTCGGTTTGATAATATTGATCGAGAGAATTAGAATAGGAAACACCGGCAAAAAATTTTCCGTGCAGGCCGAGCGGGAAACCTGTTTCAAACCTTGTGTTATATTCGCCTTGTATGATGTATGGAGGCCTAACGTCTTCAAAAAACAATTCAGAACTCGACGAGAAAAAATCCCACCGGTTAAGGGTTGAATATCCGGCTACATAAAATGGAAGTTTTGACGGGAAATCGATTCTTCCTCCCAATTTAAAAGAACTGTAAAACCGCCCGAAATAAATATTAGAACTTAAATTATAGGCTCTGCTTTTATAAAAACGATAGTCAATACTGGCAAAACCTTGGTTTATCGGTTTGGTTGAAACATTTCCGCCAAAGTTAATTTTAACTTTTTTTTCGAGCTCAACTTTAAGAAACAGGTCGAAATAACCGGTTTCGCTGTTGTAGATCGCAATAGGCCGTATTGATCTCAATTGCTCATCGGCAACAAGCTTGAAATATTCTTTTTTTAGTGATGAAAGCGACACTACATCTTCTCCGCGTTTTATAGATTGAATTATGTATATTAGTTGTTCCGGATCATCAACGCCTTCAACCTGAATGTGTTTAAAAAATAATTGTGGTTTTTTTGCATTGAAATTATTCCGTTTTTCGATTACGTGTTCACGAGGAACCCTTCTGCTTATTCTTGTCTTAATGCTGTCGATATACTGCAGCGCGGTGTTTTTCCCTGCTTCCGATACCTGGTCAATTTTATTAAAATCGAGTAATCCAACGTTGGTGAATTTTGTTTCGAGCAAAATGCCATCTTCAGGCTGTATTTCAAAATTGGTTGGGTGCATCACTATGTTCGAAATTTGCTCCATTACATTGTCGGCAGTTGCTACTATAGCATCGCTTAAAACTTTATGACCGATAATAATATCGGGCTTATAAATTTCTTTCATAATATCGTGTGGGAAATTATTTAAAAGTCCACCGTCGAAAAGTAAGTTTCCGTCAATTTCTATTGGCTTAAAGTATAACGGCACAGTCATTGACCCCCTTATTGCCTCGCCCAGATTGCCGTTGCGAAGTATCACAGGAACGTTATTATTAATATCGGATGCTACGCAAAAAAATGGAACCATCAAACTGTCGAAATTGTTATTGCATACAGCATTTGTGGCAGCCATAAGTTCCATAAACGCAAAGTCCATTTGCTCAGCAGGTATTATGCTGGTAGGCGGCAGTAACTTAACTTTATCTTCTTTTTTTGAGAAACGCAAATCAATCCAATCAGGGCTGGTTTCAGCCATTTTAAAATAGTAACGATATTCTTCCTGAATCTTTCCGGTTGACCAGAAATAAAAATTATCCGATCTGAAAAGTTCTTCCATTTCATCGGGCGAATAACCGGCTGCATATAAACCACCTATTATTGCCCCTATTGATGTGCCTGCAATGTAGTCGATAGGAATATTATTTTCTTCCAAAACCCTGATTATGCCAATGTGCGCCATTCCTTTGGCTCCGCCGCCGCTTAATACAAGCCCAACCGATTGTGCATTTGATTGAAGCACAATCAGGAACAGCATAAAAACGGATAATTGAAGTTTCATTGGCACTATAATAAACGGTTTTTCAAAACTTATCCAAATATACAAAAAGCAGTTTTCAGAATATTCGATTTTCTGAAAAAAAACAGAGCTAATGCAATTAAAAATAAAAAAGACAAATTAATTAGAAATTAAGATAAAAAAAGCGCCGCATTTCGAAAAAAATCTCAATGCGGCGTAACATCTAAACGTTTCAATATAATGAAAAAATTTCATGTCAAAGTTAAAAAGTTTTTTTGAAAAAACCAAATTACTGCAAAGAAAAAATTGTTTTTTCTTAAATTTCTATTTATCAGATTCCCGAAATGAATACTTTTCAGAAAAGCCGGCTGCTGTAATTACCACAAAAACTATCGCCACTGCTGTATAAATTCCTGCCGGTACGGGTGCGGGTTCTCCCTGTGCGTACGAATGTAATCCTGACAAATAATAATTCACACCGAAATATGTCATCAACACCGAACTGAAACCAATCAATGCAGTGGCACTCATTTGAAAATTTCCTTTTAAACCCGGTATTCTGTGCATGTGGCAGATAAAAGTATAAACCAATATTGTAACTAATGCCCATGTTTCTTTTGGATCCCAACCCCAGTAACGTCCCCACGATTCGTTTGCCCAAACTCCTCCAAGGAAAGAACCAATAATCAGCATGAGCAAGCCAACCATTAATGTTATCTGTATAACATTCACCAGCTCTCTGATAGTGAAATTAATTCGGTTGCTGTTATGTTTATTTCTGAATATCATTAAGATAAGATTCAGAAATCCTAACAGGGCGCCAATGCCGAGAAACCCGTAACTGGCCGTAATTACCGATACGTGAACAATTAGCCAGTACGATTTTAGTACAGGAACGAGGTTCGTAATTTCAGGACTCATCCAACTCATACCGGCAACCAACAGCGTTAGTCCGGATAAAACTGCAGTGAGCGACAGTGTAATTTCCGAACGGCGTGAAAAGATTATTCCTCCCAAACATGTTGCCCAGCTTATAAAAAGCATCGATTCGTAACCGCTGCTCCAGGGAGCGTGCCCCGAAATATACCACCGCATGGCAAGACCGGCTGTTTGGGCAATAAAAAGGATAATTATAAAAATAAACGCAATTTGTTTAAGCCGGTTAAATTTAAATTTCTGGTTAAACAAAGTAACTAATTGCAGAACTAAAAGTATCAAACCGGTAAACAGAAATATTTTGGAGAGTTTGCCGAAAATGTTTATGTTGTTGTAAAAAATTTCGATTTTAATTTTTGTTTTTGAAGGAATTATTGAAGCGCCGTACTTTTCCTGATTTACCTTTATACTGTTGAGTAAAAGATTTGCAGTAGCCCGGTCGTTACTGCGAACCGCATTAAAATAAGAAGTAACGATATTCATCATAAGAGCGCTGTCTTCGTTATCCATTTCATCCAGCTCATTTGGCGATACCCACTTGTAATTATCGTGACCGGGAATTGGAAAAACAGTTAGAAAATCTCCTGAAAAAACTGTATAAACAATGTTGACACGCTCATCAACATTTATAATTTCCTTATCAAATTTATTTCGGGTATTGCTTCTTTTTTCGTAAGCCTGCATTACCGGCGTGCTTAATTTGTATCCGTTTGCTGAAATGAAATCGCTGAAAGAAGCATACTTGCCTGTTATCCCTAACATTTTCCTGATCTCGGCGTTATCGACTTTTATGATGGGTACAGTTTCCCACTTTTCCGGATTTGCCTGCATATCCAAAAAAACTTCGGTGGGTGTCATCCCTTCCCAGCTCGTTTTTTTTGCCACTTTTCTGAGTATTTCGGAAGCAATGGTTGAAACCGGCTCAAGCCTTCCATTACGATTTTGAACAACCAGTTCGGCGAAATCGGAAACATGCTGTTTGCGGAGTTGCTGATTCTGTTTACTTTGAGCCTCGGCGCCGAATGCCAAAACAAAAATTCCAATAAAAACCACAAAAAGTTTTTTCCGTTCTTCTCTCATTTTTGCAGAAATTTGGAGCAGCAATCTAAACCTGCTGTTTTTATTGAAAAGTGTCAGAATCATACCGGCTATCATAACGAAATAGCCAAAATATGTTACAGCTGTTCCTGGGGCATCGTAGTTTACCGATAATATTGTTCCTTTTTCATCAGCATCGTACGAAGATTGAAAAAAACGGTAGCCGGCGTGTTTAAGAATGTTGTTCATATATATGCGATATGGCATTTCGGCAGCACCGTCTTTTAAAACCACTTCGCTGGCATACGACGACGGACTGTTTGAGCCGGGGTAACGTTCGAGCTGAAATTCGGTTAAATGAATGGCAAAAGGCAGTTCAATTATCTTTGAGCCAACCGATGCTGTAATATTTATCCCGTTTATTTCAACCGAATTTGGCTGTCCCACCTCACCGTATCTGCTGTAAATAATCATCTCCTTCGATTCGTTTCCCGACGAAATTAAAAGACGCAAAGCGCTTGTAGTTACCATTCCATGTTGCGGCACAGCATATTCCGGCTGAACTTTCCCTTTCATTAAAAACTGATCAACCGCAAATGTGAGCGTTTTGAAAGCATAAATATTCTGACTGTTTGCTTCAATCTCTTCTTCCGGAATTACTGTTTGAATATCGGCCTGCATCATTCTTGATATTTGTACTGTATCGCCGGCCGAAAAGTAGAGTTTCGTTTCATTAACAAAAAAGCTGATGTCATTTTCCTGCTCACCGGATTGAAACCCGATTTTAATTCCGTCTATTTCTTTGCTCTCTCCCTGTCTTAAATTGAAATCGAGCCGCATACCCTCCTGACTGATTGTAATAAGCGACAAAATTGGTTCGCCATTGGGGTCAACGGCTAATGATTCGGTAACAGAAGGTAAATACTGCAGATTTTTTATATGCACCTTTTGTCCGTTAATTTCAAGTTTTTCGGAGTAACGGTTTGCTGTGTACGGCGACAGGTTAATCTTCTTTTCTTTTTCAACAGTGTATTCGCCTTGCGTGGCTTTAATGTGCAAAACAGCGTGTTCCGAGACAATTACATTAGATATCTCCCCCTCGCGGATGTGCATCGAGCCTTCAAATCCAAAATAACGGGTAATTGCAGCTCCTGCGATGATTATTATAAATGAAATATGAAAAAGCAGAACTGTCCATTTTTTTTTGTCGATTAACCGGTATTTAAAGATACTGCCCGCGAGGTTCAAACAGGTTAACAGCAACAGCGCTTCAAACCATTTTGAATTGTAAATCAGGATTTTTGCAGTAACAGTGCCATAACTGTTTTCAACAAATGTTGCATACCCGATTGCAGCGGCAAATATTAAAACAAGAATCCCCGTAAACAGCATCGAAGAAAAAAATGAAACAAACTTTCTCATAATGTAAGCATATGGTTTTAGCGCCCAAATATAACCGAATACATTGAATAACCGAATAACGGAGTAACTGAATAACTGAATAACGACTGACTTTTAACTCGTAACTCATAACTTTTAACTGTTTTACCGTAACTTGTAACTATTTTTTTGTATCTTTGACTCGCATATTGTAAAATTGATTTTTTATGTATTTGAGTGCGGTTAAATACGGTTTAAAAAAATTTGTTAATATTGGAACTTTCATTGCCGAAAATTTGGCAGTGTCGGGAAAAAACCTTACCTTTGAACACGAAACACGAAACACGAAACACGAAACACGAAACACGAAACACGAAACACGAAACATATACTTTATACTCTAACTAAAGAAGAAAAAATTTTTTCTGTTTTCATATTAATTAATTGTCGCCGCATTGAGAAAAGTTTCGAAGTGCGGCGTTTTTTTTATTATCCCAAAAGCTAAAACTAACCGAGAATAAATTATAAACTTTTAAAAATTACTACAATGAAAAAGAATTTTATCATTACCTGTATGCTGATTTTATCTTGTACCGCTTTTGGCCAGCAGATTAAGAACAAAAATGTTGAATTTGAAGATTTAACCACCTTGCTCAGCTTTGCCGGATATGAGCTTTTTAGCTATGATATTAGCGAAATGCTCAACGAACGATACAACATAACTATCACGCTAAAAGAGTATGAAGCAGGGAAAGAGATTGCAAGCACAAATCGTGCTACGGTACCGAATAAGAGACTCTTGGCGGATTTTCCTGAATCTGAACGACAAAGAATCATAGATGAAGGCCGTGTTGTTTTACATGCTAAAAAGATAAGTTTTGGATTTTATCCTTCCGATAATGATTCCACCAAACGTATGCTGGTTAGCGTGCCTGGTTTCATGGAAGGTGGAGGTGTATTAAAATTGAGAGGACTTCCTCAAAAGGATTCGGACAAATTGTTTTATTTTTACACTACACGCCCTTTCCAAATAAAAGCGTTTAAGGAAGATGAATTTATTCCTCTCGTTTTGGTCAGTTCGGGTTGGTACGATGAGCAATTTGGTATATTTCGATCTTGTGGGCAGAGAGAAATTGAACCGGAAATGTCGGACGAAACATATCGAAACATACCACACCATTATATTGTAGGTGTTACATTTGTTAAAAGAGAATAACTGAACAGGGAAACGGGATATAACAAGCGGTTTGGCGCTAATCTTTGAGAAAGTCCTGTAAGTTAAAACAGCTTACAGGGCTTTTTATTTTAAAAGAAGAATTTCAAATGCGTTAGCCATGCATTGAAAATTATGATTTTATTTCTCAGGTTTTATAATAATGTCCAAAATCATATATATTTGCTGCGTTTTTTAATTGTTGTTATTAATGGCTGAAGATAAAAAAGGTTTCATAAAATACATCATTGCATTTTGGGCTGTTATTTTAACGGGAATAGCAGGCGTTTTTCTAATTTTCTTTATGATTGCCAAGGGGAGCTTTGGTTTTATGCCCAGTTTCGAAGAACTTGAAAACCCTCAGAGCAACCTTGCAACCGAAATTTATTCTGTTGACGGGAAAGTACTTGATAAATATTTTATCCGCGAGAACAGAACCTTTGTGAATTATGAAAATCTGCCGCCTGAATTGATACAGGCATTAATTGCAGTTGAAGATGTGCGTTTTTATCGGCATTCAGGAATTGATTTGCGCGGCTTAGCAAGGTCAATCAAGGGAATTTTAACAGGTAACACAAGTTCGGGAGGAGGCAGTACATTGAGCCAGCAGTTGGCTAAAATGCTTTTCCCGCGCGAAGAATCGGACAGCGGTTTAAGCCTTGCCCTGCGAAAATTTAAGGAATGGGTAATTGCAGTAAAACTTGAACGCAGCTACACCAAAGAAGAAATTGTTTTAATGTACCTTAACAAGTACGACTATTTAAACAATGCAGTTGGAATTAAAACTGCGGCTCAGGTATATTTCAGCATCCCGCCCGACTCGTTAAAACTTCATCAGTCTGCAATGCTGGTGGGCATGGCAAAAAACTCGTCGCTGTATAATCCGGTGCGAAGGCCCGAATTGGTGGAACAACGCCGTAATGTGGTACTGAACCAAATGCATAAATACGGTTATATTACCAAACAGGAAAGAGATTCAGCCAAAGCTCTACCACTTGGTCTCGATTATCAAAAGGTGGATTATAAAAGTGGGCTTGCCCCTTACTTCAGGGAATATTTGCGTTTAACCATGACAGCCACAAAACCGGTACGCGAAAGATATCCTTCGTGGCTTCAGCAAAAATTTAAGGAAGATTCTGTTGAGTGGGAAAGTAATCCGCTTTTCGGGTGGTGCAACAAGAATCTTAAACCCAATGGCGAACCATACGATTTATATAACGACGGTCTGAAAATTATTTCGACAATTGATTCGCGCATGCAAAAATATGCCATGGAAGCTATTGAACAGCACTTGCGCTACGATTTGCAGCCCGAATTTGACGGGAGTTTTGGCTCGCTGCGGAATCCGCCATTTTCGAATGATATGACCAAAGAAGAGGTTGACGATTTACTTAACCGCAGTATGCGCCAAAGTGAACGCTATCGTGTATTGCGGGCAAATGGCGAAAGCGACCGGCAAATAATTGAGAATTTTAACACACCTGTTGAAATGACCGTCTTCTCGTGGGCAGGTGAAATTGATACGGTAATGACGCCTATGGATTCCATAAAATGGTACCTGCGTTATTTTCGCTCGTCGTTTATGGCAATGGATACCGAAACCGGACAAGTACGTGCATATGTTGGCGGCCCAAACTACAAATATTTTATGTACGATATGGTAAAAGACGGTAAACGTCAGGTAGGCTCAACCGTAAAACCGTTTTTATATACCCTTGCAATGCAAAACGAATATACGCCCTGTACAAAAGTCCCGTATGTAAGCCAGCAGTTCACGCTGTACGACGGAACTATTTGGGAACCGAGAGATTCAGATGTTGACGAAGAAAAAGATGGTCAGTATGTTACGCTCAAATGGGGGCTGGCCAACTCTAAAAACCGTATTTCCGCCTGGGTTATGAAACAATTTAATCCATCGGCAGTAGTTGAGGTAATGAAACGCCTCGGCGTTTACAGTTACATCGATCCGGTGTACTCAATGTTCCTCGGCACTTCCGATATCACTCTTTATGAAATGGTGGGCGCTTTTACAACTTATGCCAATTTGGGCGTTTATATAAAACCATATTTTGTTACCCAAATCGAGGATAAACACGGTAATGTAATTGCTACTTTTCAGCCTGACCAACAGGAGGTCATCGATGAGCGTACTGCTTTTCTGATGCTGAATTTAATGGAGGCCGTTATTAACGAAGGAACAGGGGCGCGATTACGAAACCGCGAAAATTACGGGCAGTTTAAAATGCCGATAGCAGGAAAAACCGGAACAACGCAAAATCACTCCGATGGGTGGTTTATAGGCGTAACCCCAAAATTAGCCGCCGGCGTTTGGACAGGCGCCGATTTAAGAAGTGTCCATTTTCGTACCATTGCCAGCGGACAAGGGGCAAACATGGCTTTACCCATTTGGGGTTATTTCTACAAAAAAGTTTTGGCTGATCCAACACTTGGAATCACTGAAGATCAGATTTTTAAAAGGCCTGTTGACTTTGACGTAAATATGGATTGCGGCGATGAGGGATACAGAAATTCGTCCGATTATTATGAATTCTTCTGAAAATCTTAAAGCTTTTTAAAAAGCGTTACTGTGCTAATAAATTATCAAAATTTATTTATCCTTATTTTTTCAAACTGAAGCTCACTGAAAGGCTTGCTTTCGCATTCTTTTACCGGATAACCAATGGTAATTACACTCAATACTCCAAAATTTTCGGGAATATCTAACAGTTCTCGTATATATTTCTCCGATGATTCAGTTTCGGAATACATACGGTTGCGCACTTGTACCCAACAGCTCCTAAGCCCGATAGATTGTGCTGCAAGCTGAAGCACTATAGAGGCAATTGAGCAGTTTTCTACCCAAATATCGTTTTCTGTTTTTTCGGAACAAACCACAACTGCCAGCGGAGCATTGTCGAGTGGAGCTGTGCCGTTTGGTTTACATACCTTAAGCTTTTGAATTATTTCCAAGTCGTCAACAAAAACGAATTCCCATGTGTTTGTGTTTTTTGAAGAAGGTGAACGAAGCAATGCCTCTTTCAGCAGTTCAAGCTTTTCAGGTTCAACCGGTTGCTCGGTATATTTGCGAATACTGCGACGGTTTCTTAACAGTTCTATCATGTGGTTATATTTTCGACAAAAGTAATAAACTTTAAGTTTTTCAACCGGAAACTATTTTTGCCCAATATTCTCAGTTTCCAGTTGAGCCGCAAATTGCTTTATTAACTCCCAGGCCATTTTTACATGTGCCGGTTCGGTATGCGTTTGGCCGATGCTCATACGCAAAACTATCCGGTTATTCAGTTTTGTGTGGGTAAAATATATTTTCCCGGTTTCGTTCACTTTATTCATTATTTTCAGGTTGAAATCGTCGCCGTTTTTATGACTGAAACAAACCAAATTAAAAGGCGGTTCAACAACAACTTCAAAACTTTCTGAATGCCTCACCCATTCGGCAAAATTCTGTGCCATTTCGATGTGCTTGCGAATATGAAACTGCAGTCCTTCAACACCATAATGCCTGATTACAAACCAAAGTTTAAGGGAGCGAAACCGTCGGCCTAACTGTACATGCCAGTCGCGGTAATCGAAAACAGCTCCCGATTCGGTAGCCTTGTTTTTTAGATATTCGGGCAAAATAGAAAACGTATTGATCAATTCGCTGCGGTTGCCTACCCAAAAAACGTCGCAATCGAAATTGGTAAACATCCATTTGTGCGGGTTGAAAACAAAACTGTCGGCAAGTTCAACACCGTCCATGTAATGCCGGTATTCGGGGCAAACCATCGCCGTTCCCGACATAGCCCCGTCGATATGAAACCAGCAGTTTTCCCTTCGAGCAATTTCGCCTGTTTTTCGAATCGGGTCAACCGCATTTGAAGAAGTTGTTCCCAGCGCAGCACAGATAAAAAAAGGTATATAACCGTCAGATTTGTCAAGCTGAATTTGCTGATCAAGCAAATCGGGACGCATTGCAAATTTTTCATTAACATCTATCAAACGCAGATTATCGGTTCCAATTCCGGCCATTTTTATGGCTTTTTCAAGCGATGAATGGGTTTGTGTGGAAATGTAGGCAACCAATTTTTGACGAACTCCAATTCTGTTCGACTGAAAATTTGTAGCACGTTCGCGCGCGGCAATAACAGCAGTTAATGCCGAGGTTGAAGCTGTGTCCTGAATAACACCCCCGCCGGTTGAAGTTGATTTGAATTTTTCAGGCATTCCCATCATACCGGCCAGCCAGTCTAAAACCATGGTTTCCAGTTCTGTCGCAGCCGGGCTGGTAGCCCAAATCATTCCCTGAACTCCAAGCCCCGACGATATTAAATCGCCCAAAATAGATGGGAATGACGTATTGGAAGGGAAAAATGCATAGAAATTAGGCGATTGCCAGTGAGTAATTCCCGGCATAATTTTTTTGTCGATATCGTGCATCATGGCATCGATTGATTCTCCTTTTTGCGGCGGATTTTTGGGCAGCGACGAAATTATTTCGCCGGGTGTAACCTGCGACAAAACCGGAAAATTTTCTACGTTCTCATAATAATCGGCTATCCAGTCGATTATTTTTTTGCCTTCTTCGCGGAACTGCTCCGGCGACATGTGATAGTTTACTGACTTCAATTCTTACGTTTTTATAATTTAATTTTTTTATTTAGCAAAGTGGCGTTCAAAATTTTCCGACATATAAATCCGGTTGTTTCCAAGCGAATCAGCATGAATAAAAAAGACCTCAATTTCAGGAATATGTTTTGACAGTTCAATTCCTTTTTCCAACCCTAAAACCATAAAAGATGTTGCAAATGCGTCGGCAGTCATACAGTTGCCTGATAAAACAGTTGCGCTTAAAATACTGTGCTGCACCGGATAACCTGTTCTGGGATCGATGGTATGCGCATATTTTTTACCGTCTTCAACATAAAAGTTGCGGTAATTACCCGATGTTGCAAGTGCATGATTGGGTAAGCGCAGGGCAGTAACATAGTCGGACGATATAGAAAAAGAATTTTCTTTAGGATTGTTAATTCCGATTGTCCATTCCCTTCCTTTTTCATTTTTACCGAGGGCAACAATTTCGCCGCCAATATCAACCATGTAATTTTTACAATCTTTATCAGCTAAAAATTTTGCAATTAAATCGCAGGTATAACCTTTGGCAATGGCGCTCATGTCGAGTTTCATATTTGGGTTGTCTTTAATAATTTTCCCATTTTCGAGACGAATTTTATGGTAGCCGGTAATTTCCTTAAGGCTGTCCACTTTTTCCTGAGTCATCGTTTGTTTTGCCTCAGTGCCAAAACCCCATGCATTTACCATAGGCCCTGCAGTAATATCGAATGCCCCGCCCGTAATTTCCGATATTTCAATAGCCCGATTAAAACATGTTATAAATTCAGGGGTAAGCTTTGTTTCCTTATTATTGTTTATTTTAGATATTATCGAAGCAGTATCGAAAGGTGAAAACATAAGATTATACTCGTTTAACTTTGCCTTAACCTCTTCGTGAAAATCATTACCGTTGGGGCTTTCGTACACGAAATGATAAATTGTTCCATAAATAAACCCCTCATTGTAAATATATTTTGGCGGCGGCGACTGGCACGACAACAAAACTGTGGTCAGCAATAAAATTACAAATAGCCTTGCTCTCATATTTTATTCAATCGTTTTTTGATTTTTGGAATAAACAAACAATGTTGTTCCCTGTCTTTCATATCCTTCAAAAAGTTTTTCCTTTTCGTGCTTTACCATTTCTTCGCGAATACCGATAAGTGTAAGTCCGGCATTTTCAGAATATTGGTTTATTATGGTTTTTATCGAAATATCAGGTTTTTGTTTAATTATTTTAATGTTTTTTGCAGTTATGGGCAGTCTTCCCGAATTTACCAAATCACTCATTTTTTTCTTCGTTTCATCAATGTTTTCGGGATAGCAGATTACAAAAATTTGAATGTACCCTTTTGCCCAGTCGGGATGGCCTAAAATTATGAAACTTAACAAAATCATCAGGTTTGCATTTTCCGAATCAAGCGTGTTTATCCAAACATGTATCCCATTTTTGAAAACAATGGTTTTTGCACTGCTGCCCAAAATACAAATATCAAAATTCCCTGCGTCCACAAGCGAAAAATTATTGATGATGTCGTCTAAGTTTTTTTCCGGATTATCTTTGTCGTATTCAAAAATAACCATATTGTTTTCCATACCTGCAATTCCGGGAATCTGGATAGACTGCGCAATACCTGATGTATAAGAAGGAGAAATCAGCGTGTCGATATAAAAATGATGCTCCGTTTCGCTAAACATGTCCAGCAAGCGCTTTAATTCTATACCGGCCTGCTGCACGGTTGTTTTTGAATAGTATCCTTCGATGCGGTGAAGATATGTTCCAAAACCATATTTATACGAAATCCAGCTTAACAGTTGAAAAGCTTTGTCTCTCGCAAACGAATCTTTTGAGATACAAATGGCGCTTGGTCTCCATTCTTTAAAAGCTTTTTTGCTGTTTTTATTTTGAATCATAATCTGAAGGTTACGGTTAAGCTGGAACAAGGCATTTGCAAAAATAGATGCAAATCCTTTTCTGTTTTTATGATAATAGTTTATGTAAATATAAATCAGCGCTATTGTAACAAATGCAAACAAAGTGTATGAAGTGCTGATTTTAAACATTATCCACACCGAAACCAGAAACCCGGTGAGCGAAATATACCAGCGCGAACGGAAAGCCGGCCGGTACGACGGAGAGGAACCAAAATGATTCAGAAATGAAATTAAACAAAGCGATCCGTAAGTTACCATGAAAAACATGGAAATTATAAGAGCCACTGCATTTACATTACCAAAAGCGACAAAAACAAACGCAATAACAGCTGTAACAAGTGTAGCATTATGCGGTTCTCCGTCGTTTTTTCGCGAAGACGAAAGCCACTGATTAAGTTTTTTGGATGGAAACGACTGGTCGGAGGCAAGCGCCTGTAAAGTTCGCGGAGCAACCATTATAGAACTCAGCGCCGACGAAATTGTGGCAGTCGCCAATCCTAACGGAATTATAAAAGCGCCGCCGATTGCAATTTTACTCATAATTAACTGGTGCTGGAGTAAATCTTCTGCCGATACCGATTTTGCCAGTTTGTAAACCACAAAAAAGTATACTATCATACCCGAAACAGTGGCTAACATTGTTCCTAAAGGAATCGACCGCGAAGGTTTTTTTAAATCGCCCGAAAGTCCCACGCCTGCTGTTATCCCTGTAAATGCAGGAAAAATTATGGCAAATACAACAAAAAAATCTTTTAAGTTTTTAAATTGAGCGTCGGCAAGATTTAAAGCTGAAAGTTCATTATTGCCGGATTTTCCTAAAAAAAATAGAATCAGCGAAATCAATAAAATTGCGTTAATAAAATACAACGCCTTAACACCGTGGTTAGTTCCTTTTTTTATAATCAGGAAAGCGATCATAAACATTACCGGCAGGCTGATAACCTGACGCGACATGACAAAATTGAACTTTTCACTCAAAAAATTAAAAAGAAATTCGAACGACTCGGTAAAAGCAATAACATAAAAAGCTACGCTCACAGCCTGCGACATAAAAAGGGCAATTCCGATAGTGGCGCCAATATTTAACCCAAACGAGCGAGAAATAATGAAATATTCGCCGCCGCCTTCAACTCTTTTATTAGTGGCTATTTCCGAAATAGCGAGCGCTGTTGGGATTGTCACCATGTGTCCTAAAATAATTATAAGTATAACGCCCCAAAAGCCAAGTGTCCCGACGGCATATCCAAAACGAAGGAACAAAATTGCGCCAAGTATCGTTGAAATTGCAGTGAAAAATACCGGAGCAGTACCAAATTTTTTAGTATCATTTTTCATACCATATCTACTCTAAGATTCAGTAGGCAAAGTAAAAAAAAACAAAGGAAATAATATGCTCAACTTCAACAAATATCTTCCTGAAATTCTGTCTTTTGATAAATATCACATATATACAAACCTATTAACCTATTTTACCTGATGTTACTAACTAAATATTTATTTATTGCCTTTGCAGCAAAAATTCATGAATTGTTTAAAATATAATTGCTCACAGAAAAGGTATTCAGGTAGTTCCTTTGGTAGGCCCTTCTTCGGTTTTGCTTGCGCTGATGGCTTCCAGTTTAAACGGCCAGAATTTCTCCTTTAACGGATATTTGCCCGTTAAACCGCACGAACGGGCAAAAGCTATATCAGCGCTTGAAAAAAAGGCGAGAACCGAAACCCGGGCTCAGATTTTTATTGAAACACCCTACCGCAACCAACAGTTGGTTGCCGACCTGCTAAAAACTTGTCAACCAACGACCCTGCTTTGTATTGCGGCCAACCTTACCGGCGAAGATGAATTTATTGTTACAAAACCTGTCGGCAAATGGAAAAGCATTGTGCCTGATTTGAATAAAAAGCCGATAATTTTTTTTACTGGGCTTATATAATACCAATAAGAATTAGATATTTTTACAAAATAGTAAAACTGACTTGTTTCACATTCATGATGATACACAACAGATAAGCATTATTTGTCAGTTTTGTGCCCATCAATTTTTCAATAAACTTCCGGTGCATCTCAATAATTTTATATAACACAGCTATTATTGAAAAATTATTGAAAAATATTTGGATTTACGTTTTTTGTGTTATATTAGCAAATTGCAAAATTTTACGTTAAATGCATTAAGCTGCACATATATCTTATTTGCCAAAACACCGTTCCAAACGCGGCTCCCTGTAAAAAGATGGGAGGCCATATCTGTGTTGTTTAATTAATTATAGACAACTATTTCAAAAAAAATGTATTACTAATTAAAATCAAAAAAATGAATAAACATATTAAACTATTAACAATGTGTATTATTATATGCGCATTGTTTTTTACAGTTAAGAGCTGTAAAAATCCGGATTCTTTTATAAAGGAAGCGGAAGATAAGCCCTTGACACGTTCAGGAGAATTATCGTGGGATTATCCCATAAAGCCGGGTATGGAAGCCTGGTACGCATTAGAGACAGAAGATCAACGCATTGCTGCTGTTCAAGTGCCTGGGAGTGTTTTAGCAGCATTGTCTCCCGAAGAAGTTGTAGGATTATGTATTACATTTCCGTTTTTTGGACACTTTACTGCATGGGATACACCGCAGAAAGGTTTTGATGTTATGTTGGAAAGATATAACATATTAAGGCATCTTTTGTCGCGCAAGGATGCAGGAGGCAGTCTGGTAGCGGCATATAAAGATGCAAACATGACAGGATTTAAATCACTGCCGTATTCAAATGAATTCTGGTCGCTTAAATTATTTTATCTTGAACTGATACTGTCTCAGAAAGAAATTTTGAAATCCTTAACGCCTGACGAAAAATTAGAATTAATGACGGAAGCGAAGAAGAAGTATTTCG
>Ga0082212_10001258_pt1 | contig 37358 bp, 26 predicted proteins | sample TergutNt197P3_FD_71548 | JGI IMG/M metagenome (GOLD analysis project Ga0082212, IMG submission 71548) | Neocapritermes taracua P3 segment gut microbial communities from Petit-Saut dam, French Guiana - Nt197 P3 | ecosystem: Host-associated > Arthropoda: Insects > Digestive system > Gut ...
GGGCGGCGAAAAGCGCGATTTTCAGACAGGCGCGTACATGGAGGCAATCCCCCACGGTTTCGCCGTGGCGTCTGTTGAACAGCGGTTATGCAAGGCGCTGCCTTCCGGAGGCTATGATCACGAAGGTCGGTTCCCGAACCCGGTGTTCGACTACAAAGCCGCTATCCGTTTCCTGCGAATAAACGCCGCGGAGTACAATCTGGATCCCGACAAGTTCGCCTTGTGCGGCGGTTCCGCCGGGGGATACCATGTTATAATAGCGGCTGCCAGCGCCGCGAACGACGTCTTATACGACAGCGCGCTTGGTTATGCCGACGTTTCGGGAGAAGTTCAGGCAGTTGTGAGCTGGTTCCCTGTCGGAGACCTCGTAACGCAGTCCGAGTTCACAGCGCAGCATCCGTTCATGGAGGCGCCGGACGGAACGAAGATGCCAATGGAGAACTTCGCGGACATCTTTCTTGGTGTGAACGCCCGTGAGAACCGGAACCTCGCGTATTTTAGCGCGCCCGAATCTTGGCTAACTAAAGATATGCCGCCGACGCTGATCCAGGCTGGCGCTGCGGACGTCATTGTCCCGATAGCGTGTGCGCGCGGAATGGCAGAAAGGATCGCTGAGGTGTGCGGGCCCGGGCGCGTCGAGTATGACGAGTTCCCGGACTACGCGCACGGCGACCCGCGCTTCTCTGACGACGCAAACATCACCCGGATGATAGACTGGCTGAAGAGGACGCTCATGTAAGGAGCATCTGCAAATATCCTTGTATTGTATGGCATATTTCACCAGCAATTTGTGCTGTATGAAGGGAAGTACTATATGATTGAACTGAAGAAAATCTCAATTACAGATAACAATATGAAAGAATGCATTGAACTTGAGGTCTCGCCGGAGCAAACGCGCTTTGTGGCGCACAACGCCGTCAGTCTTGGGCAAGCATATGCCGCTAACAAAAGAGGAGGCTGTGCAGTGCCCTATGCCATTTACGAGGAGGACTTGATGGTTGGCTTCGTAATGTACGGATATCTGAGGCAGGAGATCGATGATACCTTTGGAGAGGATTGCTACTATTTTTGGCGGTTGATGATCGACAAGGATCACCAGCGCAAGGGTTACGGCAGGCAGGCAGTCAAAAGAATTTTAGACGAAGTGAAACGAAAACCTATTGGAGCAGCTGACCATATATACATATCCTATGAGCCGGAAAACACAGTTGCGCAAACGCTGTATAAATCATTCGGGTTTGAGGAAACGGGGCAAATAGACGATGGCGAGCTTGTAGCGCGTCTGAGAATATAGGCTGCCTCTACAGAAATAATTACCACTTTGGTACTCAGCGGAATGTGTCTGTTTAGAGGTTCATTCCGCTGAATAGATATTTCCTTGTGACGGCGCCCAAAATGATCTACTACATACTCTATTTATTGACTTCACCTTGAATTTCATGATATGACTACTAGTAGTGCCAGGCGTATTATTCAGCGGAAAGTGGCAATTTTCACATACATTCCGCTGGAATCCACAGGAATACTGTCTCATTTCGTCGTACTCCAGCACAGGCCATTCCGCTCTCTCGTGAATATTAGTTATTGTCTGCGTAGGCATCTGCTCTGCCTATATTCTTCGAAGCTTTTTCCTTAAAGAACTCATCCTGTATTCTCAACGCTTCTTTCACATTTGCAATATCGTCGATGCTAAACGACGGTAATGGAAGGAGTCCAAATCCACACAGGAATCCTTCTTTGCCATCAGGCGTTGTTACAGTATAGCCTTCTTTCCCGTCACACTTTCCGCAGCTAAAACAACGAGTCTCATATTTCAGTCTGTTCCAAGTTGACAACCTGTATTCTATTGCTCTTTGAAAACAAGCAGTGTATGTAGGAATCGCAAAGAATTTCAACTCCAGGAATGGGAATCTGGGGTTAGTTTGTATTTTCAAGATAGTTCTTTTCATTTTGCTGTTAGTAAAATCACAGTAGTCCTTTCGTACACCCCTTAGTGTAGGCATATAGCTTAATGATACAGTATATTCTGCAACTTCTCGTATGTTCTCTCGGGAATCTTCCGATATTAGAGAAATTATTGTATCAAAAGCATGTCTTTGCTTATCCGTCATCCCGAAGCCTCCTATTAAAGCAGCAATTCGAAAATATTTTAATAACTCGCTATTTCATACGACGTACTCCGCCCGCCTTTGGGGGAACGCGTAAGAACTCCCTTTATCACTAAGTCATCAATATCTCGCAGCGCTGTGTCGTGGGAGCACTTGCAAAGCTTTGCCCATTTTGCCGTTGTCATCTTCCCCTCAAACCCTTCGACGAGTTGGTTCAATATAAAAATCTGCCTTTCACTCAACGCATTTTTCCTTAGCTGCGTGAAGAGGGCAGCTTTTCGCGTAGCAGCGCCCAGCTCTTCTTCACTCGCCTCGACCGCCCGTTCAACGACGCCTAAGAACCAGGAAATCCACCTGCCAATGTCGCCGGAATAAGCGGTGGCTGACTCAAGCTCGTCGTAATACTGCTTTCGTTCCTTCAGCAACTGCGACGACAGGCTGAAGTATCTCATAGGACTGTTTTCGGCGCGGGCAAGCAGAAGGGCGGCTATTGCGCGGCCAATTCTTCCGTTACCGTCGTCAAATGGATGTATTGCTTCGAACCATAAGTGCGCTATTCCTGCCTTTATGTACGGATCGATGCTCTGCTTCGCCTCCAGCCAACTCAGGAACCGCTTCATTTCATATGGAACGCGTCCGGGTGCAGGCGCCTCGTAATGTATCTTCTCCTTGCCAACTGCTCCGGATACGACCGCCACTTCATCATTGCGATACGCGCCGGTGGTTATTCGGCGGATACCGCTGCGTCCGGTCGGGAACAAAGCATTATGCCATCCGAATAGCCGTTCGTCCGTAACCGGTTTACTGAAATTCTGCGTCGCGTCAAGAGCCATTTCAACGACGCCTTCAGTATAGTGATCCGCGTATGTATCCGAAAGCCCCGCCGTCATTAGGTCCAGCCTCTTCGCTATGGAAGACCTGACGCTCGATCTGTTCAGTGTCTCCCCCTCTATTTCGGAAGAAGTTACGATCTCATCAGACACCGCACGGAGCAACAGATCGTTTCGTACGTCAAAACCGAGAATGTCGAGTTTGCCGAACATCCTTCCAAGCGCGCGATGCAATCTGGTAAGCGCGTCGCGCAATGAGTTTTCGTCGTACTCCAGCACAGGCCATTCCGCTCTCTCGTGAATATAAGTATTCATGAACATTCTCTCCATCGGTCGCGTAGAATAGTTTGATAATCAACGCAGATTCTGCGTAGAATGTATATCCTATTATACGCATAACAGGAGAAGTGTCAACACTTAATACCAATGCTATATACCAATACCAAGGAAGTCAAACAGAACGGCGGCTGCTTCTCTGCACTGGTATATGACTCTCGTTGTCAAGTAGGGCGTCTTCGCCGGAATCCCTTCCGCGTCAATACCCAGCTTCCCTGCAATACGTTTTGCCCTGAAAAGGTGGAACTCGTTCGTCACGACGGCAATTTTCGTATCGGCCGGGTTTAACCCTGCATCCTCAATCAGCGCTAGTGAGTAAGCTATGTTCTCCCTTGTGCTGGTGGATTTCTCTTCCATCAGGATGTTGCCTTCCCTGACGCCCCTGCGCACGAGATACCTTCGCATCGCTTCCGCTTCGGTAATCGCCTCGCCCCGACCCTGCCCGCCTGAAACGATAACTACGACGTCTTCATGTATGGCTGCATACTCAATAGCGGCGTCCAGGCGGGACGCGAGCACACTGCTTGGAGTCTCGCCGTAAATGCCCGCGCCCAAAACGATTATTACTTCAGCGCTTTCGGCGTCATATCGCGATCCCGATGTTATCAACACCTGCAGCACAACAAAACCTGCGACGCATACCGCAAGAAAAATCAGATAACACTCTCTCAGCGTCGCCGCGGTTCGCGCATACCTGTTGTGGTAGCAGAGGTTCCACAAAACCAGATAAACAACCAGCAGGAACGTAAGGATTGCGGAAATGCAGAACATGACCGTTGAACCCGGATAGCCGGTTGTCACTAAGTACAGGAGCGCAAGTGTCAGAAGCGACGCTGCTGAAGCGATACACCATGAGAAAATCCGGATGCGCCTGATCCGCCTGCTCCTCTTAGCCTCAATTGTGTCTTGCATCTTCAAAGTAATCACGCCCTGACTCGTCGTCTTATATATTAACCAACCTGGCCGACCTGGCTGGCCTTGCCGACCAGTTGACATCAGCTAATGTACTCTGGAAATGTATCAGGATTGCATAGGAGTTGCGGTATTTCTATCCGGGATTGGCAAAGCGCCTGCTGCTGCCGGCTGCGTGTCGGAACTTTAACCCTATAGATGACGCCCATGCCGGGCGCACCAAGGAAACGCCGCCGACCAAGAAGGGCAGCGGCGTTCAAAGAATCATTCGATGTTTTCCGCGCTGACGCCGTTCGGCGCAAGTCGGCAGTCAAGCGCTATGAGATGGCGCTGTCTGATTATGCAGGCTGACTTATTGCACAGCAGGATATGGCCGACAAGCTGATGGAAGCGGATTGAGACAAAAAAGTGATTTCAGCGCGCCAAGGTAAGTGTCCCCTCAGCACCGGAGGTATAAACGAGCTGTTTCAACGCGGGCGGGAAATATCGGCAGTAAAAAGTAATCGTTTACTGTGATAGAACAATGTGGTATCCTATATCAAGAATATAAAGTATTCTTGAGGAGGGCTTGACGTGAACATCGCGAAAGTATCTGCAAATGGACAGATAACGGTGCCTGTGGAAATACGCAGGGCATTGAAGCTGAAAGAAGGCGATAAAGTCATATTCTATCAGAGAGAAAATGGCGAGATCGTCGTAAACAATACATCTCTCGTCGCGATTCAGGAAGTACAGGCTGCGGTATCCGGAAGCGATTATTCCGAAGAAGATGTGTTGGCTGACGTCATGCAGTTACGCTACGGGGAACAAAGGGCATGAGGGTGATGATAGACACAAACGTGATCGTATCGGCGGTCTATAACCCGAAATCGAAGCCCGCCGATGCGTTGGGCCATGTCTGTGAAAACCATGACCTCGTTCTCTGCGACCATATCATTGCCGAGTGCTACGATGTCGTGACTAGGAAATTCCCGCAGCACTTGCCGTACTTGGACCATCTCTTTATTTCGCTTGGTTATGAGCTTGTTGCCGCGCCGCGCACAGGCTTGGCGATGCCTGACCCGAAGGATTCTCCGATACTCAATGCGGCAGTTCTGGCAGATGTAGATATCATTATCAGCGGCGACGGGCATTAAACTGATAACAGCTATGAGTGGCGCGGCGGACTCAACTACATAATGACTGGTATAAAAGAATAGCTATAATAAAGATTAAGATAAGGAGAACAGCCATGCCGAATCTGGCAAAGCAAATCCCGGATACAATGAAGAAGCAAGGGATACCCGAGGAAATAATGATTCAGTTCAACTTCCCGGAAACCAATGATGCAGAAAATATCATGTCGCTCGCTAATCAGATGGACAGCTTGTTGTCAAAAGAACAACGCCTATCAATAATGCAGGAACAAGGCTGTTGTAAAACAGGCATTGGGCCAAAGGCTCACCGCGCGTTCGGACAAGAGAACAAGAATAAAACCCTTGATGAGAAGGTTTCTCTGTTGAATGAAGCAAAAATGCCGCACAAAGCGCCCTGCAATCTTAATGATGATGGTACACTTTCAGTTTATTGGGGCGCTGATGACCTAAAGACGAGAAGCTGCCCTTGCGGTTTCACAAAGAAGCTGCCTGACGCTTTCGAAGTACCACTCACATTCTGCGGTTGCTGCGGTGGGCATATAAGGAACAATTATCAGAATTCGCTTGGAGTAAAATTGCGATTGATTGAGATTGTATCGTCATCATCTAACTCATGCGGAAAGAAACGATGCGAATTCCTGTTTGAGATACAAGACCACTCTGTTTGAGGTATTTATTTGAAAACTTTGATAATAAACGGATCACCAAGGAAAAATGGAAACACAGCAACACTGCTAAACGAACTCAAAAAATATCTTGTTGGAGAAGTTTACCAAGTAGATACCTATTATGCAAATAGTTCCCCATGCTTCGATTGTCGGCACTGTTGGACGAATACGGAATGTGCAATCAAGGACGAAATGCAGGATGTATATAAAATGATTGACGAAGCAGACAATGTTATTATAGCTTCACCAATCTATTTTGGAAACCTCACAGGCTCGTTATTGAACTGGGCAAGTAGGCTTCAGTTGCTCTGGGTATCGAGATATATACGAAAGGTAGAGCCATTAAGCGTAAAGCGCCGAAAAGGGGTAGTAATCCTAATCGTTAACCAAGGAAAAGAAAATATTGACCCGGCGATTTTTGCCGGGAAGGATTTATTAGCCAAAGCACGAACTGAGAGTCGCGAGGTATTTCTTTGGTCTGATGCTGACGGAGCAAATCAGCCCTCCCCTGAGAACCTGAACATAGATAGAATCGTCAGACTTGCTGAAATGCTCATCAGATGAGATTAGGCATGTCAACGGGAATAATACGCTGAAGCAAAAAAGCACGAACATGGCGTCTATTGAGTTAAATACGCGCTTTTCTGAGTGTTGTTTCGGTAGCGCACCGTCAATGGATATAGCCTACTCGATTTATGGTGTTTTTCTCCTGCACTCCGCCCGTTTGGTCAGCTATCATCTCTTTGACTCGCGATTTTCATGTTTACACGTCAGCTATGGCAATCAACTCTCAACTTGCGAGCTTGTGCGAGCTTGCTCGAGCTTTCGAGCTTGTGATTCGACATTATTTATGTTATAATTCCGACAAAAGTGATATTAAAAATTCGACATTTCTTATGTTGGAGGTTCGGCATGCGGAATGACAACTATAGGAGTAGGGTTGTTGACAAAAAACTGGAAGCTTTTCTGAAAGCTTTTGGCGGAGTGTTAGTAGTAGGTCCCAAGTGGTGCGGAAAATCATGGACAGCTTCCAATCAGGCTGGTTCTGAAGTGTTCATTGATATTGAGGATAACAAAAGGCGCGCTTTACTGATACCTGAATTGATTTTGGACGGCCCTGAGCCGAGACTGATCGATGAATGGCAGGATGCTCCGGTTTTATGGGATGCAGCGCGCAGAAAAATCGACATGGAACACCGCCCCGGAATGCTGATTTTCACAGGTTCCGCAGTTCCGGATATTCCTGACGAAAAAAAACCTTCGCATACAGGGACCGGTCGTTTCGCAAGGCTGCGCATGCGTACGCTGTCGCTGTATGAGCAGAATATCTCGAGCGGAAAAGTGTCATTATCAGCGCTGTTCGACGGGATACCGCTTCAGCCGTGCGCTTCTGAAATGGACTTTAGCAAGGCGCTGCATTTGATCTGCAATGGAGGATGGCCGGCGTCATTCTGGATTCCGGATGACAACGCTTCCATGATCGCGTCAGAATACCTGAATATGGTCATAAGCGAGGATATCAGCAGGGTGGACGGCATTAAGAAAGACGCTGCGCTTGTTCGGCTGTTCATACGATCTCTTGCCAGAAACTCGGCAACGACGGTAAAGGCCACCAGCTTAAAAGCCGATGTTGCTCTGCGAGATGAGACAGATATTTCTGAGCAAACGATCAGACGTTATTATGAAGCGCTAAAGAGGATCTTTATCATTGAAGAGCAGGATGCCTGGACGCCTTCATTACGTTCACGCAGCAGGATCCGATCCACACCGAAAAGACACTTTGCGGATCCCTCGCTTGCCGCCGCTGCTCTCGGCGCGACCCCGGGTATACTGGCGGGCGATCTGAAAACTGCCGGTTTTCTCTTCGAATCTCTTTGCTTTCGCGATCTCTCTGTGTACACAGACGCCTTGGATGGCAGGGTTTATCATTATCGCGACAAAGACGATCTCGAAGCTGACATTATACTTCAGCTACCTGACGGGAAATGGAGCGCGATTGAGGTTAAACTTGGCACATTCGAGTTTGCCGACGCTGCGAACAACTTGCTGAAATTAAAGAAAAAACTTATCAATGAGACAGCGCCGCCATCTTTTCTTGCAATAGTCACCGCTTCCGGAGGGCTGGCCTGGCAAAGAGACGACGGCGTGCTTGTTATTCCAATCGATTGTTTATCGCCATGAATAATGTCTTTGTCTTTAAATTGTTTCACGTGAAACAATTTCTGCTAAATTACAAGTACTTCCCCCGTGTATGCGTAGCTGCGGTACACTACAGAGGGGTTTCCGGAAGACTGCCTTTTTTGAGGCTGAACATAGAGCAGGAGGCGGTAGCCACTGCTCATATACCCTGAAACATTCGTAGAAGCCTCAAAAAAGCATCTCCCGGAAACCCCTCTGTAGTGTACCGCAGCGGAAACTCATTCTATGGCCTATGGCGTTTATGGCGTTTCAGCACAATTTTCGTACAAACTGCGAAAATTATGCTATAATCAAGCGAAGAGAGGGTCGCGACCGAGCTTGCTCGGTCATGGCCGAACGAGCGCAGATTTCTGCATTTATGATATAATACGTTTCGGGCGAAGCGTAAGGCCCTGCAAGGAGACACTCATGGGAAAAATTATTGCCGTTGCGAACCAGAAGGGCGGTGTCGCGAAGACAACGACCTGCGTCAACCTTTGCGCTGCGCTTTGCGCGGCCGGTTCCCGCGTTCTGCTGTGCGATATGGACCCGCAAGGCAACGCGACTTCCGGACTCGGCGTCGATAAAAACAAAGACGCGCCGAACATGTATAACGTCCTCATCGACGGCGTCAACGCCGTAGACGCAATAGTAAAAACACCGCACGGCGACGTGCTTCCGTCAAATAAAATACTATCGGGCGCCGGCATCGAGCTTGTGACGACGGATCAGCGTGAGTTCGTCCTGAGAAACGTTCTTTCAGCATGCAGCGATAACTACGATTATATACTGATCGACTGTCCGCCTTCTCTGGAAATGCTGACGCTGAACTCGCTTTGTGCGGCGGACTCGGTTTTGATCCCCGTGCAATGTGAGTATTACGCTCTCGAAGGCCTTACAGACCTCATGACGACGATCCGCATGACAAAAAAATCACTCAACCCTAAGCTGGACATCGAGGGCGTGCTGCTCACGATGTACGACGCGAGAACAAACTTCTCAGCGCAAGTCGCCGCAGAGATCAAGCGGTTTTTCAAGGAAAAAGTATACCGCGTATCGATCCCGAGAAACATCAGGCTGGCGGAGGCGCCGAGCCACGGTAAGCCCATTATCGAGTATGACAGACCTTCGCGCGGTTCGCTGGCGTACATTGAACTCGCGAAGGAGTTGCTTAGGAGAAACCGTTAGCCGGAGGAATACTCAGTTACTACTGAACAGCTTCGGAGCTGCTAAATCATCCGCGGAAGGAATGGTCACACAAATGAAAACCGCAAAAGGCCTTGGCACAGGTCTCGGTGCGCTGTTTGGCGAAGCGGGGCTTGATAAGCCTGCCGCCGATTTCGAGTATCTTCCGATACAACGAATCGAGCCGCGCCCGGAGCAGCCGCGCACCCTTTTCGAGCAGGAGCGGCTTGATGAACTGACCGACTCCATACGCGAGCACGGCGTTCTCTCACCGCTCATTGTCAGATATCTGGACGACGGCTATTACCAGATAATCGCAGGCGAGCGCCGCTGGCGGGCAGCCCGCGCGGCGGGCCTTGCAGAAATCCCGGCCCGCGTCGTAGTCGCCGACGACAAGAGAACGCTTGAGCTTGCGATGGTAGAAAACCTTCAGCGCGAGGACCTGAACCCTATCGAGGAGGCTCGCGGTTTCAGGGCGCTGATGGACGAGTTTAGTATGACTCAGGAGCAGGTCGCTCAAAGAGTGAGCAAATCGCGCCCGTCAGTCGCAAACTCGTTGCGCTTGCTGTCGCTGCCCGCGAAGCTGCTGGAGCTTGTGGGACGCGGAGAATTGTCCGCGGGAAGCGCGCGGGCGCTGCTCGCGCTGGGCAGCAATGAGAAAATGCTCTATGCCGCGCAGATAGTATGCGACGACGGTATGAGCGTTCGCGAGGTCGAGAAGCTTGTGAAAAGGCTCGCAAAGGATAATCACATGCAAAATCCCGATGGAACGCCTGAAAGAGAATCCGACGGAAAATCCGATGATTTTGTAGACTATCATCGCATAGCTCAAGAGCAACTGACCGCCGCGCTTGGGCGCCGTGTGAGAATAAAGCACGGGCATGAAAAGGGTAAAATCGAAATAGAATACTACGGCGACGACGATTTCAACGTCATTTTCGACGCGCTGTCATCAATTAATGGATAAGGGTGATATCAAATGATCGATATTAGGCTCATTCGCGAAGACCCCGAAGGTATGAAGAATAAACTCCAAAAGAAAGGCGCGGACTGCCTGCCGGAAATCGACAGGATCATCGAGCTTGACCATCTCCGGCGCGCCCTCATTGCTTCGAGCGAAGCTGACAAAGCCGAACAGAACAAAGCATCGAAGCAGATTCCTCAAATCAAGAAATCCGGCGGAGATACGACAGAAATTCTGGAACAGATGAATGCTCTGAAAGAAAAGATACACGAATCAGAGACGGAACTGCGCGCCGTTGAGGACGAACTGCATCAGCTCATGCTCCGGCTGCCGAACCCCCCGGATGAAGACCTCGCCTCAGGCGGCAAGGAGAACAACGAGCCTCTCAGGTACTACGGCGAACCTTTCACATTCGACTTTGAGCCTAAAAACCATGTAGACCTGTGCACGGATCTGGGCCTTATCGACTACCCGCGCGGTACGAAGCTCTCCGGCAGCGGCTTCTGGATATACAGGGGCCTCGGGGCGCGTTTGGAATGGGCTCTGCTGAATTACTTTATAGACACGCACATCGCCGACGGATATGAGCTTATCCTGGTCCCGCACATGCTTGAGTATATGTGCGGCGTCACTGCCGGGCAATTCCCCAAGTTTGCAGAAGAAGTCTTCCGGATCGCGAACCCGACTGACGAACGCGTACACTACATGCTTCCAACTGCTGAAGCGGCGCTTGTTTCGCTGCATCGCGACGAAATACTGCATGAAGCGGAGTTACCGAAAAAGTACATTTCGTACACCCCGTGTTTCCGGCGCGAAGCCGGCTCGTACGGCGCCGATGAGCGCGGAATGGTGCGCGGACATCAGTTTAACAAGGTCGAGATGGTGCAGTTCACCACTCAGGAAGGTTCTGACGCCGCGTTTGACGAGCTTGTGTCGAAAGCCGAAAAGCTCGTGATGGGGCTGGGTTTCCATTTCAGGACAGTCAAGCTTGCAGCCGGCGACTGCTCCGCGGCGATGGCGCGGACATACGATATCGAAATACAGATCCCGTCAATGAACGGTTACAAAGAAGTATCGTCCGTTTCGAACGCGCGGGATTATCAGGCGCGGCGCGGCGCGATGCGCTACAGGCACGGTGAGACGGGTAAAATCGATTTCATGCACACTCTAAACGGCTCCGGGCTTGCGACCTCACGGATACTCCCTGCGCTTGTCGAGCAGAACCAGCAAAAAGACGGCAGCGTAGTCATACCGGAAGTCCTGCGCAAGTACCTCGGCGGACTGGAACTGATAACTGTTTAATAGCCGTATATTATTTCCACTCCCGGCGTATTAGGCCGGAGGGTTTTCAGACTAAAGGCTTGAATATCAGCACAATTCATACATTTGAAAGCGAGTTTATATAATGAAAAAGTTCTTAAATGAGTTCAAAGAGTTCGCGGTCAAAGGCAACATGATAGACATGGCTGTCGGTATCATAATCGGCGGCGCGTTCACGGCGCTGGTAACGTCGATAATCAACAATTTGATTATGCCGCTCATCGGTATATTGATCGGGGTCGACTTCTCGACTTGGGAGATCGCATTACCTCGCCTGTACGGAAGCGCCGAGCCCGGAACCCTGGCTATCGGGGTGTTCATCAATAGCGTAATAAGCTTCATCGTAATTGCGCTCGTCGTATTCCTGTTTGTGAGAACAATGAACCGTATGCGCAGCAAGCAGGAGGCTCCGGCTGCGCCTCCCGAGCCTCCGGAGCCGACCGCGGAGGAAAAACTGCTGTCAGAAATCCGCGACATTTTGAAGGAGAGAAGTTAACTGCCAAGAACTCAAATCGAAAAAGCATATTGATATCCATGCAAAATTGTGATACAATACGTATCACAATTAAAGGAGGCGTACATTATGTTTTCGACTCATGTAAAGGCGGTTCGTGACTTGAGAAACAATTATCCGGAAGTCGCTCAAATTGTCAAGAATCGAGACCACGTAATAATAACAAACAATGGTAAAAGCGAATCTGTCTTGATATCATTTGAGGAGTTTGAGAAGTATCAGGAGTTTTTACATATATGCTTTGTTAAAGAGAAGTTGGCGGAAGCGGAAGCTTTATCAAATAAACCTGATGAGTGGATTGAGTTGGATGATCTGTTCAAGGATTGGGACACCTGGGATGCGGTGAAGGTATGAAGCCTATTATCCTCAAGCTTGCAAGAGATGACTTAAAGGAAATACATGAGTATTTATCTGAGTTTGGAGCTAACCCGCCAAAGAAACTACGAAAGAGCTTCGAGGATTTCTGTTTGCGCGTCGCGAGTATGCCAAATATATACCCTCAATATGAGCCTAGCCCGAAATATCGTAGAGCTGTGATAGAGTATGATTATCTTGTGTTCTATCAGGTTGAAGAAAGCAGTGGCAGAGCCAGGATTTATAGAGTCCTGCATGGAAAGCGTGATATCTTATCTCTCTTAGACTCAGAGTGAATGTGCAGTAAATAAGTATTTCTCGAAACAGTGTGTTATTGGTAACCACGGCAATCCTGTTTTCGCCTAAAGATATCGGCATATTTGCCGAAGAGTATAACAGCAAGGCAAAATGATTGAATGAAGCCGTCTTGCTCCCGGCTGCGCCGGAACTGCAAGACATGGCATCGTATGCACCGCTTTTCCCGGACGGCGATAGCCGAGGGCGGTAGCCACCCTCAGCTGCAGCCGCTTTCAGCTGCAACCGCTCAGACCAGGAGACAGGCCTTACATTGGATCACAGTATTAGCGATATTCTGTCAAAAGGCGCCTTCGCACTGGACATAGCTCTGCCACCGGATGCAACTGCACAGTTTGAGTTATACTATAGCTTTCTGGAGCGCAGCCGCCAAGACTTCAACCTCACCGCAATATCCGGTGCGGAGGATGTCGCGCGCCTGCACTTCCTCGACTCCCTCGCGCTGCTCAATATTATTCAGTCCGGCTTACAAACCGGCTTACAAACTCCCGCGTTACTTGGTGAGAACGTCTCCGCCAATAGTCCTGCAGGGCATTCCGGGACGATGATTTCCTCTTCTGTTCAACCCGGCAAATCAGCGCCCGTGCCGATGCAGCCAGCACACACGGCCCCGCATTCTTCCCCAGCTGCAACGCGCCGAATATTACGCGTTATTGACATTGGCAGCGGCGCCGGGTTCCCCGGCATCCCGCTGAAGATTGCCGATCCATCGGTCGATTTCACGCTACTCGAATCAAATGGCAAACGTATTACATTCCTCACAAAACTTTGCGCTGCACTGGGCGTCAGTGCGGCCTTTATCCACGCACGCGCTGAAGAGTCTTCTCACAGCCCGGATGTGAGGGAGTGCTTTGACGCCGCCGTTTCACGCGCAGTCGCAAGTCTCAACGTCCTTTGCGAACTTTGCCTCCCGTTTGTCCGCGTCGGTGGCCTATTTCTGGCTATGAAAGGCGCCGACTCGGACGCTGAAATCGCCGAAGCGGAGAACGCGATCCGCAGCTTAGGCGCCAGATTTGCGGGTAATTACGACTACATAATTCCGGGCACTGATATCACACACCGGGTAGTAATAATAGAAAAAGTCTCTCCAACCCCGGATGCTTACCCCCGAAGATTCGCAAGGATAAGCAAAAACCCTCTGTAGGAACTGCTCAGATACAGCCTTGATATACTAGCGTACGTATCAAAATGTTTCACGTGAAACACTTCGCCACTCTAAGGAGTCTTTATGCTGACACTTACGAAAGCGCTGCTCGATGAAAAGGAGTTTTCTCGGCTCATTGCGGGAATCGACGCAGGGGCTTGCCCCGCGGTCATTTCCGGCGTGTCCGAGATACACCGCGCTCACGCGGCAGCCGCTGTAAGGACAACTACTATGCGCCCTGTCGCTGTAGTGTGCGCCGACGATGACGAAGCGGCGCGCCTTGCCCGGGACATCTCATCCCTAACAATGGAACAGGTGCTGACGCTCGGTTCAAGAGAGTTCACGTTTCATAACGCTGAAGTCGTCTCGCGGCAGCCGGAGCAGCGCAGGATAACGACCCTGAACGCCCTGTCTGAGAACATGGCGCCTATCGTAGTGATGACAGTTACCGGCGCGATGCAGCGTACCATTCCGCGCCGCTGCCTGAAAAGCTCTACTTTGACTCTGAAAATGGGCGGCTCTTACGATCTGGCCGGAATAACGGAAAAGCTCATTCTGTGTGGGTACAGCCGCTGCGAGCAAGTGGAGGGCCCTGGGCAGTTTGCCGTTCGCGGCGGAATACTCGACTTCTTTTCACCTCTGCATGACGAACCGGTACGCTGCGAGTTTTTCGGCGATGATATCGACTCGATGGGCTTCTTCGACGTGTCCTCGCAGCTCAGGACGGAGCGCGTCGACGCAGCGATGATCGTCCCGGTAGCGGAAACGCTGCCCTCGCTCTTTGACGAGGCTTCAGGCGAGACTCCTTCCGTCGCAGACGCAAATGATCCGCACTCATCCGGTAAGCACCCTGCTGCCGGCTCTGACAATACCGTCGCCGGCACTTCAATCTACGGAATCACAGGCGCTGCAATCACAGGCGCTGCAGCCACAGGCGCTTCTAACGCCGGAGCGCTCAAATTTGCCGACGAGCTTGCAGCATACATAGACCGCATAAGCAAACGCCGCGCGACCAACCCCGCGCTCATTTCCAGCATTGCCTCCGACGTCGAACGCTTAAGAGAAAAGCGGAGCTTCCCCGCCGCTGACAGATATATGGAGCTGATATACCCGATGGCCACCGCGCTCGACTATTTGAGCGAAGACGCCGTCGTCATGCTTTTCGAGCCCGCGCGCGTAAAAGAGAGGGCCGAGGGCTTCCTGAAACTCTTCGCCGAAGACTGTCTGGCTCTGATGGAGTCCGGTATACTCGAAAGCGGCCTCGTCCGGTTCACTGAAGACTGGGAGGGCTTCCTCACACGAATAGAACAGTTTCCCGTCATAATGGCTGACAGCTTTTCAGCCAGTTCGTACCCGCTGCGCCCGCGTTCGCTGCTGAACATCAGCGCAAAACGCCTCCCTTCGTATGGCGGCAGCATGGACACAGCCGCGTCAGACATCGAATATTACAAACGATCGGGGTATAAAACGGTCATCCTTTGCCAGGACCAGCGCCGCGCGAAATCGCTCAGGGAGTTCCTCGAAGAGCGCGGTATTACCTCAGCCCTCGACCACACTCTGCAGTCACTTCCTGACAGCGGAGACTGCGTGATATCTGTGGGCGACCTGTCCGCGGGTATGGAGTATCCCGGAATTCGTCTCGCAGTAATAACCGAAGGGCAGATAATCGCGCAGCCCATTCCAAGGCGGGCAAGAAAAACCAAAGACCGCTCGAACCGCGAACGCCTGCAAAGTTTCACGGACCTTTCGCCGGGCGACCTTGTAGTGCACGACCAGCACGGGATCGGCAGATTCGTCGGCTTCTTCAAAATACCTGTCGACGGCGTGCAAAAAGACTACGTGAAAATCGCTTACGCCGGCACGGACAGCCTCTATGTCCCTGCGACGCAGCTTGATATGGTCGCGAAATACATCGGCGGCGGGACTGAAACCGAAGAGGACGGCACTCCCCGGAGGATAAAGCTCTCCAAGCTCGGCGGGGCCGACTGGTCCAAAGTTAAGACCAGAGCGAAGTCCGCCGCGAAAGAGATGGCCAGGGAACTGATAAAGCTTTACGCCGCCCGCCAGCGGCTGAAAGGACTTGCTTTCCCTCCCGACACCGTCTGGCAGACCGAGTTTGAGGAAAAGTTCGGCTATCAGGAGACCGACGACCAGCTAAAATGCGTGTCGGAGATAAAAACCGACATGGAAAAAGCCGTGCCGATGGACCGCCTTCTTTGCGGCGACGTCGGCTACGGGAAAACTGAGGTCGCGCTTCGGGCGGCTATGAAGTGCATCCTCGGCGGGTACCAGGCCGCGGTCCTTGTACCGACGACAGTCCTTGCGCAGCAGCACTTTGTGACGACCGTACGCCGCTTCGCCGGATATCCTGTGAACGTCGCGGTGCTGAGCCGCTTCAGGAGCCCATCGCAGATCAAGAATACTCTGAGGGAGATGGAAAACGGAAGCGTCGACCTGGTGATCGGCACGCACCGCCTCCTGCAGAAAGATATAAATTTCAAAAAACTCGGCCTGCTCGTCGTCGACGAGGAGCAGCGCTTCGGCGTCTCTCATAAAGAACGCCTGAAGGAAATGTCAAAGCAGGTCGACGTGCTGACGCTTTCCGCTACTCCGATCCCACGGACGCTGAACATGGCCCTTTCCGGGATCCGCGACATGTCGACTATCGAAGAACCCCCTCACAGCCGCAGGCCGGTCCTGACTTATGTTCTTGAACACGACTGGGGAACCGTCTGCGACGCTATCCGCCGCGAGACCGCGCGCGGCGGTCAGGTATACTACCTGCACAACCGTATTGACAGTATCGATCGCACCGCCGCGCGCCTGGCGGAAATGCTGCCCGGCGTGAGCCTTGCCGTTGCTCACGGCAGGATGGACGAGGACAACCTCAGCGACGTCATGGAGCGCATGGTTGCCGGAGAGATACAGGTGCTCGTGTGCACAACGATAATCGAGTCCGGCATTGACATCCCGAACGTGAACACGCTGATTGTCGAGGACGCGGACAGGCTGGGGCTCGCGCAACTGCACCAGATACGCGGGAGGGTAGGCCGCTCGCCGCGCAGCGCCTACGCCTATCTCACGTTCAGGCGCGGTAAGGCGCTAAGCGAGATCGCCGAGAAGAGACTCAGCGCTATAAGGGAGTTTGCCGAGTTCAACTCCGGATTCAAGATCGCAATGCGCGACCTCGAGATAAGGGGCGCAGGCAGCCTTCTGGGCGCAGAGCAGTCAGGCCACATGCTGAGCGTCGGCTACGATATGTACCTAAAACTGCTTGAGGAAGCGGTACTGGAAGAAAAAGGCGAAAAACTGCCGAAAAAGGCTGAATGTCCGGCCGATTTGAATGTTTCCGCCGGAATATCGGAGAAATACGTCGCATCAGGGCAGCAAAGGATGGACCTCTACAGGCGCATAGCGCTTATCCGCAGCGAAGAGGACTGCAACGATATGATCGCGGAGCTGATCGACCGCTACGGCGACCCGCCGCCCGAGGTGCTGACGCTCGCATCCATTGCGATGATGCGCAGCGAAGCCTCAAACGCCGGGATAACTGAGATATCGCAGAAGGAAGGATGGCTCCGCCTGAAGCTTGAGGCATTCAACATGACAAGCGTTTCCAAGCTATACGCTTTGCCCGAATACAACGGGCGCGTAAAAGTCGTCGCGGGCACGGAGCCGGTAATCGCGCTCAAACTGAAAAAGACCGCCGTCGTAGACGAGGCGGTCAAGTTCGTACGGGCATACAGGGACTGCAGCGCTTAAACTCTATTGACAAACAACTGATCCGTCATATATAATCAACCCATGAGTAGACTACTCATGAGTTGATTAACTGTAAAGGGGACTAGAAATAATGTTTATTGGCCGGCAAGCTGAACTTGCAGAGCTAAACAGACTTTATGAAATGACAGGATTCCGTTTTGTTGTAATGTACGGGCGCCGCCGAGTCGGAAAAACAGCGTTGATAACAGAATTCATTAAAGGCAAAGACTGTATCTTCTACATATCTATTGAGCGAAATGACGTTGCGGCTCTAGGCGACTTCTCCGCTAAGGTTCTGGAACGCTTTCCGTCTGCTTCATCATTGATCGAACGATTTCCATCATGGGATTCAGCTTTGTCGTATATTTCTGAACAAGCGTCCGAAGGGCGACTCGTGCTGGCTATTGATGAGTACCCGTATCTGGCTTCCGGAAACCCATCAATATCTTCTATACTGCAAAAACATATTGACACAAGCTTTAGGACTACAAATCTGTTTCTGATCCTGTGCGGTTCATCAATGAGCTTCATGGAAAATCAGGTGCTGGGATATAAAAGCCCGCTGTATGGACGCAGATCGGCGCAATTCCATATCAAGCCATTCGACTACTACGATGCTGGTCTCTTTTTCCCACAGTCGCAATACGAAGACAAAATGCTTGCGTATGCTGTCTGTGACGGTATTCCGCAGTATTTAAACGCTGTCGCGGAATGTGAGAATGTAACTGATGGGATCTGCGAGTGTTTTCTGAAAAAGACAGGCGTTCTTTATGAAGAACCGGAAAACCTGCTGAAACAGGAACTCAGGGAACCGGCTGTATACAACACGCTTATATCTTCAACAGCCGGCGGCGCCAGCAGGCTAAATGAAATCTCTGTAAAATCAGGAGAGGAACTCAGAAAATGTTCAAAATATCTGAAATCACTGATTGATTTGCATATACTTTACAAAGAGTACCCGTACGGTGTGAAAACAGAGCGAAAAAGCGTCTATATGATATCGGATAACATGTTTCGATTTTGGTATCGTTTTATCCCTCAGAACGTGACAGCAATTGAATCGGGCCTCGGAAGAGAAGTGTACTCATTACGCATAGTACAGCATCTGTCTTCTTATTTAGGGCGTGTATTTGAGGACGCCTGCCGCGACTATTTAAAAAGGCAAAACGGAACGCAAACGCTTCCCTTTATGTTCGATGGTATCGGCCGTTGGTGGGGTACGAATCCGGAAACAAGGGCTAAGGAAGAAATAGATATTATTGCAGACTCTGGTGAAAAGGCCATCTTCGGCGAATGTAAATGGACTTCATCAGAGGTCGGACCGGATGTGCTGACTGAACTAAAAAGAAAAAGCAAAATGCTCGCACAGTATACGGATACAACATTATTCCTGTTTTCGAAGACCGGTTTCCGTAAGTCGCTCACTGATCTTGCTTCGCAGAGCAGTGCAGTGCTGATCAGCCTTCAGGAGCTCTACGACTTAGACTAACGTGAGGGCTGCGCCCCCGCACCCCATCGGACGTTTTTCGCGCTGTTCGCTCACGGGCTATAGCGTCCTGCGGACGCTCCATGAATCCGCCTGGCGCGCTAAGCGCCGCCATCGGCGCTTTGGAGGCTGTCCACTCATCAGGCTTCTGATCACGAAAAAGACGCCAACCTCACAGGATAGGCGTATCGTCCGCGGTATCAAGCCACCATTTCGAGCCGGGCGCGTCGCTGCGGATAAACCCGTTTGCGCGCAGCTCGTCTGCCCGGGCGTCGGCAGCCGCGATCAGCGTATCCACGTTTCCATCCCATGATTTGAAGTCCGCGGGCGTAGTTTCCGGCCTTGTCCACGGGCACATCATTATACATACAAAGCAGTTCGAGCCTTTTTCCTGATTCGCCGTCGCGACGACGCATTTCTCCGCGTCGAAGACCCATTTTTCATAGCCGTTGTAGATTTCCTTGCTTCCCTTTGATATCGCGCCGCCAATACACTGATTAGCGCAGATACCGCAGCGTGAGCAGTACTCCTGTAAACCAAAGTCTATGGGCCTATCGGGCAGCAGCGGCATATCTGTAAGAATAGCGGACGACTTGAAGTCCGCGCCGAAAAACGGGTTCAGCGCTATCCCCATCCTGCTGGACTCGGCAAGCCCGGACGCAATTATGAGCGACGGATTTTGATTCTTGCTGTGAGCGAGGTCTGAACTGTCCGCGCCAAATCCCAGCATCCTTATATACGACAATACGACCTCGGAAATCATTGTCAGATGCAGATACGTGCGCTGCGCGGTCGCGTCGACTATCATGTCCTGCCCGTTCGTCGCCATAGTCGTTGCCTGGTCGTTTCTCTTCAGGAAGACGACCGCGTTTTTATACTTGGTTTCATAAGGCTTCCCCTGTGCGTCGTCGGCGAAAAAGCTCGTTGCAGGCGCCTGGCAGATCCCGACGGCGTCGGCGCCCATGAAATACGCAAGGGCCTTCACGTTTCTGCTCAGCGCTTTCGGATCGTCCGGTATCGCGAGCTTTACCGGCATACGAGCCCCCGGGGCGGCTAGTCCGCCCGGAGCGGCGATTGTGGTTGCTGCCGCTGCGGCAGGCGTTCCGGTCGCTTTTACCGCAGTCGGGACTCTCGCGGCTGCGGATGCGTCCGGGGCGGCCGATCCGCCCGTGGCGGCGGTTGTGTTTGCTGCCGCTGCGGTAGGCGTTCCGGTCGCTTTTACCGCAGTCGGGACTCTCGCAGCTGCGGATGCGTCCGGGGCGGTTGATCCGCCCGGAGCGGCGGTCGTCGCCGCCGCGTCCGTTACCCTCCCGGTATCGCCCGGCGAGAGGTTCGACATCCTGCTCCGTACTTCCGCTATGACCTGCCCCAAAGGATATCGGGTGAACACAGCCCCGAATTTCTCCGCAACATCAGGGCCTCGCGCGCCGTTCCTGATGCGTACCGCCGCGTTGTCGCTTCTGTACCGGCGCTCGACAGGCCCCGGGATTTCGACCGTCGGCTTGTCTACTCGCTTAAGCAGATGGTCAGGGTACGGCCCCAACTGCCTGTCGTCAGTTAGTATCTCGTGTTCGTCATTCTCAAACATGCAAATCAATCCTTTTTTATTGACAATATAGCATAGTACTTACATTCAGTGCAAATCTTATACCGCATCGCACTAACGTGAGGGCTGCGCCCCCACAACCCATGTCGGACTGCTTACGTCCTTTCGCGCTCTAAGCGTGTACTACGTACACGCTGCGAAACTGAATCCGCCCTGCGCAAAAGGACACGCAGTCCTCACGCGCCTACGGCGCGCACCGCGCGTCCGCGCGGTGATATTAACTTACGGACTGATAAATTCGTGTTTTTTGTTAGCTTTTCCGATCCGTAAGTTACTAAATAGATTTCCGCACTGCTGTATCGCCGTTGATTTGCATCACGAGTTGTGCTAACATCAATACCAATGGAATTACTATCTGAGGATGTGACACATGAAGGCTCTTCTATCAATTAAAACACTGTTCCGCTCGTCTGCGCGGACGGCTCTCACGTTTATCCTGCTTGCTGCGGCGTCGTTCGCGTTTTTTTCACAGGCAGCAGGGTATGCGATCACAAACCGGGAGTTCAACAAAGCCGCGCTGCAGTATCGCGGCGTCGGCGCAGCGGAGGCCGAACCCGCGTTTGCCTCGTCGTCGCCGGACTTGAGTTTCTTCATCTCCCCTGTCCAGCCTCATTATATAGACGCCGACCCGAGGCTTCTGGACACATACCCGGAGGAAGAACGGGCAAATCAGCAGGTGATGGAGCGCTACAAGCCCCTCTCACAGGACCAAATAACCGCAATATCCGCTCTGCCGTTCATTTCGTTTACAGATACGCGATACATGACAGCAGGCTTTTCCGACGACTACTACCGTCTGCACGATATTAGCGCATACGCGTCAACCACCTACTATGACTACACCCGTCGCTGTGTTATCGAGGGAACGCTGAGGGAAGTGCAGTACTGGGAGGATCTTCCGCCTGATACGCCCAATTTTTACGCTCTCGAACGGGGTTATAATAAGCTTCTTCTTGAAGACGCGACGCTGCTTGCCGGCAAATGCGCCCGAATACCCGAGGACGGTAATATGATGATCGCTGTCAGCGATTACATAATAACATCGTTGACTCTCGGTTTTCGCAACCCGTACGACGCTCATGTCACGAACAGTTATGATTATGATACGGCTCATATTAAGACGCTGGAACCGGGACAGAAATATGTGTTCGTGGTCAGGTGCGAGCATACGCACCCCTTCGGGCATTTCATGAGCGATATACCCTGCGAACATGCGCAGCCGGTCGAAGGCGCCCCGGATGTTTATATGCAAAGACCTGAGCTCGAGCCGCTCCGCGAACTTGTGGAGATAGTCAACGCCGATGTTCATACGTTTGATGTGGTATACACTGAGGATATGGCTTCCATCATGAGGTTTGCGGATCACGACATGGAAATCACCGAAGGGCGCGCACTGACGAGGGAGGACAGTTCAGGCTCCGCGTACGAAGATAACGATACGCCGCCGTGCGTGATAAGCGGCATAGTCGCCGAGAATTACAAGCTGGGTATAGGCGACTTTCTTACGCTGAACCTCGGCCCGGAGCTTTTTGAGCAGTACAAGGGCCTCGGCGCTATCGCGTTCAATCGCGAGCGGTACAGCCCGCCGGTAAAGACGGTCACCTTTGAAATCATCGGCATTTATGAGGACTGTGACAGCGAAAGCAAGAGGTATGAAAACCCGAACTGGAACTACTCCTACAGCACCGTCTTTGTACCGAAAGCGATCCTGCCCGTGGATGAGAGCCTGTTGACGGATCATGTCTTCTCACCCGCGGAGTTCAGTTTTGTCGTAGACAACGCCTGGGATTTCGAGGAGTTTCTCGAAGAAACGGAACCGCTTTTTGAGGAGCTTGGGCTCACGCTCATGTTTAATGATAAGGGATGGCCTGCCATGGAAAGCTCGTATCGCGAGGCAGGGAGGCTGTCCGTTATCAGCATCACCGCATATACCGCTGCCGTAATTGCCGCGATCGCGTTTATAGTATATCTCTATGTCAGCCGCAGGAAAAGCGAATACGCCATCATGCGCGCGCTGGGCGCGCAAAAGAGCAGAGCCTCATTTGCCCTTGTTCTTCCTCTTGCCTTAATTGCGGCAGTCTCCATACTTGCGGGCGCTGCAGCCGCATGGGCCAATACCGTCAGGACGATCGGGAACAGCGAAATGCTCTCGCTTTTGGAAGGCTCCGCGATAGACGCGTCAGTCCCGGCTACAGTAGCCGCCGGCTGCATAATTGGTGAGTTTGTACTTGCTCTGTTGTTTGCTCTCGCGCTTCTGCGAAGACTTGGCGTGAAGCCGCCGCTGGCGCTTCTGCAGAGCGGCGGCGGAGCACAGCGCAGCGCGACAGCGGCCAAACCGGGACAGCGCAGCGGAGCACAGCGCAGCGCGCCAGCAACCGCCAAACCGGGGCAGCGCAGCGGAGCACAGCGCAGCGCGCCAGCAACCGCCAAACCGGTGCAACGCAGCGGAGCACAGCGCAGCGCGACAGCAACCTCCAAACCGGGGCAGCGCGGCGGAACACAGCACAGCACAGTGCAGCGCAGCGCGACAGCGGCCAAACCGGGACAGCGCAGCGCGCAAGCAACCGCCAAACCGGGACAGCGCAGCGCAGCACAGCGCGGCGGAACACAAGTCAGCTCAAGCAAAAAATACGCTGATTCTAAACCCGGCGGCAGTATGGAAAAGCGTCTCAAAAAAGGAGCCGCAGCAACTCAAAAACCGGAGACAAAAGCGGAATCATCTACGCCAAACGCGCAATCGAACGCACACGAAGGCCGCCTCGCTCACAGCGCCCATCCCGGCAGCCCCGGCAGGAACCGAACGTTTGTTTTCGCATTTCGCTATACGAGTCGTCACATACGCCGCTCCGCAGGGAAGTCAGCCCTTGCGGCGCTGCTCGCCGCCCTGCTGCTGTGCGCAATTTGGCAGCTCGGTCTCATGCGGCATTCGTATAGCGACATGCTTTCGGACTACACCCTCACCGCGAGGCTGCTCGGCGGTCTGACCCTTAAAACGCAGCAGAAGATAGCGGGTTCCGGGTTTGTTACAGACTCGTACTACTACGAAGTAAAAGGCCCGGTGGACGCGGACACTGAAGCAACCACGCTTATTCTAACAAATGATATCGCGCGTTACACAGGCGAGGAGCCTGATGTAACGTATGCGAGCGGCTATGACGAGACTTGCATGGACAGCCTTGGAAATATAGTCATCGTCGGAAGCGGCTTTTTTGAGTCCCACGGTCTTGCGTTAGGCGACAGTATCCCCATTTCCGTGCAGGGAACCTACAGCGGGCTGGTAGCGGACTATATTTTCTCGCACAGGAAGTACAACCCCGGCGACGATATGACCGACGATGAGATTCTGGAACTCAACAGGGTGTTCATAGAGAGGACTGTCAAGATAAAATCGCGTCAGTTTACCGTCGCGGGCGTCGTTACTACGCCGTCCGGCGACTACGGCATGACCGTCTTTTCTCCCGGCATCCTCGATGCGTGGTCGTTCGGCGTACCCGACAAAGTTGACCTTGCCGAGTTCTCACTGGCGGATAATGACCGCGTTAACGAGTTTCGCGATTACTGCGAGGATATAGCTTATATAGGCGGCAGATCGACCGAACGAATCAGCCTCAACATCGACACGGAGAAGATCGACAACATACGGAACACGCTGAGAATACTTGATGCTGTCTATCCGATGGCGTTCATCGCGGCCCTGCTGATAGGGGCATTCCTGTGCAGCCTTGTGATACTGCAATCATCAAAAGAAGCTGCAATCATGCGCATACTTGGCACGACCAGGCGAAAAACCCGGTCAATAATGTCGTTTGAGCAGGCGCTGCTGTGCGTGGCAGGTTATGTGCCGGGCTTTTGCGTCATGCAGGCAATCAACTTCAGTGAACCGGCGGCGGTATCGGCAGTCTCGGCGGACATATCGATCTTTGCCGCGCTGTACTTCGTCGTGATCCTCGCGGCAGCCGCCGTTTCCTCGGCTCTGACGACCCGACGCAGCGCGCTGGAGCTTTTGCAGGTGAAAGAATAGTCTTAGAATTACCGCAGCAGGCATTACTGCTGCAGCCCTCTGGTTACACTTCAGAGGGGTGTCCGGGAGATGCTTTTTTGAGGCTTCTACAAATGTTCCGGGGTATATGAGCAGTGGCTTCCGCCTCCTGCTATAAGTTCAGCCTCAAAAAAGGCAGTCTCCCGGATACCCCTCTGAAGTGTAACGCCCTCTGACGCGGGGTTACACAGCTTTTCAGCGATTCTTGCAGGAAGAAACTCAGTGTGATAAACTGGAAATATCCCAGGCGCTTATCGGACTGTTCAGAGCTCTCGTAAAATGTCGTATAAGAACATACGCTTTCCCCGGCATATGAGGTAACAGTACATGAAAAAACTACCTATCGGCATCCAAAACTTCAGAGAGATCGTAAACAGCGACTATGTATACATCGATAAGACAAAGTATATATACGACCTGCTCAACAGTGTGAAATGCTATTTCCTGTCGCGCCCGAGACGGTTCGGAAAGTCGCTCCTGCTGGATACAATAGCGGAGGTTTTCAGCGGCGACAAAGAGCTGTTCAGGGGATTGTGGATTCACGATTCCGATTACAGCTTCGATATGCACCCTGTGCTGCGCCTTGATATGAGCAACTTATCGAGTGAAACTCCGCAAATCCTTGAACGCGAGTTGACCGCCTCATTATCAAGCCGCGCAAACACTGAGGGGTTCGAACTTACTTTCGTTTCTCCATCCTCTGCATTGCGAAACCTGATAGAGAGATTGCGAAGGAAATACAACAGAAGCGTTGTTATACTCATTGACGAGTATGATAAACCAATACTCGATCATCTTCTGGATACGGCTACCGCCGAAGCAAACAGAGCTACGCTGCGGAGCTTCTACGGCGTACTCAAGTCGATGGATCCGTATCTCAAGCTAACATTTATAACAGGAGTAACGAAATTCACAAAGACTTCGATGTTTTCCGAGCTGAATAACTTGTTGGATATCACTCTCTTTGAAGAGTATGCGGGTATATGCGGAATCCCTGTCGAGGAACTTGATAACAGCCTTCATGAACACGTCGAAGCGCTGGCTTCAATTGACTACTTTAAGCAGTACAAAAGCATTCGCGACGAGATACTCGCATGGTATGACGGATACTCATGGGACGGCGTGAACAGAGTCCTAAACCCTTTCGGCTTGTTCACATTTTTCCTCCACAGGAAATTTTCAAGCTTCTGGTATGCAAGCGGCTCGCCCACATTCTTGATCAGCCTCCTGAAACAAAAACCGGCGTCGTTCCTCGCGCTCAGCAACGTCGAAATGCGGGAAAGAGTCCTCGACACATTCGATATTAACAAAATCGGAGCGGCGTCACTTCTGTTTCAAACAGGATATCTGACTGTCAAGAAAATCCTGCCGGGCATGGGCCCGCCTGTGTACCTTCTGGATATACCGAACCTCGAAGTCAGGGAAGCCCTGTACATGAACATAATAGCCGAGTTCACGGAACACGGCGAAGAGTTTGCAGAGACCGCGTACTTACGTATTAGGGAATCGCTCCGGACGGGAGACCTTCAAAACATTCTGGAAATACTCAGAGGCCTTTTTGCGTCAATACCATATGCCCTGCATGTAGACGCCGAGGCGTATTACCACTCGCTGTTCTTTGCATTGATGAGCGTTCTGGGGTTTCATGTTGATGCGGAAGTCTCCACATCAACGGGGAGGATCGACGCTGTACTGGAACTTGACGACAAGGTTTACATTATGGAGTTTAAATACCAACACTGCGATCCCGGCGCGGATGCGGATGTAAAACGCGGTATTTTTGATGAAGCTCTGGACAGGGGCATGAAGCAGATCAGGGACAGGGGCTACGCAGCGAAATACTCAGGAAGCGGAAAAACTATATATCAGACGGCTTTCGCGTTTCTGGGCAGAGATAACGTCGAGATGAGAACGGAGATCATCTAGGAGCCTGTGTAATAAGTCCCGGCAGGAGAGTAACTATTATGATCAAGCTCAAAACGCTGTTTCGTTCACCGCTCAAAACGGCGCTGACGTTCGTACTGCTCAGCGTCGTTACATTTGCGCTCTTCACGCAGATCACCGAGTACGCCGTGGCCTCGCGCGAGCGCCGGAACACCGCAAAACTGTATTACGGAACAGGTACTGTTGAAATCAAACCGCCCAATATATACAGCCCGCTGTCCCTGTACGATCCCGAGTCAGACGGCAGCTATGTATATCGGTATCAGCCGCTGTCGAGGGAACAGATCGACGCCATTTCGGAGTTGCCCTATATATCATCGACCGACGCCCGCTATATGACGGCCGGCGTCTCCGGCGACTATGAGCGCATATTCCGCGGGCAGAAAAACAGATCGTATTCGGAGCGGCGCGTCATTGAGGGAACCCTGACGCATATAAACGTCGAAAGCACAGTTTTTGTGTTGACAGACGCGGTTTTCCTTGCGGGCAGCCTGCCGTGGGAGAACGTTCAAAGAAGCGTCCACATAAACTATTACGGCCATGCGCTAAAGGGCAGCCTTACCGTCGGGGAACGTTACGCATTCGTTGTTTCAGCTGACAAGGATGCATTTCATCGCACAACGACAGCCTTTCTGGCTTTCGACCCCGCGGCGCTCTGGTGCGACGCAATATGGCGCGTCGACGGCAGGGACGGCAGTTATCTCGGCGCGGATGAGTACGAGCCGCTGCGAACGCTTATAGACATAATCGAAACGGACATTCGCACATACGACGTGGTGTACACGTCCGATATGGGCGCTATCAGGCGGTTCGCTGACGGCGATATGCTGATCAGGTACGGGCGCGCGCTCGATCGGAACGACGATCAAAACGCGACGCGGGTCTGCGTCGTCAGCAGGGACTTTTCAAGAAACAACGGCGTCGGCGTCGGCGACTTCATAACGATCGATACGGGCGAGAAATGGTTCGAGCAATACAGCACTCTCGGCGCCCTTTCCGTAATACACCCGCGCTACGAGCCGCCGGGCGAAGCCGTCGCGCTTGAAATCGTAGGAGTTTATATCGATGTAGATGAACTTAGTAAAAGAAACTCCGAACCGAACCTTACCTACTCAGTCAACACGATATTCGTGCCGGGGTCGCTGTTCGCTCTTACCGCAGGTCAACTCGAAGGCCATTCTTTCACACCCGCGGAGTTCAACTTCAAGATTGCGGACGCGCGGAACCTGCCCGCGTTCGTCGAGGAATGTGTACCCGTTATCGAGGGTATGGGCCTGAAACTGACTCTCAACGACGGGGGATGGCTTGAGATTGCCGGTCGTTTCAAAGAATCGGAGAAGCTGCCCCTTACTAAAATGTCAGTCTTTGCGGCGGCGGTTTTCCTTTCTACAGGCTTTGCAGTCTATCTGTTCATCGGAAGGAAGAAGACGGAGTACTCCATAATGCGCGCTTTGGGCGTGGCAAAGCGGCCTTCCGCGCTCGCGCTCGCCGTACCGCTTCTCGTAGTTGCGGCGGCGTCAGTGCTGACGGGAGTCGCCGCGGCATGGCTTTACGTCGCGGGGAACATAGGGCGGAGCGATCTGCTGCTGTCGTTGGGCCTTGACAGTTTCAATACGGCGATACCTGCGGAGATCGTACTCGGATGCGCATTCGGGGAGGTTCTGCTGACGCTGCTGTTCGCGCTCGCATTCCTGTTGCGGCTGGGGGCGATACCTCCGCTCTTGCTTCTGCAGTCAGGCAGTACAACGCTTCGACAGGGGACGGGAAATGCGGCTGCGGGAACTCGCGGCCGGGTGACGTCGCCGCGCCTCAGCGCGGGGCGCAGGGGAGCGGTTACTGACGCAGATGCGTATGTGGGCGCGGGCGCGGGCGTAGGTGTGGGCGCGGGCGTTGGAACCGCTCATTCGGAAAGAAGCCGCACCCTTACGCAGCAGTCCCGTCCTATCGCGCAGCGCCCATCGCCCCCGACGGTAGTCCCGGCGCTCTCTCCCGCAGTAGGAAGCGCAACTCTCTCTCCCGCAGGAGGAGGCGCAACTCTCTCCCCCGCAGGAAACTCGGGAAGCCGCGCTGGTTTCGTTCTGAGCTGCGTTTGGCGTCATCTTCGGCGCGCGGCGGGAAAATCCGTGCTGGCGGTCCTGCTGGCCTCTATACTCTTTGCGGTCGTCGGGCGGTTCGCGCAGGTACGCGCCTCATACATTGACATAATAGAGACTTCGGCGATCAAAGCCAGACTCGTCGGCGGGGCAAGGCTCAGCCTCGTGCCGAAAATCATGGAGTCCGGCTATATACGCGAATCATACTATGCCGTCAGCGCGAATTTGGATTTGAACGAAATAATGACGAGCCTCACGGTCACGGGTAACTACGCCCGTTTCATCGGGGAAGACGTCTCCATAGAATATGCGGATGGATATGATACATCAAGCCTGAGTGATTTTAACAACACTGTTTTCATCGGCGCAGACTTCGCGGAAGTATACGGTATCAAACCCGGGGATAAAGTCTCAGTGAGACGCCCCGGGCTCTTTGATAACGCTATGAACATAAAACTGTCTTCAAACTGGTCTTTGCTTAATCAATATTCAGAAGAAGAGGCAAGAGAGCTTCTCCGCGGCGATGTTGAGCGTGAAGTGGAAATGTATACCGACTATTTCACAGTAGCGGGAACGTTTACATCGCCATCCGGCCGCGGCTCATTCTCAGCCTTCACCCCCGGATCTATGGACTCTGTCGCGCTCATGGGCGTCCAAAGCCTGCTGAACGAAGTGGAGTATACGCTCCGCGACAACTTGCTCGCGGATGAGTTCCGGGAATATTGCGAGGAAAGCATAGGCGGCGTATCGACGGGCAGGACCGAGCTTATTATGGACACAAGCAAGATCGACGGCGCTAAAAGGACTCTGAAGCTGTTTGACATGCTCAGCCCGATAATATACGCGGCCGCTCTTTTGATCGGATGCCTCCTGTGCTGCATCATAACACTGCAATCGCAAAAAGAAGCGGCGCTGATGCGCGTCCTCGGGACGACAAGGCCTCTGACCGGAACCCTGCTCTCGCTTGAGCAGTCGCTGCTCGCCGCAGCGGGGCTCATACTTGGCGCGTGCGCACTTCTTGTGATAAGCAGCCTCGCAGACCGGGCGCCGTCAGCCGGCGGCGTCACAGAGACCGCGAACGCCCTCGCCGGTGAGATCGCGAAAAACGCCGCGAGGGGCGCCATAAGGGGCGCCGCAAGTTGGGAAGCGCTTCGCCCCGGCTTGTTGTTTGCCTTGCTGTACTTTGCGGTAACTCTCGCATCAACCGCTGTCTGCTACGCGGTTATGACGCGCCGCAGCGTCCTCTCGCTGCTGCAAACAAGGGAGTAAGGCTGCATAGGGGGGCGGGAGCTCCGGACAAAACTCCCGCTATCATCTGATGCATAATAGCAGCCTTATAAAGTGCGCCCGCACCGGGCGCACATCGAAAGAAACAGGGAACGGCAAGGCCGCTCCCTGTTTTACTACTGTATGTAACGTTTCTCGTTGCTTGCTTGAATGCCCGTCCTGCGCTATCTGCGCTATATCGGGCTACTCGGCGTTATGCCGGCTCCCGGTCTTGCAGGTTCGCTTTGAGCAACTCTACGCCCGCAACTCTACGCCCGCGCCGGAACTATCCCATGACGTCGGACATAGCTACATTCTGGAAGGTGGACGGCACCTGCACTCTCGACGGATAGAGGTTGAGGTCGGTCACCGCCGGATATCCGTAGTGGTAGATCGCCGTGTTATCGCCATAGGCGTACAAGTCGGTCCATGCCAGATACTGTTTGTACGTCTCCTTCTCGAGCCATTCCGTCGGCAGGAGGGCGCGCGCGTAGCTGTGCGTTTCCTTGACGATCGGCTTACCGTCGTCACCGAGTTTAAGTATATTGACGTCGAACTGAGCATCCCTCTCGCCGGTGAACTCAAACACGTCGCCCTTATCCCAGTTCTTGACCCACTGCGGCCAGATCTTATCAGCCTCGGACTGCCCTGTCATAAACGCCCACAGAGCGCAGATTATCGGCTCCGCGAACATGGTCTGAGCGAGGAACTCTGCGTAGCGCCACGCGTTGTCGACGCCCTGATCCCACTGGACAGGCAGGTTCGATCCGCCGAAGCAGGCTGCGCAGGATTTGTCTGTGATGCCGAGCAGCTCGGCGGCATTGGCGGCGCCCATCGCGTTATCGTCGATCGCGCAGGGCATCAGCCATACTTCCATGTCAGTGTGCGCGGTTAAAATCTGCGTTACAAGGTTCTGCGCCGTGCCCTGATCAAACCCTCCGCTCGCGCTCATGTCGGCAAGCCAGAAGTTTGTCGGAACATTGACCGGGTCTGAACTCCACGGCCCGAATTCGGGGCGGAAGTTCGTCCAGGCCTTTGTCGTGCCGAGGACGCGGTTCGTGAGCTGCCCGAACGTCGAGTATCCGACGCAGGCGACGCCGACCTTATCCCACGGGACGTCCGGCCATGTGGCTTCTTTCCACGCGATGAGCTTATTCATCATGCTGAATCCGGCATAGTAGTCGTCAAATCCGATGAACGGCCACTGGACCGCGCCGTCCATGCGGATCCCTTCATACACATACGGATACGCCTGGTCGCGGCAGATACCCATGCAGCTCCACAGCGCCACATTGTTTTCCGCCGCCATCTCGATAGCAGGCCGCATCTGGTCGCCTATGCCGTCCAGGAGCAGCCCGTCATAACCTTGGTCGATACAGGTCTGCAGGAGCGAGAGCATCGCTTCCGTCGAACCGTCGGAGGAAGCCAGCATCCCCTTATAATCCATGTTCATGCGCGGCGCCCAGCTCTCGAACGCCTTATGGAACTCTTCGTACAGGAAGCTGCCCGCAGTCGGGATCAGATACGCGATCTTGAATTTCTTGAATTGGGTATAATCGAAGTCAGGGTCAAAATACCCGATCTCCTTCGGCCATTTCTGGCCGCTGTCTCCGCCGCCGGAATCACCCTCAGGCGGCGCGCTGCTGGTTGTCCCGCCGGACGTCTTGGCGTCATCCTTGCTGCACGCTGCAAACAGGGCAAGCGCCATGCACAATACCAATACGATTGCCAGGATCTTTTTCATTAAGTATTTTCCTCCTTATTTTTTGATTTCGTATAACTACGAAAACTATATTGCCGGGGCGGCCGGGAATCTCCGGCGGAGACTTCTCCCGCGCAGACCCCTCCGGCGGAGACTTCTCCGGCGGAGTAACCTCAGCGAGTACGACCCGCCGCCCGTAAGCAAACGAGATTAGCGCGACATACCGGGCATCATGAAGCTTCCGCCGCCGCCGCTGGCTTTGAGGCCAAGCCTTCTGAGCCTGAGCCGCGTTGACATCGTGTCTATCGTCAGGGCGATGACGAGCAGCATGCCGTTCGTAAACTGTACGATCCACGCGGGGAGGCCCATAGTGGTCATTGCGTTCGCCAGCACCTGCGTGAGCAATATTCCGAAGAAAGCGCCCGTCAAAGCTCCCGAGCCGCCCATGAACGAAACGCCTCCGAGCATGGAAGACGTGAGCCCTCGCATCTCCGGCATCCTTTGCGGCAAGCCGGTGACGTTCGCGGTCCTGTTCTGAGCAGTATATACAAGGCCCGCAAGCGCGCCGAGGAAGCTGGCATTGACATACAAAATGGCTTTGATCTTCTTCGGGTTCAGTCCCGCAAGCCTCGCGGCGACGGGGTTGCCGCCGACTATTAGCACGCTTCTTCCGAAACGCGTGTACTTGAACATCATACTGTATATGACGAAGACCGCTATCATGAATACAAACGTCCACGGTACAGGCGAACCGAACACGCGCGCAGTGCCCACGCTGATCAGCGACTCGTTGTTGAGTGTTTTTACAAGTCCGCCAGTCCACCAGTTGGCGATGCCGATCCAAACCGTAGACATTGCGATCGTACATATAAACGGCATCAGGTTGAGCACCTGCGAAAGGAACGCGTTGAGAGCGCCCATCGCGGCGCCGATAACGACTATGACTATGGCAAATACGATCCAGCTAACATTCTGGTTGTCAACGCACAGCTGTACGAAAATAAGCGTGATCAGCGTCCCCTGCGAAGCGAGAGAGAAGTCAAACCCTCCGCTCATCAGGAGGCATGCCATCGCCGTGACATACAGCCCGTAATAACTGAGTTCCATTGTGATTATCGTTAGGTTGCCCGAGTTGAAGTCTATAAAGCCCTTCTTTACAATGGCTAGTATGGCAAGCACCACAATCGTCAGCACAAACAGCAGGAACGACCTTGATTGCCTTATTTTTTGAAATCTGGTCCGTCTTGGCATTTACTTCTTCCCCCTTCTTTTAAGCGTTGACGCGCTTCTGCTGGCGCCGCTGACTGAAGTAATCGAGCGTGAGAGCGATAATAAGCAATACTCCCGACAGCACGCTTGCCAGATAGGAGCTCGAGCCGACGATCACCATCCCCTGGCTGAACGTCCTGATAACGACAAGCCCCATGAACGCCCCTCCCATGCCTCCGGCGCCGCCTCCGAATGAAATACCTCCGAGGATCGCCGCCGTCATGCCTGTGAACTGGTCGTTCACCATCGTCAGAATACCGCCGTTTTTGACGCGGGTCGTGTATATGATCCCGCCGAGGCCGGCCAGAGCCGAGGTGTTGATGAACAGGATATAGGATATTTTCTTTGCGTTGATACCCGTCAGGCGCGCAGCCTGACGGTTGCCTCCGACAAAATACATCATGCGGCCGAATTTTGATTTTGACAGGATTATCCCGTAAATAATAAACAAAAGCAGCAGCAGATAAGCAGACCAGGTAACGTCCAGAAATTTGATTCTGTTGATACTGTCAATCGTATCGTCCACAAAGGGGATGACGGACAGCGAACGCCCGGCGTTATCCGTTGCTATAAGCGCCATTATCGCCTGCGCGACGGACGCCATAGCCATTGTCGCGATGAACGGCATAAACCCGAGTTCGTTAATAAGCACTGCGTTGACAAGCCCGACTATACTCGCGACGATGATCGCGGCGATGAACGCGCCCCACCACGGAAGCCCCCATCTGGAGATCCCCACTGCAACAGTCATTGCTGCCAGACCGCCGACGCGCGCGGCTGAGAGGTCTATACCGCCGGAGACGATCAGCATTCCGACGCCTATAGCAAGGCAGGAGGGGATAGCGATATCGCTGAGGATCCTCATGAGCGTCTGCCTCTGGAAGAACACGCCGTCGTTCAGCGGAGCAAGCAGTGTAAATACTATGATCAGTATTACAAGAAGCACTATAAGCATAAACGCTTTTGAGCGTACGATCCTGTTAATAGTCGCTTTGTATGAAAAACTATTACTCACATCCATATTTCTTCCTCCTGTCAGTGGAGCATGGCGAGTGCGAGAATGCCTTCTTCAGTGGCGTCCTCCCGCTTTATCTCGCCGTTCACGCGCCCGCTCTGCATAACGATCACCTTATCCGCGACGTTGATGACCTCCGTCAGTTCGCTGGAAATAAATATGACCGCGATCCCCTCTTTTGCGAAATCGCAGATCATTTGATATATTTCGGCCTTCGTACCTACATCGATGCCCTTTGTAGGCTCGTCGAGGATGAGCAGCTTCGTATCCACTTTATCCGACGTCCAGCGCCCCAGAATTACTTTCTGCTGGTTTCCGCCTGAAAGCTCAATGACGCGTTTATCAAGCGACGGCGTCTTGATATCGAACTTTTTGATGGCGGCAAGCGCCAGTTCGGAGACTTTTCTTGGGCTGAGGAAGAAGTTTCCTATGGTAAGTTTGCTAAGCACCGGCATAGCTATGTTGTCCTGCACGGAGCGCCACAGCACGAGTCCTTGTTCCTTGCGGTCCTCCGGGCACAGCGCCATGCCCCTTTCAATAGCGTCGCTGGGCCGCGCGAACTTGACGGGCTCCCCGTCGAAGATGATCTCGCCGGAAATCACATCATCAGCGCCGAACACCGCCTGCATGACTTCCGTACGCCCTGCGCCGACAAGCCCCGCAAAGCCGACGACTTCGCCCTTACGAATAGAAAAACTCACGTCCGTCACCGCGCGCGTCGTGAGATTTTTGACTTCAAGCAGCACGTCCCCGTAGGTGTCGTTCCTGCTGAGGTTTGCGTATGTGTCGCCGATGTCGCGCCCGACCATCGCTTTGATAAGCTCCGGCTCGCTGGTCTCCGTAGTGATAAGAGATGTGACGAACAAGCCGTCCTTGAGCACCACGATTTCGTCCGTGACCTCGAAAATTTCCTTCAGACGGTGTGAAACGTAGATGACCACTTTGCCCTCGTCCCTGAGCTGCCTGATGAGGTTGAAAAGAATCTCTATCTCAATGTCCGTCAGCGGGGCGGTCGGCTCGTCGAACGCGATAACCTTTGAGTCGCGTCTGTACGCTTTCATGATCTCGACCATCTGCTGGTGTGCTATTGAGATCATCATTACTGACGTGTCCGGGTCAATGGGAAGCCCAAACTTATCGAGCAGCTCCTGTGTATCGGCGCGAAGTTTTGTGTAGTCGATAATACCTCTTCTCGTCGGCAGCGCGCCCAGAAAAATATTCTCCATAACGCTCAGCGACGGCACGAGTTGCCGCTCCTGATAAATGACGCTTATACCCGCGCTGATCGCGTCAACAGGCGCATGCAGATTCAGCTTCTCCCCGTTGAGCGTAATCGTCCCTTCGTCCGGTCTTACGTCGCCGCTCATGATTTTCAGAAGAGTCGATTTGCCTGCCCCGTTTTCCCCGAGCAAGGCCAATACTTTTCCGGCTTCCGCGCGGAAACTGATATTTTCCAGCGCCCGTACGCCGGGGTATACTTTACCGATACCGTTGAACTCCAAATAGTCTCCCATAAGCACTCCCCTCGTATTCATTTTAAATAAGGAACATCTTAAACATGTTTACACGCTGAAAGACTTACCATGCAGCCGGGGTATATGCAATCCGCAAAGTCTTATAAGGAAATGTATAATATGTTTATTTATAGACTATTCGCGGGTGTTTGTCAAACACAAAGGTTAACAAACACGTATTTTCTCATTTTGCACAGAAAAAACATAATGTTTTAGACAAATTGTATATATTCGTGCATCTGCACCCAGCGGTTTTACTAATATAAGGATCCCGCTCAGAAATCTGCTTGCTGTAACCAACCTGCGCCAAAACGCTGTGCAAAGCGCATAGGATACCCACTGAACAGCAACCGTAATCGTGTTACAGTTCAGTGCCTCGGTGAGGTCGTTGCGATCACGTTCCGAAAAGCGGAGGCATGGATGCCGGAGCGCACGAGTATGCGCATGGATGCGCATTCCAATGCGCCGGAACGGCGCAACGTGAAAAGGAACGTGATGTAACGGCCGAACTTAGGTGGCACTGAATAGTAACTCCGATAATCGCACCGCCGCAGTAGTTGAATGAAATGCTTTACTTTTTACTACTTAAGTGTAGAATATATTCAACAATCATCAGAGAGGAAAGTCAGTTGATATGAACGAATTTTATGACAGGCTTGACGAACTGTATCTGGAAGGCGACCTTAGCGCTGTGGAGGCTTTCATCACCGGAGAGCTGAACTCGGCTGCTGACGGCAGCTTGAGCCGTGCTGGTTTGCTCAACGAGCTTGCCTGCTTTTACAGAGGCCTCAGCCGCTATAATGAGTCGGAAGATGCGTTCGTACGTTCATTAAGCATTTTCAAAGACGCGGGTATGGAACTCTCCCCCCAGTACGCGACTGTTCTTGTCAACCTCGCTGGATTATACCGAATGCGAGGCGAACAGGGGAAGGCGATAGAACTCTTCCTTGACGCAAAGCAGAGGATCACCGACGCCGGGGCAAAAGACAGCTATGAGTATATCAGCGTGCTGAACAATCTGTCTCTTGCATATCAGGAAAACGCCGAACACCAAAAGGCGTTTGAGTTTGCGGGCGAGGCGTTTGAACTCATTCGCGCAGGCGGCTACGGAAACCATGAGATCGCAACGTCGCTCAACAATTTGGCGACTATAAACATCAGCCTCGGCGACTATAAGAACGCAAATGCAATGGTGAGTGCTGCTCTTGATATTTACGACAAGATGGAAACGCCGGACGTTCATCATGCCGCGGCACTGACAACACAGGCTGTTCTTTGCAGCCGCGAGGGCGACAGCGAGGGGGCTTTGAGAGGTTTCAAGCAGGCTCTTGATCTGACCCACCGCTTTTTCGGGGAAAACATCGAGTTCGCTATTTGCAGGCGCAACATCTCGGAGGTCTATGAAATGCTGGGCGATATTCCGTCGGCCGCTGAAGAGCTTGCTGACGCCGTGAGGGTAATGGAGAAACTGCTGGGCCGCAGCCATCCCTCAACCGTGAAAGCGCGTGATAAGCTTGGAGTCCTTCGAGGGCAGAGCAGCGGCGGGTTTGAAGCAAGCGTCTGAGGGGTGTATCGAACCATGAATGATAAAAACGATGAGATCCCGTTTGAATCAGGCCTGCAGCTTAGCAGGGACTACTATTTCAATGTCGCCGCTCCGGGCCTGAAAAACCGCTTTCCAGAGCTTTTCCCGCGCCT
>Ga0082212_10001259_pt1 | contig 37338 bp, 27 predicted proteins | sample TergutNt197P3_FD_71548 | JGI IMG/M metagenome (GOLD analysis project Ga0082212, IMG submission 71548) | Neocapritermes taracua P3 segment gut microbial communities from Petit-Saut dam, French Guiana - Nt197 P3 | ecosystem: Host-associated > Arthropoda: Insects > Digestive system > Gut ...
TTATCGGGCTACCGGGGACGGTCGCCCCTACGATGTTTTCCAAATGTAACTGTTCAGGGGACGCAACGCGCCTAAAGGCGCGTGGATGAACTCTGATGATGCGTGAATCGTCAGGCGGAGGCCGGCAGACGCACATCCCGGGGCAGGGATAAAGCGATGGCATGCTATTTGAGCCGGCCACGCGACTTTTCATGCGAATCAGAGTACAGCCACGGCGCCCCCTGAACAGTTGCAGGGAGTGTCAGTTGACCGCGTCCCACTCTCAATTTACCTCTTTATTTATTGCCGGGAATGTTGTAAAATACTTCCGATACATATCTCGCCGCATTCTGCGGGCGCGATCCAAACTCCAAACTCCACACTCCACACTTCAAACCGCGCTTCGCGAGCGCGTTTCACAGGGAGGAACTTCATTGAGCAGACTCTACAGCGAACTGGGCTTCCCGAAGGGAACGGCAGTCGCGCAGGAATGGACGACCATCATCCGGCAGGAAGAGCCGCTGCCGCTTCCGGAGCGCACGTCGTCGCGCATGGTAAAAATCGCGGCGAACCTCCCCGGAGGCGAATGGATCGGCTGGCAGGCCGTCATCCCTACCGACGGGACCGCCGGATTCTCGTCGTTCGGATCGAAATCGATAAAACAGAGCGATCTTGAATGGATCGCGGAGGAAACCGCCGACGTTTCAGCGGTCGACGATGTAACGATCGTCACTGAACCTGCGGACATCTACGCCGCGTGGAGGCTCTATGACGTCCTGCTGCCTGTAGCAGCCGGGGCGGAAGCCGTGACCATCGGTTTTACCGGCTCCGGCGATAGTGTTGAGCCGGACCCGCCGGGCAGCCTTCAGCTGGGCTATTACCGCTGGCCTCAGAGGTTCAGCGACCAGTTCGGCGAGCTTGTCGAGGCGCTGCGCATCGAGGGCGCCGCCCTGCGGTTTACAGCCGGCAGCGCGACAGTCGAAGAGCAGAAAGCGTGTATCCGCAGAGTCGAACGCACCTGGACGCCGGGCGGCAACGATATCAGCAGCTATATCGGCTACCCGGTCAGGACGAGGCTGCTTCTCGCCCTGCCATATGAGCCGACAGCCAGGATCCGCGCGATCGTCGACGTCTGCGCGCCCGGCGCGAAACTCAGCGATATCGGCGCCATGAGCGAAAAAAAAGCGATGGCGGCGTGGAGAGAACCTCTCGCCGAAGCCGCTGTCCTGCCCGACTACGCGGCGAGGATCATGACGTTCGAACCGACCGTAGGCCTTGAGCCGGTCATAGGCGTCGAAGCGCGCGACCCGGAGGCGAAGCTGCTTCCGGCGCGGCATAAGGACGAAGTTATGGGACTCCCTGTCACCATTGGAAGAGCCCTGGACATTTCCGGCATAGAAAGGCCTATAGTGATAGGCGACGAGGATCTGCGCCGCCACTGGCAGATAATCGGCCAGACCGGCACGGGCAAATCCACATTGCTCGCCGCCGTCATTCTTGACGCCGTTAAAAAAGGGCTGGGCGTGACGTTCTTCGATCCGCACGGCACGACGATCGACATACTGCTTCGCACACTGCCGGGAGAGTTTGCCGGGCGCGTCCGAGTAGTCAGGATCGGCGACACTGACAACCCGGTTCCCGTAAATATGTGGGAAACGGAAGACCCCTCAAAAGCGGAGCGTACGATAGCTGACATGTGTCTGCTTTTTCAGGAGATATTCGACCCGAAGCACGAAGGCTTTGTCGGGCCGCGCTGGGAGCGTATGTTCTCTCTGCTCGCAAAAACAAGCATAGCGGTTTTCGGCAAGCGGGCGTCGCTGGAAAGTATAGTAACCATTGCGCGAGATAAAAAGCACATCCGGTCTGCGATAACGATCATCAGGGAAAAGCACAGATCGCTGGCCAACGCTTTGACCGCGGAATGGCTGAACAACAACAGCAACGATTTCGCCGAAGCAATTTCCTGGTTCGTCGCGAAATTCCAGCGCCTGACTTCAGTGGAACAACTGCGAAACACGCTCGGGGCCGGGGCGAACGCGCTGGATTTTGACCTGACTATCGACACGGACGTCGTAACGCTTGTCGACCTTGCGCTGCCGGTCATCGGCACGCACGCGTCCCGAATAATAGGGACTATGCTTCTGCAGCAGTTGTGGGCGGGCGCGCTGGTGAGGAATCACCGCGATAAAACTCATGTGACGGTTTTGGATGAGACACAACTCTTTCAGACGAACCCCCTCCCGCAGATGCTCGCCGAAGGACGGAAATTCGGAGTGGCGCTATTACTCGCCCACCAGCACAATGGCCAGCTCACATACGACGTCCGGGAGGCCCTCAGCGCTAACAGCGCCAATTTCAGCGCGTTTTGTCTCTCAGTCAAAGACGCGATCCATGTGATCGACCGCTTCGACGACCCGCAGATCCAGCGCGACCTCAGCAGGCAAAATACATTCAACGCTACGACGACTATAAACCTCAGCGGAAAACAGTCCCCGGCTTTCACGCTGAAGATCGAGCGCCTGGAAGAACAGCCCGACGCCGACGAGGTGGCGGCGCTCATAGCGTCGGGGAGCATACGAGAGCTGGTCGACCCGTACAGAAGCGAAAAACCGTTGTCCGAAGAAGAGATCATAGAGCTGCTCAGCGCGCGGGCGGACGCCGTCGAAGAGAGCAAACGAGCGGCGAGACGGGCATCGGACTCTTCAGACCGGGACGCATCGGCGCCCTCGCGCAGGGATTTCGCGGAACCGGCGGCTGCTTCAGCAGCGGCATCTGAGACAGAGGCTGCTGAGGCCACCCCTGCGTCAGCAGCTTATACATATGAAGACGATTTCACCCTTGACGGCGACGAAGAACCGGATGCAAGGTAACCGGCGGCATGAGATGTTGGATTGTAACTGTTCAGGGGGTATCCAGCGCGCTGTGCGCAGCGCACTAAACTCGCAATGGTTACAGCCCGCACACAGATTTACAGCAACATTTCCGTTTTCACAGCAGTACTCGTGCGTTGGCTGTAACCAACCTGTGTTTTTCGGATGCCCCCTGAATAGTAACGTTGGATTGAAGCGCCGCAATGCGCCGAAAAGTCGCTGTCGGCGCTCTGCGGAGGCCCGCGTTGGAGTAATAACGAATGACAAAAGATTTCTGGAACCGCCATATATCGCCGGATTCGCCGGTATTCACCGAGGAACTCGAAGTCCGCGTCGGAAAACAGATCGGCGAGCAGGCGACTGAGGAGCAAAAAGAGGTTTTCGAGGGTATCATCGACGGCTGCGAAAAAGCCGTCAACGATACCCTGAACGCTAAATACCCGGACGGTAACTGGCGGGACGACCCCGCCTTCGGCAGGATCGTCGGGAAGCTCGGCCTTGACCCCGATGGGCTCGAGATCAAAACAGAGCTGGCGTCCGTGTTCTGGCTGGAAACGTACTGCCCGGATTACCGGCGCATTGTCGAGGAGACAGGACATGCTCTGCATAAAGAGTTCGGGCACGACCGCGTATACTTTCACCCCGATTTGAGCAGAACTTTCCGCAATATGATATTGCGTGGAGACGCTGCGGGCGTCCGTTCCGCTTTTTTAAAGCAAAAGCCCTGCCCGTTGACGGTCGCGCTCGGAAACCGGCTGCTTGTACACGAAAGGCTTCTGCGGCTCATCGCGCTTACGCTGAGGCTTGCGTATCCGCGCGGAGGCCGCTGGAACCCGGAGGGTGAGAGCCTGAAGAATCTGCTGAGCCTGTTTGATGAGGAAGCGGTCGAAATCGCCCTGGAGCTGAGGCCTCCCTCCGGCGGCGAAGAGAACTACAAAGAGTATAACGGCGATAAAAAACTCGCCGAAATGATAGCCGGCGGGCTTGACGACGAGACACTGGTCCAATACGCGAAAAGCGTTCTTGAAGCGGATTCAAAAATGATTATCGGCAGCCGGGAACTCAACGCGGCGCGCCTGACCGCCTGTATAAGATCATGCGCTGAAAAAATGAGCGCCGCGTACTCGTATCTGCTCGACAGCGGCGGCGATGGCGTCGGTGGCATAGGCGGCGATGGCGTCGGTGGCATAGGCGGCGATGGCGTCGGCGTCGGCGTCGGCGACAGTGGTGGCGTTGGAGATTTCGGCGGCGCTGCCGGCGACGGCGCTGCGGACAACGATGATCACAAAACAGTCGAGCCCGGAGTTGTTGAGCGCAACAAGAGTATAGCCGTGGCGATCAGGTCCGTAATTGACGATCTCAGCAAGCTCGACCTGGAATACTACGACCTGCTCCCGCCCGCAGCCGAAAGACCGGTCTGACAAATCATTCATACAATCCGGGTAACTGAAATATCATTCTACATACTCAAACTCAAGATTGTAGATACTTACTGTGTCGCCTTCTTTTATCCCCATGTCAACAAGGCGCTGATTGACGCCTGAATCGCGCAAGACTCTCTCAAAAAACATCCGCGACTCGTAGTCGGAGAAATTCACGTTCCTGATGAGCCGCTCCATCCATCTGCCCTCGATCGTCCAGACGTCGCCGTATACCTCGATAGCGAGATCGGCGGCGTCGCCCGTCCCGGCCTGCTTCGGCACATACTCAGGCTCGAACACCGTGACCGGCGGCAGACTGCGAAGCTCCTCGGCCACGGCGTTTATCAGTTCCCGCGTCCCTGCGTTAGTCGCTGCGGATATCGTGAACATCCGGTATCCGAGTTCGCCGATATGCTGTTTGAAGCGCCCGGCGAGTTCCGGATCCTGCGCGATATCAGACTTGTTGGCGGCTACTATCATCGGCCGCCCGGCGAGTTCAGGGCTGTAACTCCTGAGTTCATTACAGATCGCCTCGAAATCCTCGACGGGGTCGCGCCCCTCGCTGCCCGAAATGTCGACTATATGAACAAGGAGCCTGCAGCGGTCGATGTGCCGCAGAAAATCGTGCCCTAAACCGGCGCCGTCCGAGGCGCCCTCAATTATTCCGGGTATGTCCGCCATGACAAACGACGAGCCCTCGCCGACGTACACTACGCCCAGGTTCGGGTAGAGCGTCGTGAAATGGTAGTCTGCGATTTTCGGATGGGCTTTCGACACGACCGAAAGAAGCGTCGATTTCCCGACGTTCGGGAATCCGACCAACCCGACGTCGGCGATCAGCTTCAGTTCAAGGACGACGTCCAGTTCTTCCCCGTCCAGTCCGCTTTTCGCAAAGCGCGGCGCCTGGCGAGACGGCGTCGCGAAATGCTTGTTGCCCCATCCGCCGGAACCTCCTTTGGCAAGGACGAAAGCGTCGACGCCGGAAATGTCCTTAATAACTGCGCCGCTTTCCGACTCGCGTATGACGGTGCCGTCGGGAACCCTGATAACGAGATCCTTTCCATCTTTACCCGTGCGGTTCCCTCCCGAGCCGTCGGCGCCGTTTTCCGCCTTATATTTTCTCTTGTAACGAAAATCCATAAGCGTCGACATATTCGTGTCGGAGACGATCATTATGTCGCCGCCGCGTCCCCCGTCGCCGCCGTCCGGCCCGCCCGCGGCAACATACTTCTCGCGATGGAACGCCACAGCCCCGTTGCCGCCCCTGCCGGCGCAAACCGTTATTTCAGCCTTATCAACAAACATCTGTCCTCCCCGCGTCGGTACGACGCGTTATGCCAAGACGGGCTTTACGCTGAGCACATTGCGTCGCCGCGATACGCGTCAACTACGCGTCGTTTCTACGCGTTCCCTCTAAACGCAATACCACTGCGAGCACCTTCGCCATCTGCGCCCGCGTCAGTGTTTCGCGCGGGGCGAGCATGCCGCCCATACCGTCGACGACCCCCGCCCTTATGAGCGTCGCCGTCGGGATCGCGGCGTAATCGCTTAACGTATCGGCGTCGGGAAAAGCCGCCAGGTCATCAAAGGTCCCGTCGTCGCGCTCTATTCCCAGAACAGGCAGCGCCCGGTATGTGAACGTAAACGCGTCCTGTCTTGTCACAGGCTCCTGCGGATCGAAAGTGTTTTCGCCGGGCCCGGGGCCGGTCTCTTCTCCGGTTTCGCCGCCGGAGCCGCCCTCGGTATCGTCGCTGTTCGCGGAAAACGCGATCCCGCTTGCCATCGCCCAGGCAAGCGCTCTCGCGTAATAAGCGTCTGCGGGGACGTCGTCGAAGTTCCCTTCACCCTCAAAATCCGGCTCTCCCGCCGCCCTGTACAGCATTAGTATGTAATCCGCCCGCTTCATGAGCAGGGACGGGCCGTACTGCGTCTCTGAAACTCCGTTTGATATCCCCGCCTGAAGAAGGTACTCCGCGTATTCCCTCCCCCAGTGCCCGACCATATCTGTAAACCCGCATATTTCGACTTGAATAGCTATGCTCCTCCCGCCGGCCGATATTGCGATTTCTCCTGTTTCAAGCAGCGAGTTTCCGGCAACGAATATTCCGGGCGCGATCATCTCGCCGATATCCCCTGTCACATCAAAAGTATACGAGTTGCTTTGCGATACTACCGCCCTGCGGTAATAAGTCGAAGTGACGCTCAGTTCCAGCGTATCTCCCGGCGACAGGCTGACGGACGTCAGAGGCGACGTCTGTCCCGCTCTTGCGGCGGTGATCGATGTCGGGCGGGTTATTACGTATATTTCTCCCCAACCGCGCGCGCCTGTGGACGGCGAGTACAGCGTCACTCTGTCCGCCCCGGCAATGCTGCCCGCGGTATATGTCGCGTCGTTGATCGACGCGCCCGGCTCGCTGACCGACGCTATGATGTCATCCGGGACGGCGGCAGGCATGAACCCCCTGTCAGTTGCCGCGAATGTCAGCCCGACCGACGACTCCGCCAGCACGACGATCCCGTCGTTTCCGAGGCTCAGCCTCCTCGGCGTACCGTCCGGCGCCGCGTCGGTCACAAACAGAATATATGTAGCGCAGCCCCGCTCCGTCCCGTCAGACGGCCGGCTCACCACCACCGGCGCGTCCGACCCCGGCAGACGCGCGCTGAGGGCTGTCGAGCCGCCGCCGTCAAAGTTGACTGCGTAGACGCAGCCCTGCCGCGCCATCTCGTCCGCGAGCTCGCTTAGCGTCATGCCAACCGAGTGTTCGGAGTTGCGCCCGTCGACGATGTAGCTGATGATCGTGCCGTCGCCTCGCAAACCAAAAGCGGTCCTGGGCGCCCTCGGCGCGAGGGACGGGCTCCATCCGGCAGGATCGGCCGCTTCGCCGTTTGAGACGATGATGTCGCCCCCGCCTGTCGCGTACTGAGCGTACTCAAGCCTGGCGTCGCTGCAGGTCGTTGTAAGCGTGACAATATCGCCGACCGCGAATTTTTCAAACTCCGCCCCCGCGCCGCTCTGATCCGCCGCCGTCAGTACCAGACAGCCCTCGCCTATCGCGATCGCGCCTTCGGCAGTAAATGTCTCCTCAACCTCAAGAGTCATTGTGCCGGAGACAGAAGGCGAGCCTTCGAGTATTCTGAACCTCACGAACCACCCCGGCGACGACGTCCGCGTCGAGACGGTGGAAAACACTTCCGAATACAGGACCATACCGCCCGTATCCGTGCGCGTCTTGTTGAAGTTTCTCATGGCGACCGTCTTGCCCGCGTTCCCCGAGCTTTCCAATGCGGCTTGGCCGTCCGCCGCGCTCTGATCGCCGGCGCCGCTCACGCCTCCCGCGCCGCCTCCTTCGCCGCCGCCGTTGTTGTAAAGCGTTATGAGGACGTTCGGCGCTTCAATGATATCAACTCCTCCGTCATAACCGAACGTAACGGCGTTCCTGCCGCCCGGGCTGGACTTGTACACTCCGTCTTCAACGACAATGCCCAGCGGTATGCCGCTTTCAGAAAAGAAAAAATCCGTGTTTACGGCCGCGAGCACATTCATCCCCAGGCTCTCCGCGTATTTTACGATATTCGTTATCCTGGTCGATCCATATATCGTATCGCCCTTCATTACGATGGGATAAGCGTCTCCCGGGCCCGTCATCCTGACGGAAAAGCCCTCCATACGGCCAAACTCCGAACTCCAGTATACTGTATTCACGAGCTCCAGGTTGTCAGCCAGGCTGCGCGTGTTCGTATATACGACGTCGCCCGACGCGTAAACCCCCGCCGGCGCAAGCAGCGACAGTATTATCAGTATCGAAGCCGCAACCTTCAGCGCCCTGCGTCTCATCCATATCGGCATCTTGATCACTTCTCGTTTCCCGTTTTACGTTTTTACACTCTACGTTTTACATTCTACGTTTTACACTCTACGTTTTGCACTCTACGTTCTACATTCTACGTTTTACATTCAAACGCCGCCGGAGGCTTTCTCTTGTGTTCGCTCGCCCGGTGGTATCTTTCTATGACCGCCGCGTCTTCCGGCGGGCACTCGCCTTGAAGCAAATACGCGTCGATGCTCTTATACGAAACCCCCATATCGCTCTCGTCGGTCTGCCCTTCGATCAGCCCGGCGGACGGAGGCTTGCCGATGATCCGCCCCGGCGTGCCCATATGCTCAAGAAACTCATATATCTCCGTCACTGTCAGGTCGGCTATCGGGTTGAAATCAAACGCGCCGTCTCCCCATTTCGTGAAATATCCCATATGTCTTTCGCTGCGGTTGCCCGTCCCCGCCACAAGAGCGCCCTCGCTTGCGGCGATCGCGTAAAGCGCAGTCATGCGCAGCCTCGGCGCGATGTTCGCGGCCGCCGCCTCTGTCAGCCCCGCCGCTTCGCCGACGGCTTGCTTGATCGTATCATACGCGCCGCCCAAATCGACCGTCCGCGTTTCGATTCCGTACTGTTCCGCGATCAGCAGCGCGTCGCTCATGTCTTCCCCGTAATTACGCTTCGACCCGCAAGGCATTATGATCCCCACAGTGTTTTCACAGGCAAGCTTGCACAGTATCCCGACAAGCGCCGAATCCTTTCCCCCGCTGTTCCCGAATACTATGCCGCGCGCGCCGGACTCCTTCAGCAGCCCCATGATAAACGAAACGCGTCTCACCGTCTCATCGATATAATCGCGCATACTCAACACTCCTTGAACTTTGACATTTCCCGCCGTCAGGTATATAATGCGTCCGCAAATTCAATATGACAGGAGGCCCCAATGAAAAAAATCGTATGTGAAAACTATGAAGAAATGAGCCGCGCCGCTGCCGACGCCGTTGCAGCCCAGCTTGCCTTGAAACCCGACAGCGTGCTTGGCTTCGCCACCGGCAGCACGCCGCTCGGGCTGTACGCCGAGCTCGCGGCGCGCTGCGGCGCCGGAGAAATAGATTTTTCTCGGGCGCGGTCGTTCAATCTCGACGAGTATTACCCAATGAAAAACGACCATCCGCAGAGCTACAACTATTATATGCGCGAGAACCTGTTTAGCAAAATCAACATCTCCGCGACAAGGCTGCCCAACGGAGAGACGGACGACCCCGCCGGCGAATGCGCAAATTACGACGCCGGGATCGAAGCCGCCGGAGGGATCGATCTGCAGATACTCGGCATCGGCCTCAACGGGCATATCGGGTTCAACGAGCCTGCGGACTCATATTCCATGTCGACATATATGGTGGATCTGACCGAAAGCACGATCGAGGCAAACTCAAGGTTTTTCGGCGACGGCGAAACTCAGCCCGTTTCAGCCCTGACTATGGGCTTCGGCGCGATATTCGGCGCGAAGAGCATCATTCTGATGATCAGCGGCGCGAGCAAGGCGGAGATCGCGAAAAAACTGTTCGAAGGCAGGATATACACGGACGTCCCGGCATGCCTGCTGCTCCTTCACCCGAACGTGACCGTACTCATGGACAAAGACGCTGCCGGCGAATAGTCCGTAAGCGAACGACGTGAAAACCCGGAGTTGGTTGTACTGCGAACGCCCCGTACGACAATTATATCAGTACTGTCAAGGTAACCGCTGATGACGTGAAAGTCACGCAGTTGAGGCTCCGGGCCTATCTGGCGTCTCACATTCAGCCGTTGCTTCCTACCCTCCTTATATCTTCCAGCAGCGGGTACGGTATCCTCTCGTTGTTGGCGGCGAATCCGAGCGCGACCGTTTTGTTATTGCCGTGGTAATCGCTGCCGCCCGTTATAAGCAGGCCATACTTGCCGGCCAGATATCTGTAAAATGATTCCTTCTCCCGCGTATGCCCTTCCGGGTAAAGCGCTTCGATCCCTTTCAGGCCCAGGTCGGCAAGCCGCCTTATCCACGATTCCAGTTCGACGTCACCCATATCATACAGATACGGATGAGCGAGCGCCGGTACTCCGCCGCAGCGAAGGATCAGCTCCACCGCCTCGCCGGCGCCGACCCTCTCTCTGTCGACAAACGCCGGGCGCCCTTCGCCAATATACTTCTCAAAAGCCTCTTTTTTGTATCTTACAAAGCCTTTCTCATGCATGACTCCGGCGATGCTCCCCCGGGTGACGATCCCTTTCGATCCCGAAAAATCATTTTCCGTTATATCGAACCCTATCTCCCGCAGCCTGGCCAGCGTTTTGGCCATTTTTTCGCGTCTGGACCTTTCCTGCCCGACAAGAAAGGCTTTCATGGGCTCGCTGTTATGGTCGATAAAGAAGCCGAGAAAATGCGCTTCGACGCCGCCCATCTGCGTCGAGATCTCTATCCCGGCGACAGTCTCGACGCCGCGCGCCCGCCCTTGCGCCGCGAATTCGTCCAGGCCGGCAGTGTTGTCATGGTCTGTCAGCGCGACTGCGCTGAGCCCGGCGCTTTTCGCTTTCCGGACGAGCTCTTCCGGGCTGTCCGTGCCGTCTGAATAATTGGAATGTGTGTGCAAGTCTATATATTTATCCATGATCCACCTTATTATCACACGGAGACAATCCGGTCGCTATTGACAGCCGCCCATCCCCGTTTGACCGCGACGTCGATCCCGGCCCCGATGAATTTTTGCATAGCCTCCGTGCATCGCGCGAAACCGAAAACGCGCGACACTTCGCGTTCCAGATCCTCCCTCGGCAGCCCGACCTGCAGATTCAGTACGTGCCTGACAGCCGACGCGATTTCCTGAGGCGGTATATGCTCTATGCCGCGGCGGGTCCTGTCGTCGGTTGAAGGCACGCGGAAAATATCGTAATCCCGCGGCGTCAGCCCCGCCTTCCAGTAGAAAATCGCTTCGCCCGCCTGCGATCCGGGCACGCGCATCGCTGTAAAAAGCTCGTCGAACCGCCGGCTTATCCTGGCGCCCATTCGTGAGATCCCCCACGCTTCCAGCACCCTCTTGCAAAGCAATTCCCTTATGACGGGGGCTTCAGCCTGTAACACCTTCTCTATCTGCTGCTTTATGATTCCGGAGCTCTCATAGGAGGCAAAGTAATCCGAATTACCCATGTATCCCGCAACCGGAGGAAGCTGCGCAAGTTCGTACCTTATTAACGACTCATCCGGAGCCGCTTCCTGTAGTCTCTCAAATACCTGCGCTTCCCCACCAGGAGTATTAGCGCCGGACGCCAGGACGGGATATCCGATACTCTGCGATTTTTCATCGGTCGATACGGTTGGCTCGCCTCCGCCCGTCGCACTCACGTCGCCCGACACACTCACGTCGCCCGTCGCGCTCACGTCGCCTGTCGCGCTCACGCCGCCCGTCGCACTAATGTCGCAAGACGCATCGCCGCCGTCCCGCGCTCCCCCGCTGATCACGGAGTCGACGCTCGACAGTATACGGCTCAGCTCCTGTTCCGGGTTGTCCCACCAGTCGAGGGTCCAGACCCTGCACAACTCCCAGCCCAGCCCCCTCAGCACGCGTTCCTGAGTGCCGTTGCGATCCATGGCCGTACCGCCGCTGCTGTAGCTGACGCCGTCGCAAAGAACGCCCAGCGCGTATGTATCGGCCCTTTCGGGGTGAACGACGCCGATATCCACATGATACCCCGAACACCCTATACCCGTGTGAACCGTGTAGCCGTGATCACGGATCTTCCCGGCGATGACTTCCGCCACGCCGGAAGACGTCGACTTTTCTTTACTGACTTCCGGCAGCGCTGCGACTCCTCTTGACGCGAACTCGAGAAAATCTTTGAGTCCCGCAAGCCCTTCGGACCTCGTCTTGTTAAGGTCTATCTGCTCCGGCCTCAGAACCGAGAAAATCAGCATCTCGTATCTCGCGCGGGAAACGGCGACGTTCAGCCTGCGCCAGCCGCCTTCCCTGTTCAACGGGCCGAAGTTAAGCGTCACGCGCCCCTGCTCGTCGGGCCCGTAGCCGACTGAGAACAAAATGACGTCGCGTTCGTCCCCCTGAACGTTTTCCAGATTTTTTACAAAGACCGGCTCTTCCGCGTTGTTCGCCAGATCGTCAAGATCCGGGTTCTTGCTGAACTCGGCTTCAAGCATGTCCGCTATCAAATTCTGCTGGACGGAACTGAACGTCACAACGCCGATACTGCGTCTGCGCAGCGCGGTATCCGACAGTCTCCTGACGATCTCCGCGACGATCGCCTCCGCTTCGGCTCTATTCTGTTTCGTTTTACCTCTGTCATAAAACCCTTCCACCGGGATGAGGCGCACCTGGCTGACCATATCGTTCGGCGACGGATACGTAAACAGCTTGTTATCATAATACTTCCTGTTGGAAAACGCGATAAGGCTTTCGTGCCGCGACCGGTAATGCCATAAAAGATGCTCCTGCGGCATCGAGAGCGCGAGGCAGTCGTCCAGCACGCTTTCGAGGTCCTCTTTGTCGAAGTTTTCGTCGTCCTCCTGATTAGAAGTGAAAAAGCTTGTCGGAGGGAGCTGCCTGGGGTCGCCCACGACGATCAGCTCGTTTCCCCGCGCGATCGCTCCGACAGCCTCGCTGGTCGGCAGCTGAGACGCTTCGTCGAATACGACGAGATCGAAGGCGGGGTAGCCGGCGTCAAGGTATTGCGCGACCGAGATCGGACTCATAAGCATACACGGGCAAAGTTTGCGCAAAAGATTCGGTATGTTTTCAAACAGCTTCCGTATGGGCGTCATACGGCCGCCGCTCTTGATGGCCCGCTGCAGTATCCCGATCTCCGACGAACCGGAAACGCCCGCGCTCAAAACAGGGACCTGCGCGGAGAGCCTGGCGGCGATCTCCTGCCGGGTAAGCGATTCATATCTGTCGTTGAGTTCTTTGAATTTCTCGATTTTCTGCGAAAACAGGCTGCCCCGGAATGAGCTCAGGACCGGCGTGCTGTCGATGATACGTATGGCGTACGCCTTAAAGACGCATTTCAAGAACGCCCCGACCAACCCGGTCTCAAAGACCAGGCCGTTTTCAAGCGCGGCATACGCGGTTTGAAGCCCTTGCGCGTCCATCTCCGCTTTGATCTGCAGATAGCCGCAGTAATCCCGCAGCCCGTTGAGATTCGCTTTCCAGCGCGACGCCATTTCAGTCATTTCGGCGATCCATTCGGGCCGGTCGCGCCATACGGAAAACGGGTTGTGAAACTGCTCCGACAGCGCGGATTCGAGGCCGGTCAACTTCGCCATGCCGCCGATCAACTCACCCCAGAGTCCCGCGTTGTTCGCCATGAACCGGTCGAAACCCTGATCCAGCGACTCGCTCAATGCCCTGATCGCGGCGTCTCCGCCCCGCTCGTCCGCGGCGGCCCTTTTAGCCAGATTTTGAACTTTAAGGGCGAAGGCGGCGATCTGCTCCAGAAGCTGCCAGTCGCAAGCCCCGCCGTTGAATACCATCCCGAACAGGCTGTGAAACAGCTGGGCGGAGGCCCTGACAGCGGCTTCGTTTTGCTGGTATTCGCAAACGAGTCCCAATATATCGGGCGTCTCCGCCTTGTTGTAGCTCTTTACGTCGAGCGCGTACAGCTTTACGGATTTCGCGACTTTCGACTTGCCGGTCATTTTCGGAAAAAACCAGCTTGCCTCGGCCCGGTTCCATTTCAGAAGCTCTGTTTGCGCGTCGATACCAAGCACCTGCCCGGAGAACGCGGCGCACAGTTTATCCCTTGCGGCGTCCCTTCTCCGGCCGTATGCGCATACGTCGGTTATCCTCTGGTAATGAAGCGGAAGATCGCTGAACATGAGAATACCGGCCGGGATACGAAAGGCTCCTGACAGCGCCGCGCAAAGCTCCGAAAGAGCGTCGAACTGCCCGCGGCTCTTCATATCGCCCAGCCCCAGCGCCGCTCCCACCCGTTTCGCCGCGGAATCCACGGCTGCGAGTTCCGCAAGATACCCGCTCAAAGCCGCTTCCGTCCGCGCTTTATCATTCTGACTGTAATTAGGGTTCCTGTACTCGCGCAGGGGGTGTCCGTATACGCCGCCGCAGGCGCTCCCCGCAGCGGACGCCATCACGCAAGAATCTTCCCACGCGGAAAACAGCCCGGGGGTCAGCGCGTCGAGCTGCGCGTCGGAAAATGTCATGCAGTCCGGACTGCCGGCGTGTTCTTCCGCGCGCGAGATCGCGTCATACAGCGAAAACCCCGGCGGCCGCGTCGTATGGAGCTGCCTGACCACCGCGTTGAGCTCCTGCCTGAGCGCGAGTATCGCGTCCGCTTCATCGGCGAAGCGCTGGGGCGGTTTGATCCTCCCCACGTTCAGCGCCCTTTCGAGCTGGGCGAGTACGTCTTTTTTCCGCGCTTTGTTGGAGTGGAGTTCGATGCAGAAATCTCCTATGCCGATCGCGGTCAGGCGTTTATCGACCACCGTGAGCGCGGCCATTTTTTCCGCGACGAATAAGACGGACCGGCCCTGATACAAGGCGTTGGCGATAATATTCGTTATCGTCTGGGACTTCCCCGTCCCCGGCGGGCCGTGTAAAACAAAACTCTGTCCGTTCCCTGCGGCGTGGACCGCCGCGAGCTGGGATGAATCCGCGCTGATAGGCACGGCAAGGTCCGCGGGCGCCACCGAGCCGTCAAGCTCCTCCGGCGTTAGAAAAGAGATGTCGGGTGTCCATTCCAGCTGACCGGAGATCAGGCTCTTCACCACCTTGCTTCTCTTCAGGTCGTCCACCCTGTTACGGATATCGTTCCACATGATAAACCTGGTGAACGAAAATATTCCCACAAACGCCAGTTCCTCGACGTCCCAGCGCGGTTTATCCATGATCAATTGACGGACTATGTGAAACACAAGTTTTATATCGACGCCGTGATCGTCTTCGGGGAGCGGGTCGAGCCCGGTCGCGGTGATCCCGAAATTCATGCGCAGCATTTCCAGCAACGTTACGTTGAACTGCGGCTCTTCGTCGCGCAGCCTGAAAACATAGCCGCGCTGCGCCGATTTCCGGATAATATCGACGGGGATCATGACGAGCGGGGCGTGTCTCGGTTTTTCGCTTACGTCGCTCTCAAACCATTTAAGGAACCCCAGCGCCAGATACAGCGTGTTCGCGCCGTTTTCCTCCATGCTTACTTTTGCCGAACGGTACAACTGTGAAACGGACGAGCTCAGCGCGGCTTCATCCAGATACGTGCGGATGCGGTGGTTCTTAAACTCCGATCTGATAAGCGTATTCCATATGGACTCGCTGTTTACGCTCTCGTATATCTTATTATCACGGGGCGAGTTTACCATATCCTGCGGCTTGTGAAGGATCTGGAACTCTTCGCCGTCCGAAAGCGCGTCCTCCAGATCAGGCAGAGAGTCTACCAGCAGTTGGACCGAGTTTCTGGTCACGCGGAAGTTTATGAGCGAGTTGCGGAGGCTCAGATCGAGCAGCCTTCGTTCCCATATCTGCTGTCTGGTAAACTCAATGCTGTCGACATGGCGTATTTTCCCCATGAGCTCAAGCTCGTCCGGCGCGCCTGTGACAGGCGCGTTCTCCTGCGCGGCAAAGTTATCGTCATAGGAGAAGCCGCCGTCATCCCTCTTTTGCGGGACCGGCCGTATCCCGCTGCCTCTTGACCGCTTCACGTCGATAAGATACGCAAAGTCCTCCGGCGCGCGCAAGCGGTCTTCAGCGGCTGACACCGCCTTTTCAAAGTCCATCCGCTGTTCCACAGTAACGGCGGTCGTCTCCACGACGCATATCTCGTTTATTCCGGGAGCGGTCCGTTTCGTCAGCGCCGATACGTCGTCCTGCACGCACTCGGCGAACGACTCCTCCTCCAGCCAGCAGCCGGCGAACGCGTGGCCCTTGACGATCACTATCATAGGATGCAGCCCCACAGCTTCGAGGCAGCTCGCGAACAGAAGCGAAAGGTCCAGGCAGGCGCCGAGTTTTTGCTCCTTGACAGTGCCGCTAAGCCTCACCTTTTGCCCGTTTATCTCAAAGCTTGCCGGCGGCGTGCAATAAGCGATCCGCTCCTGCTGAAGAGCGCCGTAGAGCGCCGCCATCTGTTTTTTTGCGTTGTTAGGGTTCTTGCTTTGATACCCTGTGAAAGACGGCGAACCCGTCCACTCCGCGAGCAAGGCTCCCGCTTTTATGACGATCTCCGTCACATACGGGTGATTCGGGGTCACAAACGCGGCAAGGAACTCCGGAAATGTGTTCGCCCCGCTCCATTCGTCGAAGCTCAGGAAAGACAGGCTGCGGGTTTCCCGCGCCAGGACGCCCGAAGCGTCCGATACCGTGATCGTCATCGCGCCGTCTATGCGTTCCGTCAGTTCATACAGCTTTGACGCGGACAGGCGCAGGTCGATGCCCCGAAGCGTGTGCCCCTGCGACGGCATTATCGAGTCGATCCTGGCCGTCCATTCGTCAGCTATGCCGGGGTCGGTGGCGATCGTCACCGTCAGGTCTTTCAGTTCTGATTCAGCGCCGTTTATAATGCTGAGTTCCCTAAGGACCGGCACATGGTTTTGCTGCATCGCAAAACTCGTAACGTCCCTGTAGTCGGCCGTGATCGATATAGTTTCGTTCATATATTATCCAATCTGTCCGCGCAGCGCCGCAAGCGGCGCATTAGGCGGACGCCGTGTTGTAGTTCGAGCAGTTACGCGCACGTGACTGCGCTTGCGTTTTAGCTTCAGCTCTCTTTTTCAGAACCCGGCGGGTTGCGGGCGGAGTCCGCGTCAGTACCGCGAAAACAACCGTAGTACCTTACGGACATATTTATATCACCACAGGGATAAGCAGTCAAATGTTTTCTGGGCCGGTAATGTTTGCATAATTACCGCATGTGAATTACAATAGAGGCACAACTCACAGCGGGGGTGACTGTCATGGAAAAATCAGAACGTTTCTTTAATACCGCCGGGCCGATGAAAGCGGAGATAAATTATTGCATCGACCCGCTGACTCGCATAGACTGGGCGGAAATAAGAAAGCTTGTTCACGACAAGCGATATTTGGTCCTGCACGCGCCTCGCCAGACCGGGAAAACCAGCGCTTTATTGGCAATGATGCGAGTTATAAATGAAGAAGGGACTTACGCTTGCGCATATGCAAACATAGAGGCGGCGCAGGCTGCCCGCAATGATGTGGGTAGGGGCATAGCGGCCGTCTGCAGCGCCATTTCAAGGGCGTTGGCGAATCACTTGGATCGTCCTGATATGGAGAGTTGGTTTTATCGGAATGCCGCAACTATCCTGTCGACGATCAACTGATAAAGCTTTTAAGCCGCTGGACCGTGACTTCGGATAAGCCCACGATCCTTTTCCTTGATGAGGTGGACGCGCTTGTTGGAGACACGCTGATTTCTCTGTTGCGCCAGATACGCGCCGGCTACAACGATCGTCCGGGCGGGTTTCCGCAAAGCGTCATTCTCTGCGGGGTACGCGACGTTCGCGACTACCGTATCCGTCAAGGCAACGGCGAAATAATCACAGGCGGCAGCGCTTTCAACATCAAAACAGAATCACTGCGAATGGGGAACTTCTCCATGGAAGAAACGGTAGCGCTATGGCTGCAGCACACGGAGGAAACAGGACAGGTGTTCGATGAGGCGATATTCCCCGAACTCTGGGAGGATACATACGGGCAACTGTCCCCTGTCGCTGCCCTGGTCCTGATTTCGTCGGAAAAGCTCAATGCGTCCTTTATTGGGCGCATAATCTTGTGTAAAATGTGAAAAATTATTCATGTGTCTTGACAAAAGCCCGCATTGCTGATATGAGTATAGGTTAAAGTAACGCTGCAGGCGCCGCAGAGCGCCGCGCGCGGCACATTCTGCCAACCGGATAGAGCGTCGGCGGAGTTGCCGAAGTGGCCGGGGAGGCGAAACGATGACCAGCGAGCGGGTTTTCTCGCAAACCGGCAGAAAAATCATAGTGACCGGGCATTACGGCAGCGGAAAAACTGAGTTCGCGGTGTCGCTCGCGATGCTGATGGCCGCGGAGCTCAACCCAGCGGCGGAGGCAAGAGGGGTCTCGGGCAGAGAGGTTTCGAATAGCGATGTTCCGGACAAGGAAGTTCCGAACAGCGGGGTTTCGAATAGCGATGTTCCGGATAAAGAAGTTCTGAACAGCAGGGTTTCGAATAGCGATGTTCCGGACATAAACGCTAAAGGCGCCGGAAGACTCGCGATCGTCGACCTCGATGTAGTGAATCCGTACTTTCGTTCACGCGAGCGGCGTGAAATTCTGGAGAACGCCGGTATCGGCGTCTATGGAAGCTTTTATAATTATGAGGTGACCGCGGAGATGCCCGCGCTCGGCGCGACCGTCCGGGCTCCGCTTGAAGACGTAAAATGCCGCGTCATCGTAGACGCGGGCGGCAACGACAGCGGCGCGCTCGCTTTGAACCAGTTCATAAAATATTTCACCGGCGGCGACACGTCTGTCCTCGCGGTAGTCAACGCGAACCGCCCGGACACAAGCAGCCTTGAGGGCGCGCTTGAGCATATTACCGCGATCGAGTCCGCAACGGGCCTTACGGTAGATTTTATTGTAAACAACTGCCACCTTTTACGCGAAACTACGCCCGGCGATATCATAAAGGGGCGCGCGCTGTGCGAGAGCGTATGCGCGCGAACAGGCAAGACGCTGTTATGCGACTGCTACCCCGCGGGCGTCGTCGACCCGGAAGATCTGTCGGGGCTGTCCGGGAACCTTATGCCGCTGGGCCTGTACATGCGCCCTACATGGCTGGACAGGTAAAAGTTGGATGTTAAGTGTATCAGGGAGATGACATAATGCAAACTTTTGAAGTGCGATTTGACGGAGATAAATGCAAAGGCTGTGAACTGTGCCGCGTATTCTGCCCGAAAGGGCTGATCGTAATGAGTTCACAGATCAACAATAAAGGTTACAGCCCCGCGTCCATCGAAAAGCCGGAAGAATGCGTCGGCTGCAAGTCGTGCGCGCTCGTATGCCCGGACGGGGCTATAGAAATATTCAAGGAGGAAGCGGCCTCATGACAGAAAAAGTCCTGATGAAAGGCAACGAAGCGTTCGCCGAAGCGGCGATACGCGGCGGCGCCCGTTACTATTTCGGTTACCCGATAACCCCGCAAAACGAGATACCGGAGTTCATGTCCCGCGAACTGCCGAAACGCGGAGGGTCGTTTCTGCAGGCGGAGAGCGAGCTTGGCGCGATCAATATGGCCTACGGCGCGGCGGCGTCCGGAGGCAGAGTATTCATAACGTCGTCCTCGCCGGGGATTGCGCTCATGCAGGAGGGTTTCAGCTTTCTGAGTTCCGCTGAAGTACCGCTCGTGGCGCTTACCGTATGCAGGGGCGGCCCCGGAATAGGCGGGATCCATCCCGGTCAGGCGGACTATCTGCAAGTCACGCGCGGCGGCGGCAACGGCGATTATAAAGTGCCCGTGTTCGCCCCGTCGAGCATACAGGAAGCGGTTGACCTGATCTATGAGGCCATCGAGCTTGCCGACCACTGGCGCAATCCGGTAATGATCTTCACCGACGGCATTCTCGGACAGATGATGGAGCCTGTCACGCTCCCCGAACCGCGCCCTGACGCCGACCCCGCGGAAGTAAAGCGGCGGAAACCCTGGGCGCTCACGGGATACGGCGACGACGACTCTCGCAGGACTGTAGTCAAGTCGCTGCGTATGCAGCCCGACGATCTCGAAAAGCACGTTGAAAAACTGTTCGAAAAATACGCGATAGCCGAAAAAGAGCTCGTCCGCGTCGAGACTATCGGCGTTGAGGACGCCGATGTCGTGTTCGTGGCGTTCGGAACGGTCGCGAGGATAACAAAGGAGACCATAGAACTCCTCGCCGAGCGTGGCATCAATGCGGGCCTCATCCGTCCGATATCCCTCTGGCCTTTCCCTTATGACGCGTTCGACGCGCTGACCGATAAAACGAAAGTGGTCATTTCCGCGGAACTGTCCATGGGCCAGCTCATTCAGGACGTACAGATCGGCGTAGGCAAGCGCTTCCCCATAAGACTTATCAACCGCACCGGCGGCATAATCCCGACGTCGCTCGAAATCGCGGACCGCGCGGAGCGCATACTGGGCGAGTTAAGATAGGAGGGTTCGATATGCAACCTGTTTATACATACACGAAAGGCATGGTCCGGACGGACACCAGCTATTGCCCCGGCTGCACCCACGGGATAGCCCACAGGCTGATCATGGAAACGCTGGACGAAATGGGCCGGCTCGGAGATACGATAGGCGTTGCGCCGATTGGCTGCAGCGTTCAGGCGCATAAGTTCATGAATGTCGATATGTGCGAGTCCGCGCACGGGCGCGCCCCTGCGGTCGCGACCGGCATCCGCCGCGTCCACCCTGACAAGCTGATATATACATATCAGGGAGACGGCGACCTTGCCTCGATCGGCACGGGAGAACTCATACACGCCGCCGCGCGCGGCGAGAAATTCAGTACGTTTTTCATAAATAACGGCATATACGGAATGACCGGAGGCCAGATGGCGCCGACCACGCTGATCGGGCAAAAAACCACGACGTCGCAGGCAGGGCGCACGAAGGAGCAGGCAGGTTCGCCGATACGCGTATGCGAGCTGGTTTCCGCGCTCGACGGCGCAGTCTATGTCGAACGGGTGGCGCTCAACACCCCCGCCAATATCAATAAGGCGAAGAAAGCCGTCAGGCGCGCGTTTGAGGTCCAGGAAAAAGGCCTCGGGTATTCGCTGGTAGAGTTTCTCTCCACATGCCCGACCGACTGGGGGTTAACGCCGGAGAACGCCATGAAATGGCTTGGGGAAAACATGATCCCCTACTACCCGCTCGGCGTGTTCAAATCAATTGATAATTAAGTGTCTCCAAACATCCAAACCGCGCCGCTTCGGCGCGATCCACAGAGAGGTTTGATCTAACATGAGTACACATAAAATGTTTTTCGCCGGTTCCGGCGGCCAGGGCGTGCTCCTTATGGGCCAGATGGTGACGCGCGCTGCGATGATGGAAAACAGATCGTCGACGTTCTACCCGTCGTATGGCCCGGAGATGCGCGGCGGCACCGCAAACTGCACGGTGGTCGTATCCGACAAAGTCGTAAGTTGCCCGCTGATCTACGAAGCCGACTATGTCGTCGCTATGAACCTCCCTTCGCTTATAAAGTTCGAACCGATGCTGAGACCCGGCGGCGTCATGCTTCTCAACAGTTCGTGGATCACGCAAAAACCGTCGCGCGGCGATATAACCGTACACTCTGTCGCGGCAAACGATCTGGCAACGGAGCTGGGCAACGCCCGGGTAGCGAACATGGTCATGCTCGGAGCGTTCGTCCGGACGACAAATGTAGTTACGGAAGGCTCTATCGAAAGTATCATCAGAGACACACTTGGGGCAAAAAAAGCCGAACTGCTCGATATCAACCTGAACGCATTCAACCTTTGGAGGCAATGAAAATGAACTATACATTTGATATACAAAAAACGGCGTCGCCGAAGACAAAACCGGACCAGGACGCCCTGAAATTCGGAAAATACTTCACAGACCATATGTTCCTCATGGATCATGAGACGGGAAAAGGCTGGCACAACGGCCGCATCGTCCCCTACGGGCCGCTGTCGCTCGATCCCGCCGCGGCGGTTTTCCATTATGGGCAGGAAATGTTCGAAGGTATGAAAGCGTACCTGGCAAACGACGGCCGCATCCTGCTCTTCCGCCCATATATGAACGCCGAACGCGCTCGCGCGTCGAACCTGCGCATGTGCATGCCGGATTTCGACCCCGAACTCTTCGTAGGCGCGATAAAAGCGCTCGTCGGCGTGGATCGGGACTGGATCCCCGGCAAGCCCGGAACAAGCCTGTATATCCGACCGTTCATGATAGCCGACGACCCGTTTCTTGGCGTCCACCCGGCTGATCACTATATTTTCATCATCATCTGCTCCCCCGTCGGCTCTTACTACAGTACGCCCGGCGGCGGTCTGGCCCCCACGAGCATCTATGTCGAACGCGAGTACGTCCGCTCGGCTTTAGGCGGCGCCGGCTTTGCCAAAGTCGGCGGCAATTACGGCGCTTCGCTGATAGCGCAGTCCAAAGCGAACTCCATGGGCTGCGAGCAGGTCCTGTGGCTCGACGCGATAGAGCACAGCTATGTCGAGGAAATCGGGACGTCCAACGCTTTCTTCATGATAGACGACGAAGTCGTCACCGCGCCGCTTTTAGGAACGATACTACCCGGAGTGACGCGGGCGTCCGTCATCGAACTACTGAAAAAATGGGGCGTGCGCGTCTCCGAGCGTCGACTTAGAATAGACGACGTAATTAAGGCTGCCCGGGACGGCAGCTTGAAGGAGGTGTTCGCATCCGGCACGGCGGCAGTTATATCGCCAGTCGGCAAACTTATGTTCGACGACGGCAGTCTGCCCGTCGGCGCGGGAGGAGTCGGCGAACTCTCCCAGAGGCTGTACGAAACGCTTTACGGCGTCCAGACGGGCGCCCTGGCAGACGAAATGGGCTGGACGGTCGAAGTTTAATACCGCATAAGTAGTTTTTGTCGTAAATGGTTCGATATCCGGCAGAGACGACCCTGCCGGATATTTGATTCCCCTGCAACAACTCCCGCTCGCGCCTTTGGCGCGTTACCATCTTCGCATCGTCTTTTTCCGCTATTTTCACGCGTTTTTCGGTTAAATGAACCAATCATTCGCCCCCGCTGAACGCAGTTCAGCGTAAACCCTGTAAAACTATCGAAAAAATCCGATGCGAGTCTGATGACGCGAGTTGTTGCAGTGGAATCATATCTTTTAACATGGAGGGCTATACATTATGGATATGATCAAAATAAAAATCGCCGATATATCGCTGCGCGAATCCGAGCAGGCCAACGCGGCGCGGCTGAGTTTTAAAGAGAAGCTGGAAACAGCAAAACTGCTGGAAAAACTGCTGATCGACGTCATCGAGACGGAGCCGGTGGGCGACGCTCCGGCGGACATGGTGTTCATTCGGACGCTCGCGTCGACGCTGGAAAACAGCGTGATAAGCGTTCCGGTGACGCTTGATAAGCAGACTGTCGACAGGACATGGGACGCTCTGTCAAAGGCTAAAAAGCCGCGGCTCAACATCGCCGTGCCGACTTCGACCGTGCAGATGGAGTACAGGCGTCAGATGAAAGCGGAGGCGATGCTGCCGCTCATAAGCGAGATCACGGCCTATTGCGCGAGCTTGTGCCCCGACGTCGAGTTCACCGCAGTGGACTCCGCTCGCAGCGAACCGGAGTTTTTGGCTTCGGCGCTGAAAGCGGCGATCGACGCCGGAGCGGGAACAGTCACGCTGTGCGATTCGGTGGGCGAGCTTCTGCCGGACGAGCTCTCCGCGTTTCTGAGTTCGGTGTACGCGTCCGTGCCCGAACTTCGCGGCGTTACCGTCTCTCTGCACTGCCGGGACAGCCTCGGGCTGGCGTCCGCCGCCGTGCTGGGCGGCGTCAAAGCAGGAGCCAGGCAGGTAAAAGTCTCGTCGGGGGCAGGCTCCGGTACGCTCTCGCTCGAACAGTTTCTGAATGTTATTAAAATACGCGGCGAGACGCTGGGCGTCTCATGCGGCGTGAATACGACCGCGCTGCAGCGCACAAGCTCGCAGCTGGCTGCTCTGGCCGGAGTTGGCGGGCACGGGCGCGCTGCCGGCGGCGCCGGGGGTTCAGGCGGACCGCGCGGCGACGGAATCGGCGGCGAAGGCGGCGGGAACGGCGGAGCTCTCCCGGAGGACGCCGTGCTCGACGACCTTAGGAGCTATATTGACAAGCTTGGTTACGATATACCGGAAGACGATCTCGAACGGGTGTACGCGCAGTATAATGAGATATCCCGCAGTAAAAAAGTAGTCGGCCGCGATATCGAAGCGCTTATAGCCGAAACGGCCGGGCAGGCCGCGCCGACCTATCAGCTTCGCAACTATGTGATAAACAGCGGCAGTTCGATAACCGCGACGGCGTTTATCGAGATAGCGAAGGACGGCGTTACCAAAAACGCCCTGTCTGCGGGCGACGGGCCTATCGACGCGGCGTTTAAAGCGGCGGAACAGGTTTTCGGCGTTCATTATGAACTGGAAGAGTTCCAGATACAAGCGGTGACCAGCGGCCGCGAAGCCACGGGCGACGCGCTGATCAAGCTGCGCCACGCCGGGAAGCTTTACTCGGGGAGAGGCGTGTCGACGGACATAGTCGGCGCAAGCATCCGCGCCTACATAAGCGCCGTGAACAAAATCGTTTATGAAGGGCTGTAGATTATGAAACTGTCATATAAATCAAACGCGTGGCCGAAGTTATCGTGGAACGGGCATTGCGATCTGGCTGAAAAAATGGAACTCGACGGGATCGAGCTGTGTTACACGCCCGAAGAAGCGGATGTTCTATTTGGCGATATACAGGAAAGGCAGCAATTTCTGCGCAGGATGAGCGAAAAACTCCTGGAAGCGGCCTGCGTCACAGTGAACGTCAGCGGCGACGTCGGCATCGGCGGCAACGTCGGCATCGGCGGCGACGTCGGCGACAAACTCATAAACGAGGCTGACGAGATCGACGCTGCGCTTCGAGCCTCCGAGAGCTGCATAGAACTGGCGAGGATCCTGCGCGCGCCGTACGTCTGCCTCGACATGGAGTGTGAAACGGACGCGGACGAGGCGCGGCTTATCTCCATCATCGGCGTGCTTTTACTGAAGGCCGAAGCGGAGGGCGTAACGCTGCTCGTGGAAACGAAAGGCGTCTACGCGGACACAACCCGGCTGTGCGGCGTCCTCGACCGTTTCGCGAACGACAATCTCGCAGCGCTCTGGAACCTGCACCATACATACAGATACGGCGGAGAGTCCGCCGACGCGACGATAAGCAATCTGGGCGCTTATGTCAGAAGCGTTCACGTCTGCGACTCTTTCCTGTCCGGCGGGACGGTCGTGCGATGCCTGACGGGCGACGGCGAGATACCGCTGCGCGACATGCTGCTCGCGCTCCGCTCGATCGACTACAAGGGGCATCTGACGCTGGATATGACCGGCGACAACTCCGGCCTTGACGACGCCGACCTGATCCTCCCCCATTACGTCAACGCAATCGGCCGTCTCTCAAGCAGCCGCGCCAGAACAGAAAAATATTTCGACAACATCCGCAAGACCGGGAAGTATATATGGCCCAAGGACGACCTGTTGACCCTCACCTTCTCGCAAATTCTCGACCGGGTCACGGAAGAATTCCCCGACCAGTACGCTTTCCGGTACACAACGCTCGATTACACGCGGACCTACGCCGAATTCCGCGACGACGTCGACGATTTCGCCCGCGCTCTTATCGCGCTCGGCGTAAAACCCGGCGATAAGGTCGCGGTATGGGCGACGAACGTGCCGCAATGGTACGTCGCTTTCTGGTCGGCGGTCAGGATCGGCGCCGTTCTCGTCACGATGAACACCGCGTACAAAATACGCGAAGCCGAGTACCTGCTTCGCCAGGCGGACGTACACACGCTGGTTCTGATTGACGGCTACAAAGATTCAGACTATATAGCCGTCGTCAAGGCTCTGTGCCCCGAGCTCGAATACTCGTCGCCCAAAAAACCGCTGCACTGCAAGCGCTTACCGTTTTTGCGCCGTATCGTCAGCGTATCGTCGAAACAGAAAGGCTGCCTGACCTGGGGCGAAGCGCTTGAGTTGGGCGCGCGCGTGCCTGTAGAAGAAGTCCATCGCCTGGCCGCGGCGACCCGACCCGAAGACGTATGCAACATGCAGTACACATCCGGCACGACCGGGTTTCCCAAGGGCGTAATGCTCACGCATCATAACATAGTCAACAACGGCAAGTGCATAGGCGACCGCATGGACCTGTCGACCGCAGACCGTTTTTTGATACATGTGCCGATGTTCCACTGCTTCGGGATGGTCCTGTCGATGACCGCCGCGATGACGCACGGCTCGACGATGTCGCCGCTGCCGTACTTTTCACCGAAAGCCGCCCTCGCGTGCGTGAAGCAGGAGCGGATCACAGCCTGTAACGGCGTCCCGACGATGTTCATTTCTATGCTCGAACATAAGGACTTCAAGACAGAGGACTTTGCTTATATGAGGACCGGAATAATGGCCGGAAGCCCCTGCCCCATTTCGGTCATGCGCGATGTGATCGATAAAATGAACATGTCGGAGATAACGATAGTTTTCGGGCAGACGGAAAGCTCCCCAGGATGCACGATGAGTTCGATCGACGACTCCGTCGACGTGCGCGTCGGGACGGTGGGGCGCCCGCTGCCCGGCGTCGAGTGCAAAGTAGTCGACCCGGAAACGTATGAGGAACTGCCTGACGACGTCACCGGCGAGTTCGTCGCCCGCGGCTACAATCTTATGAAGGGTTATTACAAGATGCCGGAGGCCACGTCCGCCGCCATCGACAAAGACGGCTGGCTGCATACCGGCGACCTCGCCTGCCGCACCCCCGACGGCAATTTCCGTATCACGGGCAGGCTCAAGGACATGATAATCAGAGGCGGAGAGAACATCTACCCCAAGGAGATAGAGGAGTTCCTTTACACGCATCCGAAGGTGAAGGACGTTCAGGTGATCGGGGTACCCTCAGAGCAATACGGCGAAGAGATCATGGCGTGCGTCATACTGAAAGACGGCGAAACGATGACCGGGCAGGAAATAAAGGATTTCGTGTACGCCAGCATGGCAAAACACAAAACCCCAAGCTATGTCGATTTCGTCGGCGAGTTCCCGATGAACGCCGCAGGCAAGATATTGAAGTACAAAATGCGCGAAGACGCCGTCGAAAAATACGGCCTGCAAATAGCGGCGTCGATCGAAACGGCGTGAACGATGGAGAGGTGGACGTCAATGAAGAACAAATTCAAACCCGACTCTCAGAGCCTGAAAGGCTTCAGCCTTATCGGCCCGGAAAGCGGAGGCCCCAGCCTCGTTGACTCTAACGATGGCAGGATCACGCGAATAAGGCCGTACTTCTACGACAAAGAATATACGGAAAATCACTGCAACCCCTGGGTGATCAAAGCTCGCGGCAGCGAGTTCCGCGCGCCGGATCAGGTCACGATCTCGCCGTTCGGCCTCGGCTATAAATCGCGTGTATACTCAAAAAACCGTGTGAGATACCCGCTGAAGCGCGTCGACTGGGACCCGAAAGGCGAACGCAACCCGCAAAACCGGGGGAAATCAGGCTACGTCCGGGTTTCCTGGGACGAAGCGGCGCAGATCGCGGCTGACGAGCTCATACGAATAAAAAACGAGTACGGCCCCGAAGCCGTACTATGCCAGGCGGACATGCACGGCGAAGGCAAGCACGTCGCGCCCAGCCACGGCTGCCCGAACCGCCTGCTGGCGCTCCTTGGCGGCTACACGATACAGATGCGCAACCTCGACAGTTGGGAGGGATGGTTCTGGGGCGCAAAACACGTCTGGGGCTGCGAACCCGTCGGCGAAATGATGCCGATGACCAACCTTTACCCCGATATAGCCGAGCATGCCGACCTGCTTCTATTCTGGGGCTGCGACCCCGAAACAACGCCGCTCGGCGTCGTCGGGCAGATATCGAGCAGACTGTGCTACTGGTTTACGCGCATCGGGCTCAAAAGTGTTTATGTATGCCCTGAACTCAACTACGGCGCGGCGGTCCACGCCGATAAGTGGATCCCCGTACTCCCGAACACGGACGCGGCGCTGCAGCTCGCGATCGCGTATATCTGGATCACGGAAGGGACTTATGAAAAAGAGTTTATCGCCACTCATACATACGGATTCGAAAAGTTCGAAGACTATGTGCTGGGGCGCGAGGACGGCGTCCCCAAGACCCCTGAATGGGCGACGGAAAAATGCGGCGTTTCCGAGTGGACGATAAAGGCCCTCGCCCGCGACTGGGCGAAGAAAACCGCCAGTATAATCCACTCAAACGGCGGCAGCTTCATAAGGGGGCCGTACGCGACAGAACCCGCGCGGCTTGAAGTCATGCTTCTCGGGATGCGCGCCGTCGGAAGCCCCGGCGTACATCAGGCGAAGATGATCGAATTCAACCTGTGGAACGTCGACTACCCGCTTCCGTTCCAGGGAGAATTCTTCCCTGTACTCCCCTCCATCTGCGACGCGCTGCGGATGGTCGACGGGGACGTCGATCCGGACATAAACATGAGGCGGTATCAGCTCTCAGACATACAAAAACAGCGCGCGCCGGAACTCGTCAAGCTTTTCGAGCTTCCGCAGGCGCCGCTTCAGTTTATCCCCCGCACTCTTATCCACAGGGCGATACTTGAGGATAAAATCGAGTGGTACGGCATGCAATGCTTTTCGCCCAGCCAGATCGCAGGCAAGGACAATTACAGGAAATCGACCTCGGAAACCCAGTTCGTGAGAAACGTTTTCCCGCGCCCCGGGCTGTCCCGCCTTCACATGATATGGACCGACGCGCCGTGCCAGACGACCTGTTGGAACGACGGCAACCATATGATAAGGGCGATGCAGAGCCCGGATATCGAGTGCATCGTTGCGCAGCATCCCTGGATGGAAAACGACTGCTGTTTCGCCGACCTGATCTTCCCTGTCGCTACGAAGTTCGAAATGAACGACATAGGCAACGACGCGCTGAGCGGCGGTTTCACATCGATATATCTTGAACGCCCCTGCTGCGAGCCTGTCGGGGAATCCCTTTCAGATTTCGACGTCTGCGCGGAAGTCGCGAAAAAACTGGGGAAGGAATACTTCGACGCTTACACCGGCAACCTGACGGAAGAGGAGCGAACGAGGTTCTTCTACAAGGCTACAGGCTGCGAGGACAGCATGTCATGGGAAGAGTTCAACGAGCGGAAAATATACGTTATACCTTGCAAGAAAGACGCGCTCGACCTTCCGCCGGGACTGCGGAGGTTCTATGAGGACCCCGTAAATAATCCCCTCACCACGCCGACCGGCCTAATGGAATTCTCGTCTACGAATATCGAGAAATTCATGCCGAACGACCCGGAGCGCCCCGTGATCCCGAAATGGATCGAGAAAGGCGAGACCCACGACGAGCGCCTGACGTCGGAGCGCGCGAAGAGTTTCCCGCTCCTGTGCATGTCAAACCACGGCAGGTGGCGCATGCACGCGCAGTGCGACGATATCGTCTGGAACCGCGAGGTCGAGACGATGAAGATACGCGCAAAAGACGGCTACCAGTACGAGCCGGCGTGGCTCAACCCGGAAGAAGCCGCGAAACGCGGAATAAAGCACGGCGACGTCGTCAAGGTATATAACGAACGCGGCGCTGTGCTTTGCGGGGCGTATGTGACTGAGCGGCTCATACCGAACGTATGCTATGTCGACCACGGGGCGCGCGTCGACTCGATCATCCCCGGGGAACTCGACCGCGGCGGCGCGATAAACCTGATCACGCCGACGGGGATGACATCGAAGAACTCGACCGGAATGGCGACGTCGGGGTTTCTCGTCGAGGTCGCGAAGGTCGCCGACGAGGAGATGGCAGGCTGGAAAAGGGACTACCCTGAAGCTTTCGCCAGGAAAATCGACTACGCAACCGGCGTATGCCTGGAAGGCTGGCTGATTCCTCCCGCAGAGGACAGACCCCTGTAGGGGCGGCAATCTGCCGTCGCTGCTGAAAGACATCCGAGCATGTCATCCTGAACAAAGTGAAGGATCTTCCTTCAGTGCGTAAACACATCCCGCAGACTTACCACAAAGCCATCCAGCACATGAACAGGGACATTATCGTTCGCGCTATAGATATCAATACCGTATACGCCGTTTTTAAGAATGTGTACCTGTACTGTCTTGCTGTCGGGATCAACGATCCAATACTCGCGTACGCCCGCTTTTTCATATACCCTGAATTTCTCGAACCTGTCACGACGCGCAGTGCTGTCGGACAATACTTCTACTACCATATCAGGTGCGCCAACGCAGCACTTACCATCCAGTTTGCCATCGTCGCAGACAATCAGCAGGTCAGGCTGAACAACAGTATCATCATAGGAGTCGGCGTTCAGGCGTACATCAAACGGCGCCATAAACACCTTGCATGGCTTGCCTTTCAGAAAACCGGCTAATTGCAGATAGAGCTCACCGCCGCTTTCCTGATGAGCCTGAGACGGTCCCGGAGCCATCAAGTACGGCTCGCCGCCGATAAGCTCCCACCGCTCGTTGTCATCCCAGGTGCAATAATCCGCATATGTAAAAAGCTCTTTTTCTTTCGCCAGCGCCATTATCGCACCTTCATTTCTTCTTTGACTTCGATTTTTTCTCCATGATCCCGAAATATGCCAGCGCCGCAAGGGCCGCGCCCGCAAACGGCGCGACTATGAACACCCATACGTCCCTGAGCGCCGCGCCTCCCGCTATGATCGCTGGGCCGAGGCTGCGGGCGGGGTTCACCGACGTTCCCGTCAGCGGAATGCCGACTATATGCACAAAGGCAAGCGTCAGCCCGATAACAAGGCCCGCAACGCTCCCTTTCTTGTCGTCCGAAGTCACGCCCAGGATCGTCAGCACGAAGATGAACGTCAAAATCACTTCCACGACGATGGCTCCGAATATCCCCGTGGCGGCTGCGCTGTTGGAACCGAGGGCGCCGGTCAGGTCCGTCACGGAACCGAACGACCCGACAGCCTTCAGCAGACCCGCGGCGAGCAGCGCCCCGAGGATCTGCGCGACGACATAGTAAATGAACTCCGTTACCGTGATCTTCTTATGTATGAGCATGGCAAGGGATACGGCGGGGTTTATATGGCAGCCTGAGACTCCTCCGATGACATACGCAGTCGCGACGATGGACAGGCCGAAAGCCAGCGCGACGGCAAGATGGCCGCCCGCCGCGTCGCAGCCCAAGAGCATCGCGCTTCCGCAGCCCATAAAAACGAGGATCGCGGTTCCCATAAACTCGGAAAAGAACTTTTGCGTCGAATTGTGCTTCATAGATAATACGCCTCCTTCACGACTGAAACCTTATAACATAATTAAACAGAGTCAACGCAAAAAAGTCAATAGCAAAAATTCAGGATTTTTAAAAGCTGTGAAAAAGGCAAGATTTATCAAAGCGTCGTTAATAACCATGAGTAAGAGAAGGGCGGAAAATCTATATTACAGAAAATGAAAAGCAGATGTGTATACTGTACTTGGTAGCTCGTTTGGTGGTTACTTATGGTGTTTACTCAAAGCGACGACGCTATTGAGTGGAATACTTGTCCTGTTTTTGGTCGCTCAGAAACCACTATCGGCCGTGATCTTTCATGTAACATAGTCCTCGATCATGTAACTGTATCAAAACTGCATTCAATCATCACAACTGCAGGCAATCAAGCCTATCTTTCTGATTGCAATAGCACTAACGGCGTCGTTTTGAACGGCCGCAAGGTGGAGGGTCAATGCCAACTTCACGAAAAAGACGTGATCCTTATCACCAACTCGGTCCTGATTTACAGCAGTGGCAGAATCTCATACTGCTGCTTCAAGAAGGGCGTCAGCATAGACGCGTATAACATCGTAAAGAAAGTAGACAAGAACCGCAAAACAATATGCAATGACGTAAGCCTTAGTATTAAACCCGGTGAACTTGTAGCAATCATCGGCGGCTCCGGCGCAGGAAAAACAACCATTATGAACTGCATTAGCGGATATAGTCTGCCTACCGAAGGGAGCGTCGTCGTTAATGGAAGAGACCTTTATGATAACTACGACGCGCTGAAAAATATTATCGGATACGTCCCGCAGCAGGATATTGTATATGATAATCTTACTGTATCAGATATGCTTGGATATACGGCAAGGTTGCGCTTACCGGGAGACTTTACAGAAAAAGAGTATGCGCAATCAATTTCCCGTGTTATCAATGCGGTCGAACTTACTGCGCACAAAGACCAAAATATCAAAAATCTAAGCGGCGGGCAAAGAAAAAGAGCCAGCATAGCTGTTGAGTTACTGTCTGATCCGAATCTATTCTTTCTTGACGAACCTGCTTCCGGTCTTGATCCCGGAACAGAGCGGAACCTGATGAAGACACTGAAAAGCATGGCAATAAGCGGGAAAACCGTTGTCTTTGTGACGCACAGCACACTAAATTTACAGCTGTGTGATAAAATCGTATTTATGGGCACGGGAGGAAATCTTTGTTTCTACGGATCATACGACGACGCAATTGTTGTTTTCCGGTCTGATATTTGATTTGGAAGGTGGATCGCGAATACTTTCGTGGATAGCTGTCTGTCGTTTCTCCGTGGAAGGTTATGGTACAACCGCTAACCTGAACGATCTGCCGACAAGATTGCAGCAGGAGGGCTTTCAAATAGTACGCGAAGTTGAGGACTACTTCATCTTCACCGAGGCTCATTTTTCTTTTGCAATGTGCATGCTGCTAGTGTTTGTAATTGTATTTTCTATTATAGCCGGAATCGTGCTTCGAGGAATAAAGAACGATTGACTTTTAGCGCTGCTCAGGCAGCAATAGCATGGTTTATATCATGTTTTCCATATATTGTAAATTGCAATGACTGAAAATCACCGGCTGATCGCAAATGACAGCCGGTGGTCTTTTTGGGAAAACTGATACTACAGAGCGTGAAGTTGCAACGCGTATAATGCCGACATGGATCGAATGCTCTTGATTTTTGCTATGCTCTTGGTATAATTATACATAATGAACGTAGACGCCTTAATCAACGCCGCAAACACATCGAACATGACCAACAATTGTTAGGAGGATGAGATATGAAGGAGTGTTGTCTGTTTTCAAGGCGCAGCTTTGGTGAACTCGGAAAAGGACTGCCATTTATCGAAATCGAAGATCTCGGCGGCGGTGATAGCGAAAAATGATTTACACCGATTGGATATCATTACATCTGCATAGTTTTATCAAGAGGGGTGTACTAAAATGATTCAAGTCGTAATAACACTCATTATAGTCATATTGTTTACCATAATATGGGTAACAATTATTAAGAGAGCTGTTGATAAGAGAAAAGAAGAGTTTGAACAAGCAGATTATGAACGTGTAGAAGATCTAGTCAACCATTCCAAAAAAACAGAGAATAATGTGGATGCTCCACAACATAGCTCCTGGGGTCCTCGCAACGGTGCAGTACTCTATGAGCCTGAGACGTGCCTAAAAGAGTACAAGTCGAGAGTTACCGCTAACATTACTATGTTTACAATATTTATGGCACTTGCTGTTTTCTTTTTAGTGGCAAAAGACGGTGATTTCATTCAATCGAGGGATCTGAGACAGGCTGTATCCGACATGTATCCATATGCATCAATTCTCTTGTTTGCTTTATCGCTGGTTTCTGCAATTGGCGCTGACCGGTTTAGGAAATCGTTGCCTATCCTTACGCCGCAGAAACTGACGGTCACTTCAAATGAGATAGTTGTCCACAATGGAAAAAGATTCATCTATGCCACATTTGACAGTATTAGGGAGGTGTATGCAGAATACAGGAAGCCGAGCATTAAGGATGGGCAATTCACCGATGGTATACTAATAATTAAACTGGAAGAACAGACGATAAGTTTAACTTGCTTCCCATCAGCTGAAACCGTGGCAAAAGCAATAAACGCAATTCTAAAGCAGGCGTCCATAGAAATACCATATGAGGCAGACAGCCGAAACAGCGGTATTCCATATCGTGATGAAAACGACGCGCAGAATTATGATGGCTCAAGGATAAAACCAACAGGCGCAGTATTCACTCCCGCAGTACCCAGTGTTGAGTCTCTAATGAAGCGCGCAAGCTTACTCTTGGAGGATTCTGATTTTAAGCGAGCAGACGAGTACTACGATAGGATACTGGATATCGATGCCGAATACGCTCCTGCATATATCGGGAAACTATGTGCGGAGTTGGGTGTCTGCGATGAGTCTGAACTACACAAGCTTGACGTGCCGATCAATGAAATGGCTAATTATATTAAAGCTCTGCGCTTCTCCAGCTCTGAATATCGCGATGTGGTTGCTGGTTATTGCCGCAGGTCCAATGAGTAAGCGAATACTGAGAGGTGTAGTCAGATTCTCGTAGCAATGTTAACCTGCAAGGAGTTATGGGCATAGAGAAGAGAATCGGTAAGCAGTTCACCGGCTGATCGCAAATGACAGCCGGTGGTCTTTTTGGGAAAACTGATACTACAGAGCGCGAAGTCGCATCGCGTATAATGCCGACATGGATCGATGACGAGTATTTCGATCACGAAAATAGAGACAAAGGAGTGTTGAAGTTTGAAATACAAGATTTCAAACCACTATGGGGTGTCCGCCGAAGGTGGACGGATTGGAAGAGTTATGATTGTGAAAAACGCGAAGTGGTTACGAAGGATCGCATTGATTTTGATAGGAGCGCTATTTTTCGTCGCGCCCATGGATTCCGCAACGGCTGCATACTATAGTGATATACTGCCGGACAGCCCATACAGTACCGCAATCTCTGTCCTGGTCGATAATGGGATTTTGTTCGGATATCCGGATGGAACCTTCAGGCCTGACAATAGTGTCACACGTGCAGAGTTCGCTGCGGTCATCTGCCGCGCATTGCGCTGGGAAAACGAGTTGACTGCATCGCATACAACCGCAAGTTTTATTGACGTAGCAGACAGTCATTGGGCGGCAAATTATATCAACGCGGCTTTTAGAGGAGGAATCATCAACGGGACGAGCGCTTCACCGCCGTTATTCAACCCAGAAGGAATCGTTACTTTTGAGCAAGCCGTCACGATGGTTGTGCGCGCCCTAAACTACGAGGATCAGGCAGTCCTCCACGGTGGATGGCCGGCAGGATATCTGGCAGTAGGTCATGAAATTGGTCTTGACGACAGCATAGCCTGTATACCCTGTGAATCTGCTTCGCGCGGAGTACTCTCGCAATTGGTTTTCAATGCGTTTTTCTCCGGCGAACTTATTGATCACGAAGAACGTGATGGCGAAGAAAGTTATGACGAAGAAAGTTATGGCGAAGAAAGTGATGGCGAAGATGTAGTGATCGCCTCGACCGGCCCTGCGCCCACATTGACCCCTTATGAAAACACACCTGATAGGATAATATTGACCGGCATTGAAGTAACCGCTCCGCCTGTAATGACAACCTACTATATTGGGAACTCAGTCTTCAGTTCATCCGGTATTGTCGTTACAGCAACATACAGTGACAATTCAACAAGAGTCGTGTCAACTTCTTGTGGGTTTATCGGCGATGTGAGCGGCTGGGACGCCTCGTCCGCAGGCACAAAGATCATTACAGTGTCATATACGGAAGGTGGTGTTACACAAACGTCGCAGTTCACCATAGAGGTTATTTTTCGCGAGCTAAGAGATATTCGAATATACATCGAGCCTTCCTGTGTTGGCGGATATAACGCATTTCTTATTCGAGTCTGGGCTGGGTACACTGACGGTTCGGGGACTTATCTTGACCCTAATTTCAGTGGATACGAAATTACATGGGACGCCCCCCATTCGTTTTCAGTATCGTATACTGAGAGTAATGTAACGAGGATAGCGTCACATACACTGGACCCTGCGTATTGGGACTGGGTCGACAATGTACTTAAACCGCTTGATTAACCACATCCCCGGCAGATCGACGGAGATATAAGCCTGCATCAAATTCGCTTGATTTTTGCTATGCTCTTGGTATAATTATACATAATAAACGTAGACGCCATAACCAACGCCGCCAAAAAAGCGAGTATGACCAACAAATTGATAGGAGGATGAGATATGAAGGAGTGTTGTCTGTTTTCAAGGCGCAGCTTTGGTGAACTCGGAAAAGGACTGCCATTTACCGAAATCGAAGATCTCGGCGGTGGTGATGGAGAAGGATACTCTTGGAGCGATGGCAGCCGAAAACTGTGCAGTTGCAAGAATTGTGGCGCTTTGTTTTTGAATTACAGGATAACGTTTCTTGCTATGACCTATGAGCAAAGGGATATCGGCTATTCTTATTATCTCCCTGTCACGGATCGCGAAGAAGCATTATTGTTTTGCGAAAAGTACATAGGGTCAAACGGATTAAGGGCTTCATATAAGGGAAAGAAAATATGGTACAATGGTTCAGAGTGGTGTTGGAAGATAAATGTCGGTGATAGCGAAAAATGATCTACACCGAACTCACAAAAAAGGCGCTGCGAGTTGCTTTTGACGCTCACAAGGAGCAAGTAGACAAGGCCGGGCTGCCATACGTCTTTCACCCGTTTCATCTTGCAGAGCAAATGACGGATGAGGTTTCAGTTTGCGCCGCGCTATTGCATGATGTTGTCGAAGATACAGCGTTGACGTTCAACGACTTGACAGCTCAGGGAATACCGGAGGATGTTATAATGATCCTTCGCCTCTTAACCCATGACGATACCGTCCCATATATGGATTACGTCCAAAACATAAAAAATAGCGGAACTCCAACGGCTATTGCCGTGAAGCTGGCTGACCTTAAACATAATTCTGATGTTTCGAGACTTGATGTTATTGATGAAAAAACAATCGCGCAACTCGAGAAATACAAAACTGCCATTCATGTTTTAGAAAGATGATTAGTCGTCTTAAGCGCGACTGCGAACGCAGTCGTGAGCGCTATACTTCGTTCATATCAAAATGACGACATAATCCATGATGAGATTGATGAGGCCTCTTATGTTCGATAACGAAAAGTCTGATGCAAGAAGATTCGGCGGTGATATGAATATAACTCTCGTGTTGCATGACGAGGAAGTAACGAACTGCCCTCATCCTCATAAACTATATGTACAGAGGCTCCGTACACAGGAAGAAAAACTGATATCGATTCCCGAGTTTGTTATCGGTAGAAGCGAAAGAGCGGACTTCAATATACGCGATAATAAGATGATAGCCCGCGTCCATGCAAAAATCCATTATGCTCATGGAAAATACTACCTTAAGGACGTGAATGCCGCGAACGGAATATTCATAAATGGAAAAAGGTGTCCACCATATTCAAAATCTCTATTGGCGGATGGCTTAACTGTACACCTTGCAGATGAAGGATTTGCTTTTTATATTGATTCTATAGCAAAGAGAAAGGTATAGATAATGGGCATCGAACAACTAACTGCAATATGGCCGGAATGGAGCTTAGTCGGGGAAATCGGTGAAGGCTCTTTCGGAAAAGTCTATAAAGTAGTTCGCGAGGAGTACGGCGTGACAACCTATGCCGCCGTGAAGGTCGTGTCCATCCCTAAA
>Ga0082212_10001260_pt1 | contig 37327 bp, 38 predicted proteins | sample TergutNt197P3_FD_71548 | JGI IMG/M metagenome (GOLD analysis project Ga0082212, IMG submission 71548) | Neocapritermes taracua P3 segment gut microbial communities from Petit-Saut dam, French Guiana - Nt197 P3 | ecosystem: Host-associated > Arthropoda: Insects > Digestive system > Gut ...
GATGATAAGACCCCTGGAAGACCACCAGGTGATAGGCTGGGTGTGGAAGCGCGGTAACGCGTGGAGCTTACCAGTACTAATCGGTCGAAAGGCTTGACCATAAAATTTGCCCTGCTTGAAATGATATCGGGCGTAGCGCGCTACGCCCCTACATTAAAACCGTCGTTATCTGATATACGGAATTCAGGAGCATCCTAATGATTAATCAAAATAAGATGCTCCTAACAGGTTTCCGGTGGCTGTAGCGGAGGGGTCCCACCCGTTCCCATCCCGAACACGGAAGTTAAGCCCTCCAGCGCCGATGGTACTGCATTGGCAACGATGTGGGAGAGTAGGTCGCCGCCGGATTTATCTAAAAAACGCCGGAAAGATTGAATAATTAATCATTCAATCCTTCCGGCGTTTTTGCTTTTTTGTGCACATTGAGGGGAATCAGCGCGGCGCGGGTAATTGACCGGTCGCCGAAGCGCCGGGCTATATCGTCAACAGCTTCGGAAAGTTTCTGTTCTTTTTGTGAATCCCGCCTGAAAAGATCAAGTTGCGCGCCGTTGCCGGAATTCGTCAGCAAATTGCTCGCGGCAACGCCGACCAGCCTGACACACACCCCTTTCCGGAACAGTCCTTTCATTAAATCCAAAGCAACAGGAAAAATTTTTTCCGCCGTATCCACTGCCTCCGCAAGCGTCTTTCGCCGGGTGAAAGTGGAGAAATCCTCCTCGCGGAATTTGACCGTTACCGTGCGCGCGCGCACCTTTTCGAGGCGCATCCGCCGCGCCGTTTTTTCAGCCAGTTCAAGCAGCGCCGCGCGAATCGTTTCAAAATCGGCGGTGTCATTTTCAAACGTGATTTCATGCCCGATTGATTTTCGTTCCCATGTGGTTTCGACAGGGCGGTCGTCGATTCCCTGCGAAAGCCGCCACAACTGCGATCCCGTGTCTCCCAGAATCCGCTCCAGATCGCGCAAAGGAACATTGGCAATTTGCCCTATCGTTTGTATGCCTATCTTTTTAAGCGCCTGCTCTGTTTTCGGGCCGACGCCCCAGAGGCGGCGTATGGGAAGCGGCGCAAGAAAATCCTTTTCCCCGCCCGGCTCAACGATAACCAAGCCGTCCGGCTTTTTGAGGTCGGAAGCGATTTTTGCAATAAACTTGTTTGTGGCGACACCTACGGACGCGGTCAGGCGGAGTTCGCCCAAGATCCGTTTCTTGATTTTTTCAGCGATTTCCTTTCCCGTTCCGGCCAATCGGCGGCTGCCGGTAACATCGAGAAAGGCTTCGTCTATACTGATTTGTTCAAGCATGTCAGTATAGTCAGCCAGAATACGCATAATCATGCCGGATACACGCGCGTACTTGTCCATGTCGGGAAAGACGTAAATACCGTGAGGGCATAAACGCCACGCCTGTGAAATCGGCTGCGCGGAATGTACGCCGAAGCTCCGGGCTTCGTAGGAACAGGTTGAGACGACTCCCCGCCCTTTCCCGCCTTTCGGGTCAGCGCCGACTATGAGCGGCCTCCCGCGAAATTCCGGATTATCCCTCTGCTCCACGGCCGCGTAAAAGGCGTCCATGTCAATATGCAAAATCGTCCGCGTCATGCCACGAATTTTGAAAAATATCGCGTGATTTATCAAGCGGTCTGTAAAGTCGGTTTATACCTGGCTAAGCTAAGGTTGGCGCCCTTGCGCCCGATTCGCATGCAGACAACAAGGAGTTTCTTGTGTACGTCTATTCCCGCGCAACGCTCGTAATATACTTCCTCGTTCGGTAGGATATATCCGAATGGAGATAATACGATGTCTACAATCCAGTTCAGAACTGATGAAACGACAAAAACCCAATCCGGCGAATTTTTTTCAACAGCTTGGAATCACCATGTCTGATGCTATAAATATGTTCCTTCGCCAGTCTATAATGCACGGTGGCCTTTAAATATCGTGACCATTGCCTCAAGGGAGAGTATGCAAAGTATTGGGAATGCCATGAGATTTCATAGTTCACTAAAAAACCAGGCGAAAAAAGTCATCATAACCGGCGACGACTTCGGTTTGGCGCTTCCGGTTAATGAAGCCATAGTCCGGGCGCACACGGAAGGGATTTTAACTTCCGCCAGTCTTATGACGGGAGGCGGGTTTTTCGCGGATGCCGTGGATCGCGCGCGAAACCACCCGAAATTGCGAGTTGGGCTTCATTTGACGCTGGTGGAAGGACGCCCTGTTTCATCGCCGGAACTTGTTCCCGACCTTGTGGATTCAAACGGAGAATTTTCCACGCGTCTCACGCGCGCAGGATTCAGATTTTTCTTTTTGCCGAAAGTGCGGTGCCAGCTTGAAACCGAAATCCGCGCGCAGTTCGACGTTTTTGCCCGGACAGGTCTTTTGCTTGACCACGCAGACGCCCATAATCATATGCATTTGCATCCCACGGTGCTTGGACTGATGCTGAAAACAGGAAAGGAATATGGACTGCGGGCAGTGCGCCTGCCGAAAGAACCGCCGCTGCGTTCATGGCGCGCGGCTCAAAACAAGCTCGCGCCGCGCGTGACCGCGGCGTTTTTTCTCGCGCCGTGGATGTTTCTCATGAAGCGTACGCTGCGCCGCGCGGGTGTAAAATGCAACGACTATCTTTTCGGTATGACCGACAGCGGTTCGATGACCGAAACGCTATTGCGAAAAATCTTGAGAAATCTGCCCGCCGGAGTTACTGAATTGTGTTGTCATCCCGCGGTCTGCCGTTCGGAGGAAATCGACCGCGCCATGCCGTTGTATAATCATGAAAACGAATTTAAGGCGTTGACGGGAGACGTCCTGCGTCGGACGCTTAACGAAGTTCAGGCTCAACCCATCGCCTTTGGCGACCTGTGAAGGTTAAACCCGGATTACGAATTTAAACGGTGTTCAAACGCTCTGAAGTGCCCGTTGTGTAACCCGGGGCGGCGGCGTTTTGCGCCTCTACTTTCGCAACGGCTTGCCGGTTTCTTCAACTAGCGTGAGCGGCCGGTCGAGCGCAATATGCATGGAGGCGCCGCGAGGAATGCTCAGATCGTTTCCCTGTGAGTTAAAAACAGAGGGGAGACTGCCGGAAGAGCCGATACCGGCGTTTTTTTCGCTGTTGGGCCGGCCGCGTACGCCAATTTTTGAATTTCCAGGTTTTACTTTGCCGCCTGTGGGTTTTTCGCGGTCTGTAAAACTTTCCGCGGTCTGCTTTCCGTTGTTTCCCGCAACGTCAATTTGGATGAGCGTGGCGGAGATATCCGCTTTTTTGTATCCCGGAACCCGTATAGACTGGAACATAAGATCAAGGACGGCTTTCCCGTTTAGCCTGTCAGGGTGAAGGATACGTGAAACGTTGCCAGTGACGGCTATCCCCTTTGGAATCACAATTCGATTGCCGATAGAGACCGGATTTAAAACCGCCGCGGTAAACTCGTCTCCTTCCTTGTTAGACGCCGTGCTTAACGTGTCATTCAGTTGCAATGTAATTTGCGTTCCCTTGGGCAGAATGACATTCTCGGCGCGGACATCCGGCGCTCCGCAGATTATTTGAATCAGCGCCGCAACAATGAGGAATAATATGGATCTTCCGCAGCTTTTCATATCGCCCCTGACGGTTTAAAAGCAAATTATAGCCGACATTGAAGACAGACGCTTCAAATATTCAGATGGTTCAGAATTTTTACAGGCAACCTCCGAAAACCCCGATAGTCCAATAAACCCGGATTCCGAATTTAAACGGCAGGAAACGATCATCAGATATTTACAGGAGTTTCGAGCGGCTGACGCCCATAGGGGCAACTATCAAAAGGTATACTTTTTTATAGTAAAGAATCAGAAAATATTTTCCTGTTGTTATCCCCGGCAAGTCAAGCATTTTTGTTGAAATTCCTGAAATATTCGAAATTCTTATAACGATTCAGGCTGGATGCGATTCGTTTCCGGCAGATCCGAACGCGATTTTGCAACTATCAAAAGGTATACTTTTTTATAGTTGCCGAGTCGGGATGTTCATTATGAAACTTACATCTGAACATGGATGTATATTCAGACAAACGCTGATTAATTGCCCGTGTGTACGGGCAGCTATGCTGCGCGGCGCTCGCAACCTCAATATATTTCTGTATGTGTCTCGGTTCCCGCGGTCCGCGCGCCTTACGCTTCATCCCACACAGATCATTAATCAGCATTGCCTTTTAAGTACTGTCCAAAATGGTTAAAGCTCTGCTTTTGAGGAAGAAGGGCCTCAAAAGTGTTTTAGTCTATTATCTTTTTTTCAATTTGGCTGAAAAAAAGTCCGTGTTTTACTTTAACGAGGTAGCGTATGTTCAAGAAAACATTCAGACAGAAATACAATTTGCTCCTCCCATCGAAATATAGGCAATCACACAAAATATCGGCGTGCCTGATTGCTCTTCTGTCGTTAGTGTTCATGTCGGCGACAGCTTTCGGGCAGGGTGCATCCGCCTCTTTGACCGGAGTTATTACCGATGCCACCGGCGCGGTGATACCCGGAGCGGCCGTTGTTGCCACCAATGTCGATACCGGCGTGGCAACGAGGACGACGGCCAACAATTCCGGCGTTTACAACTATCCAAGCCTGCAAACCGGAAATTACTCCGTAACCGTGGAGGCGCCGGGTTTTACACGCGCCACCATTATCAATGTCGCACTCACCATAGGGGCACAGATTCGTCTGAATTTCCCCTTGTCGGTCGCCGGAACCGTTACTGAAGTGCAGGTTACCGGATCCGCTGAAGCTCTTTCGCTGGAAGCGGGCACCTCCACCGGAATCATCATGCAGGAACAGATGATACAGTCGGTTCCTCTGCTGAGCGGCAGCGTCATGGACATGGTTACCCTTATGGGCGGCGTATCCACGAACGCTACCGGTACGGCCAGTTCCGCGACTATGGCCGGCATCAGCAATTCGATGAACATCAACGTCGTGCGCGACGGAGTGTCGGTAAACGAGGTGCGCATGCCTGTCGGCATTGCGGCTTCCACCAACATCAACCAGGAAATGATCGGCGAATTCAGAGTGGTTCTTGCGCCGGTGGACGCGGAAATGGGACGCGGCGCCGGACAGGTTCAGATGACGACCAGATCGGGTTCCAACGCGTTTCACGGGTCAGGGGTCTGGAACGTCCAGAACACGGCGCTTGACGCGCTTGATTTTTCCAGAAAGCTAACCAACACTCCTCCAAGCTGGCGAAATCTTAACTCATATGTGCTGTCGGCCAGCGGGCCGATCATCAAAAACAAGACCTTCTTTTTCGTTACATGGGAACAGCAGTTTGCCCGCGAAAGAATTTTGTCCGACGTGAGGGTGATGACTTCCTGCGCAAGAAAAGGCATCTACCGTTACCTCGGCGGAACAGTTCCCGACGCCAATAACGTTCTCGGAACGTATAATAACTCCACCAGAGCTGTTCCAAGCGTGGATGCCGAAGGAAGGCCGCGTACGTCGGGCTCGTTTCGCGACGTAAACAACCCGGCGCTGAATTTCACGATAGATCCTGTAGTCAACGCTCTGCATATTGAGAGCATATTCGGCGAGTTTACCGATGACGCGCGCAGGGATCTCCTTGCTTACACGGGAAGCGGCGGCGTATGGGGTGACTGCGGCGATATTAACCTTGCGCCGCAGGCCACAACCGCGTGGGCTAATAACACGAGCGGTTTTTACACAAGCAGTATAAGCTCGGGCAATCTCCTTAAGCCCAACTCCTATTGGGGCGATGGCATATACCGCAACGCCTACGATCCCACCGGTTTTGCTGGACGTTTTATCAAGGGCAACTCAAGCGAGATGCCGCCCGCGAACAACTTTCAGGGCGGCGACGGTCTGAACTATGCCATCCATCGCTGGCACGTGCCGTTTGTCGGCTCCGGGGCGTCGGTTTACGGCACGGGCGGCGATCCGGACCGCAAATCCCTTACCTTTAAAATCGACCATAACATCAACAATAACCACAGGGTGAGCGGCACATTCACCAAGGAATACTTCTTCACCAATGACGTTAACGGCAGTTACGCTCCGGGAGGCTGGCCCGCGGAATTCGGCGGCTACAACGGAGACGTTATCCGGGAACCTGTGAACTTTTTATTTTCTCTGACTTCCACGCTGCGCCCGACGCTGCTGAACGAACTTCGCTTCGGCCTGAACCGGACCAACACGTGGACACATAACCCGATTGATACGCACGCTGAGTTGCATCAGGTGCTTTCCGACCTGATGCCCGTGTCACACAGCCAGGGCGTGCAGACGGTCGTCGGCGCCGGCGAAGGCCAGTTTTTGTTCCATGTGGATCAGAATGGCGCCGGGACTTCCAGCCATCCGATCGCCAGCCGCAACATGCTCGCCGCGTCATGGGGCGGGCATGATCCGCGCTATACGATTTCCGACACCATTACCTGGATGAAGGGCGCGCATTCCATAAAAGGCGGTTTTGAGTATCGCAAACAGTCTTCCGTCATGGAGTACAGCGGCTTCAAATCTATCGCTACCAACGGCGGCGGACTGATGGAATATCCGACGATCTGGGGCGGAGTGACACCGCTCACACTTAGCCGCCGGAACACCCTTAGCCCGCTTGGCGCCGCCAATAGAGACAGCGCGACCGCGTGGAAGGACCTCTATACAGGCAGCCAGGATACTGCTACCACGACTTCGGGAAATTATACGACTCCTTATCAGATGATGACGTATTTCTCCGGATCCGTAAACCAGGCGCGCCAGTATTTCTACTATGTGCCGGACATGAGCAGTCCTACCGGCGCCAGGTGGAATGATACTTTGCGCGGTGAGAATTGGTGGGAACAAACCCTGCGCAACCAGGAGTTTTCTTTCTTTTTTAAAGACGACTGGAAATTAACCTCCGATCTGACGCTGAACCTGGGCATCCGTTACGAGTACTACGGCCTTGCGTCCGTCGACGGCGGCACCCTCAAGATGATGGGCAGCAGCTTTGACAGCGCTTTCGGCGTTACCAAGGGCGGATGGGACAACTGGATGAATAACAGGCAGATGATTGAATCCGCCTACGATCCCTATGTGACCGGCACAACCTACATCCCCAACTACCCTGCCATTGGAGAGTTGGGGTCAAGCGGATATACGCTTGTCGGATCCGGAACGAAGAATCCCGACATCCTGCCGTATAGCAAAGACAAGAACAATTTCGCGCCGCACATCGGCTTTTCATGGCAGGTGCCGTGGTTCGGCAAAGGCAAGACGACGCTGCGCGGCGGCTGGTCGGTCAGCTACCTGCCGGTTAACGACTTCAACTTTTTTGAAGTTGTCCTCGCGAAGCTCTCTGCCGCGAATACCGACTCGGTGGAACGTTTTACCGGTCTCGGAAGCAACGTCGGCGGCGTGCCGGGCAGTACGAATGAGTCGACCGCCTACTATATGGACATGACGAATCTCAGCAAGACGGGGCGGGGTGAGATTTTAGGCAACAGCGGTTATTTCTTCGAGCCGTCGAGAATGCCGCTTGATAATTTCAGGATAGGCGAGATGATGTACTCGGCCACCGTAATTGATGATGTTATTAAAAACCCGTACGTACATAGTTTCAACATGGCGGTAACCCGCCAGATCGGGCGAGCGATTACTCTTGACGTCCGGTACGTCGGAACGATGAGCCAAAACATGATAGCCGGCGCCAACGGCGGCCCCGCTACCGCCCTCAACACGGTCAGATATATCAATAACGTTTCTCCGGCCGGCTACAATCTTCTCACCGAGCTGGAAAAAGTCCGCGCCGGCGGCTACGAAAGCCCGCTGCTTAACAGCCTTATTCCTCAGGCATCCCTTGCCCCCGCCGGAAGCGGTTCCATCCAATTGCTAAACAGTAACTATACCAGCGCAAACATGGCGACGGGACAGTACGCTCTCGTGGCGGGTACGTTGTCAACCGGCAACGGACTGTATACCCCGCCTGTCACCGGGCTGAACGGCATGATTTTCCGCGGCGGCTGTCTGCCCGAGGACCGCGATGGCTACCTTGCCGCGTACGCTTCGGATCCAGGCGTGAACGCGTACAATTACACCTGCACGAAGGGTACGCCGTGGAACTACTACATGGCCAACCCGCAGTACACGGGCGTGAACCTGCAATACAACGCAGGCAGTTCGAATTATCATTCGATGCAGACGCAGGTAACGCTGCGTCCAACCAGGGGCCTGAGTTTCCAGGCGTCCTATACATGGAGCCGCAACCTGAGCGGCACCGCGTATTCAAACTACCTCAATGACCCCTTTACCGGGCGCGACTACATCCTTGCCGGCCAGCATCGGTCTCATGCTCTGAATACCTTCGGAAGCTATGAGCTGCCGTTTGGCAGGAACGGATTTCTGCTCCGCAACGCTTCGGGCGCTTTGAAGAAAGCTGTCGAAGGCTGGCAGTTGAACTGGGTCACCACCATGTCCAGCGGCGTCCCCGCTTCGGTGACGGGCACGGCCGGCCAGTGGACCAATACCCAGGTCGATCTTGTGCGTTCCGACCTGTGGGACAACAAGGCCGGGAAAATAACAACACACTGGAATGAGGCCGGCTCATATATCGAAGGCAGGTACTTCGGCGAAAAATACATCAAGGTGCTGGACCGCAACATTTGCGATCCGAGCAAGATGACCGCAACGCTTTATAGCGCCCAATGCGAATATCTTTCCGGCGAACAGATGCTGCTGAGACCGAACGCTCCGCGCGCGCTCGCGCTCAATTCAGGCGAGTATGACCGATTTGGCAACCCGATTCCCGTGAGTTATTCCAATGCTCAGGATGGTGTTGCAAACGGCGATCAGCTTGCCCGGACTTATTACGATGCGAATGCACAGAGAGATATGACGCCTGTCATCGTATTCCGCAACCACTACCAGGGGTATGGCACCCCGGGCAATTTCAAGCAAAACCAGTTGACCGGCCAGGGGCGGTTCACTTTCGATCTGGCCATGTCTAAATCGGTTGAGTTCATGGAAGGCAAACGGTTTGAAATCCGCGTTGACGCACAGAACATACTCAATCACCCGACCGCGACCACTTCGACCGCGGCGTCAAACGGCGGGCGCGTTCAGTCCATCAACAGTCCGAGCCTCTCGATAAGCAACGCCACCACATTCGGTCTCCTGGCGACCAAGGGCGGTCACCGGACGTTCCAGGCGAGACTCAGGCTCAGCTTCTAGGCTGACCTGACTGTATACAGGCAAACCACCGGGCGTTCGCAGCAATGCGGGCGCCCGGTTTTTGAAGTTTTAATATCAAGGCAGCCTCCGAAAAAGAAAGGATAACAATGAAAAGAAAACTGCTTTTATGCTGCACAGTTGTTGTTGCCGCAGCGCTGGCGTTTGCCGCAATCGCGCCTTTGACGGCGCAAAGAGGCAACGCCGCCGGACCGCTAATTACGGTCATGAACCCGGCCATCGAAAGCAAAATGGTCGACCGCATGCCTCTGTCGCCGCGCCTGGATACGCTCGACGGCAAAACCCTCTACCTGGTTGACATCAACTGGGGAGGTCCCGACGCCGCGTACAGCGTGTTTGAGGAAATGAAAGACTGGTTCGCCCAGAACAAGCCTTCCGTCAACGTCATCATCAAACGTAAAGCGGGTTCATACTCTGCCGACGATCCGCCGCTGTGGAAAGAAATCGCTGAAAAGGGGAATGCCGCCCTTGTCGGCATATCCGGTTGAGACGGCTGCACGTCGGCCGTGAGCCGACACGCAAGAGCCCTTGAACAACTGGGCATCCCGACCGTTGCCGCCGCAGGCGCAAACGTTGTCAACTATGCCCGCGGTTACGATTTTGAATATACCAACGGAATGCCGATCCGCTACGTCGGCTTCCCGTTCCCGGTGGCCGGACAGCCCAAGTCCGTACACCACAGCTATGTTTTTGAACGCAACGACGTCGTAAGCGACAAACCGATGATGCAGACCATCGTCGACCACTTAACAGTACCGCTGACCAGCCAGGAAAAGATTTCCGGAAGGCCGCCGGACGCTAAACCGGAACCGCGCCTTTTACAGCCTGCGACCGAAGACGCTTTGCAGCAGCTTTTCAAGGACAACGACTGGACGGACTACAATCCGATCATCCTTCCCACGGAAGCGCGCGTTGCGGCTATGCTCAGAGGCACAAGCCTGCCGGCGGACAAAGTAGTCAAGACGATCAACTGGCCGGGCGGAAACCGTGAAATGACCGTGGAAAAAGTCGCCGTTTGCGCCGTGATGGCGGGAGCGAAGCCGGAACATTTCCCGCTGATCCTCGCCGTTTCAATGTCCGTTCCTTTCGGCAATTCGACCAGTTCCATGGCGAATATGATTTTGGTCAACGGGCCGATCCGCAACGAAATCAAGATGAATTCCAAGCTCAACGTCATGGGGCCGCACAATGAAGTCAACGCCGTCGTAGGCCGCGCCTTCACTCTGCTTTCCAAAACGGCCGGCAACCTGCACAGCGGCGTAACGACGTTCAGCGGTCTTGGAAGCAACATCCAGTACAACAACCTTTGTATTGCCGAAAACGAGGAAGACCTGCCCGCCGGATGGGATCCCACTCATGTGATTAACGGCAACAAACCGACCGATAACGTCGTCACGATCGGGACGGGCTGGAGTTACATTTCCAGCGTCGGAGAGGTGCAGCGCCAGTATCCGCCGCAGTACCTGATCCGCGATTACATGCGTTCGCTGACCGGCACGAGCGCCACTATTATCGTAGCTCCGGAAGTCGCCGAAATTCTTCACGACTCGCAGGGGTTTGCCACCAAGCGCGCTCTGAGTGACTGGCTGGCGGATAATGTGCAAAAAACCGTAAGCTCTTACTGGGGCAACGGCGTTGTGTCAACATCAAACGCTTCTTTGGCTATTCAGGGACTTGAACCTCACGCGACGACGTACAGGAAACTGGAGACAAACCCGGAAGAACTGATAAAGACGTTCCAATCCAGGCAGATAAACGTCGTGGTCGCCGGCAAGGGGCAGACCACCTGGTTCGTAACCGACTTCAGAGCCGGCGGACGCGGAACCAGAATCGACGACTACAGGTAGTTTTGTTGGAGACTTCTGCCGTAGCATGGGGTAGCGGACGAGACATGGGACCGCGGGCATTGACATGGGATCGCGGGCGTCCTCGCCGGCGTGACATGGGGTAGCGGACGTCCCGTCCGCGCTTTAATTAAATAATCGCGGGCGAAGCCCGCTTCAATTGTACGGGCGCGAGTTATCGCGCCCGTTTTATTTAAGACGCATGCGGGACGCATGCTGCCCCATGTCACGCCGGCGAGGACGCCCGCGATCCCATGTCTACGCCCGCGATCCCATGTCAAGGACGCCCGCGGTCCCATGTCGTCGTATTACTCCTCGGCGGAGTCGAAGTAATGGTTGTAGTATATCTTGTGCGCCGGGTCTTTTATGACGCCCGAACGGAGATTATCCATGATTTCCAACGCAGCCCGGTCAATCGTCTGCGCGGGCGCGTATTTCAGGACATCAGCCAATTTGGCAAAAGAAACGCGATAGTCGCGGGAATCAAGATTGGACTGGTCGCGTGAAATCGGAATTCCGCCCAGCGCCTCGCTGATAAGCCGCGCAACTTCATCGATCCTATAGTTTTGTTCGTCGGAACCTACGTTGAAAACCTGGTTTCCCACATCTTCAATACGTGCTTCAAGACAGCGTACATAAACTTCGGCGGCGTCCTCCACGCCAAGAAGCGGCCGCCATTGGTCACCGCCGAATACCTGAATGCCGCCGTTTACATGCGATTTCATGCTCATGGTATTGACGACCAGGTCAAATCTCATACGCGGTGAAAATCCATAAAGCGTTCCCATGCGCAGAACGGTCGGGCAGAAATATTCGTCTCCCATGCCGAGAATGGTTTTTTCGGATTCGATTTTGGTGCGGGCGTAGAGAGACACCGGGTTCAGCGGCGCGCCTTCGTCCAGTATGGCGTCCCCGATTCCGTACACGCTGCATGTCGAGGCGTACAAAAACCGCGGGATCTGGTGCAGCCTGCTTGCCATTGCCAGAGCCTGCGCGGCCAGTACGTTGGTTTCGATCGTTTGCGTCGGGCGCACTTTCGACGCCGGATCGCCGACAATCGCGGCAAGCAGCACCACGGCGTCGATATCCGCGAGCGAGTTGACGCAGGTATGGATATTGCGCAGATCGCCTTCCACCACTTCCAGATTTTCCTCACTCGCAAGATCGTCAAGAGATCTGCGGCCATAGATGAAACTATCCAGTACGCGAACACGGAAACCGCGCGCCAGGAGTTTTCTTGTCAGGACGCTGCCGAGAAAGCCCGCGCCCCCCACGACAAGCACCCTGCGCGCGACCGGCTGATCCGCCGCGGGATCGGTTTCGGCGATGTTGTGCATATTGCGGATATCTTCGAGCGAAAGGATTTCCGTGATCTTTCCTTCCGGATTAACAACCGGCAAAAAGCGCACCCCCTGCATTTCCATATCGGAAATCAGCGCGCGCGCCTGCCGGCGGTTTTTCAACGATTTGTTGGTAAGGCTGTAATCGTGCCGCATCGGATAGGCGTTCAAAGGGTCTTCGCTTTCAGCGCCGCTTATCAGAAGCCGCCGCAGATCGGCTATGGCGACGCAGCCCATATAAACTTCCGCTTCGTCCACAACAAAAGCCCGGTCAAACTGGCTTCGCTCTATCTGTTGAATCGCGTCTTTTATAGAAGTGTTCCTCTTCACGCATACCAGGGAGTATTTCATTATCATTGCAGCCTTATGATTTTATGTTTTTAAGATAATCTTCCACGTAAAGCCGCATGGCTTCCGCGTAATCAAACCGCGGCGTCCAGCCGAGCGTCTTTCGGGCTTTCTCCGAGGAAATAAACCGGCCCTTGAAATTTCCCTTACGGTCTTCGACGAACGTGAGCGCCGCCTTTTTCCCCAGGATTTCCTCAAGCGTCCGCACGATTTCAACCACGCTGATCTTTTTCCCGCCGTTCAGATTAAAAACCTGATTTTCCGCCGCGGGCGTGACACATGCGGCGTTGCCGCGCGCCAGGTCGCGGACGTAAATAAACTGCCGCGTCTGACTGCCGTCGCCGTGAATTGTGATCGGCTCGCCGGAGATGATACGACGGAGGAAAATCGGCGTTACGGTTTCAGGGCGCGCCCGGTCTCCGAAGGGAATGCCGAAGCGCATGATAGTGTAGGGAATTCCGTAAAGACTGTTGTAGTTTTTGCAGAATAATTCCGAGGCGATTTTAGAGGAAGTGTAGATATGATCCGGGTTCTGCGCGTAAGGCGTCTCCTCGGTTATGTATTCATCGCCGGCTTCAGGAAGCGATCCGTATATCCATTCCGTTGATGCCAGAATGACGCGCGCCTGCCCGCCTGCCCGCCGAACCGCTTCAAGCACCGAGAGCGTTCCGCCCGCGGTAATATCGTTGGAAAAAACCGGGCTTTCAAAGAAACGGTTGACGTTCGCTTCGGCGGCCAGCATGTAGACGATATCGGCGCCTTTCAGCGTCTGCGTCATGCGTTCGATATCCCGGATATCGCCGCGGACAAACGCGCACGGCTGATCGTACCGCGGTGCGTCAACATCATATATAACGACTTCGTGCCCCTGTTCCAGCAACACGTCAACAACGTGGGATCCGATAAACCCGGACCCGCCGGCCACAATTATTTTCATACCCGGATTCCTTTCAAACTCTGACATTATAGCCTTTTTTATTCCCGAGGTAGTGTCGAAGGCTTCCAGCGATCAAGAAAATCAAGCAGGAAATTATCTGCTCCGGCTTCATCGGCTCTTCGTGTCAGATCGTTGCGTGTCGCTTCCACAGCCTGCTGATAGCCCGGCGCATCAAGCCTGCCTCGCATAAGCTGAACCCTGAGAAAAAGAATCCAGGTCTGCAAAACGTCGGTAACGCAGTACTGGTTGATTTCCTTTTGCCACCCCTGCCGGTGAAAATATTCGACGTCCTCGCCCTCGATGCTGTATTTACCGGGCAGCCCTATCAGTTTAGCCAGAACGTCAAGCGAGTTGCGTCGGAAGGCGGCGCCGAAGTTCGACAGGTAGTCGCAAAGGTCGATGTGAAACGCGTCGCTGTAACGGTTGCCTCGATATCCCCCGTCGAAGTAAAGCTTGAGCGGAATGCCGAATTTCAGGGCGCGTGCCTCCAGCACCGGCAGATCGAAACCGCGCCCATTAAAAGTAACGAACGTCTGCCGCGCGCTCTCAAATATTTTCCAGAAACGCGAGACTATCTCGATTTCCGAATAACGATCGGCGCCGAAACAGCCGAGCGACTGGATGTTGTAGTTTTCATCGGCCTGCAGAGTGGATATTGCGATCGGGACATGGTAGGGGACGGGAAAGAAATCGTTTTTCTGCCCGCTATTTTCAAGAATCCGGTCGCGCGCCTTATCGTATGCCTGATCAATCGTGAGCGAGTTTTCAGGATCGTAAACGACTTTCACAAGATCTTTGTCCACGCGCGTTTCAATGTCGAAAACCAGATAAGCTGTCATGATTACCACTCCACATCTTGATCTGAAAAACGCCATTGTGCCGCAGCGTGCCGCGCTTGTCTATCCCGGATATTGACATGGGCGCGCGCCCGGCGCGAGGAATTCTGAAAAATAGTTTTGTCCAAAATCACGCCCGTTCATTAGATATTGTGTGAAACAGCGAAATAATTGCCAAAAAAGACAAAAGGGTTTTACCCTTGTGGAACTTCTGATCGTGGTCGCAATTACGGCGATAATAGTCACTTTTGCCGTGCCGGGCTTTGTGCGTATGAGAAAAGAATGGGAATTGTGGGGCAGCGCGCGGTTGGTTGAAACTTCGCTGCAATGGGGAAGGATGCGCGCAATTTCGACCAATTCATCCGTTCTTTTTGAAGTTTCGGAAGATGGGCGCCGGTTTATGTGGCGGGATCCGTCAACCGGGGATATCTTCGCGGCGACAGCCTGGTCTATGACCGGCAAATCGCGCATTGCATCGTCGCCGCGAACTCCCCTGCGTTTTTACCCACGTGGAAACGCCGTGCCAAGCGGGACATACAAGGTCGAGGGAGATACGGGTTCCTATTCGATCATAGTCACCCCCGGCGGACGCATCCGTTTTCAAAAGAATTAACAATTTTGCAATGATCTTATGACAATGAAAAACACGAAACTCCATGAAATATCCGGGCCAGTCGATGGGTTTAGCCTGGTTGAAGTACTGGTTGCCGTATTTATATTAACCATCGGTCTTCTTTCCGCCGCGCAGATGCTTGCTATGGCTATGAAGCTGGATGCGCAGGCCCGTTCAAAAAGCACTGCGGCGCTGGCTGCTCAAAACGAACTTGAACGTCTTGCCGATCTCTACAGGCGGAATCCGGCTGCGGAGGAATTAACAATTGGAACGCATCAGGCGGTAGAATTGACGGAAATCCGGAATCCCGTAACACAAAATGTGCTTAGCAGGTACAGGATCACGTGGCTTGTCGACGGCATCCCGGATCCGCGTCCGGGAATAGAGCATGCGGGTCGCGTAATAAGCGTCAGGGCAACTCCTATGCTGACGGAAAGCGTGGAAAGCCCCCGTTCTTTTCAAAACAAAGAGATAACCCTTAACGCCGTTATCGCGGTGGAGCCGTAATGAAAACTGGAAATATCAAAGAAACTTTCGGCGGCAACTCTGGATTTTCCCTTGTAGAATTGCTTATGTCGACGCTGATTCTGGGCATACTGACGGCTGCCCTGTTTCCGATGCTGAACGATTTTCAGCGTGAAACCGCTTACCGTAGCGAAACACAGGCAGTGCTTGACAACATCCGAGTCGCCATTGAAACTCTTGAAAAATATATAAGGCAGGCGGGAAACGATCCTTACGGTATGGGTTTTCAGGGGATCACAATCGTAAGCGACCAGGCGGTTACGGTTCGGTCGGATCTGAAAGGATCGCATGGCGCGGATAAAGGGGACCCGAACGGAGACATATCAGGCCCGGATGAAAATGTAACGCTTCGCTTCAATCCCGCAAATCAATCGTTGGAAATCGTTTCGGGAGGAGCGGCCCAGATCGTTTGCAACCGCATAGGCGATCTAAAATTCCGCTATTATGACGCCGACGGAAATATTACAATAGACGATCGCAGGGTACGCCGTATAGCCGTTACGATTTCAGGCATGGCGGACTGGCCGAATCCCGTAACACGTAAAATTTTTGGAATTGAACTTGAACGTGAAATAAGAATTTTTTCATAATATACGTTGCATGTTTTACTCAAGAAAGGTGGTTGTATGAAAAAAATAACAATTTTCCTTGTAGCGATTATCTGTTTGACGGGCATCGCGTTATACTCCCAGTCCCTGGGTGATCTTGCCAGAGGAGAGCAGGCTCGCCGCGACTCGATTTCCAGCAGCAGAACAATTGCCTTCGAACCCGATCCGCCGGAGTTGTCCGACGAAGAAGTTTTAACCGAAGTTTTAACCGATGATGCGGAAAACGCGGAAAGCGATGACGATGACGACGCCGAACCTGGAAATCCCAAAAAAGCAAAAGCGGGAAGTAGCGGAGATTCCAAAGTCGAACGGTACGAAATCACGGATCTTAATGGGAGAAATGAGTCGTACTGGCGCGATACAATGTCTGCCGCCCGTGACAGGATACAACAATTGGAAGATGAGACAAACGAACTGACATCAAAGCGAAATACTCTGCAACTCCAGCATAGCAGGACTAACGGGTCAAAGCGCGCTCCCATCAAGGACGAAATTGATAGAGTCATGCAGGATCTGGAACAGAATAAAAGCGTTTTGGAGCAGGCCCGCGAGGAATTGAGATCTCTGCAGAACGAGGCCCGTTCAAGCGACGCTCCGCCCGGCTGGATCGAATAGCGTGTGAGTAATGGCATAAAGCAAGCCATTGGAGCCGCCGCCACACGGCGGCTCCAATGGCTTGCTTTATGCCGTGTACGGGGTTTCGCCGCTCATGCCATCTGAGGCGGCTTCATTTGCGGCTTCTTCGGCCATCTGTTCGATGTCCTGTCCGTCGCTGAAATCATCGCCCAGCTCTCTGCCCATTTTTTTCACCCAGCGCGCCACGCTTGAAGGATCGTTTTCGTCAAGCCCGGAAAAGCTTGACGGGTCGGCAAGAGATTCCATCCGCGCTTCTTCTGATTTCGGAGATGAAAACCGCGAAAAAAGCCGCTCCATATCCGCGCCTTTACAAAATTTACATTCCGGTTGAAAAGCCGCCGGAGTCATCACCAGAAAACTCATCCCGCGCCGGCAATTCCGGCAAAAATATTCATATATAGGCATTTCCGTATCGCTCCACAGGAATACCCCGCTATTTTAGCAGAAATATACGAGTTGTGATCGGAATCATTAAATTGTGTGGGTTGCCGCCGGCTGTAAGGCAATGTAACATTCAGGCATTATGAAAAAGGCTCGTGATTTGCGAATTACAGGTGTTTCCCCGCTTTCCGGCGTTCCGGGCGGACGGCTGCTTGTCCGCTGCCGTGGTTTTGAACCCGGGCTGGAATCAAAAGTCTTTCTGGGAAACGTTGAGGCTTTCATCGTTTCGGCTTCGGAAGACTGCGTTCTGATCCAACTACCTGAGAGTCCTTGCAGCCTCGGACTTACCCTGCGGGCCGGCGACGAAACATCGCCGTTATTTCCGTTCAACCTGGCCGTCAGATTGGCGGCGGAACTGCATCCTGTAATGAATCCGGTCATTGCGCCGGACGGGTCGATAATCACGACGATAAGCGGCGGGCGCGGGCAGGAGGTTGATATGCCGCTTGTGCGCGTTACGCGTCAGGGAGATAAAATTCCTTATTCGTGCGAAATCACGAACCCAACCGGTCTCGCGTTTTCACGCGATGGTCAACTGCATATTTCCAGCCGCCACGATGGAACGGTTCTGAAATATACGGATTTTGAACATCTTGAAGTCGTGGCGGAAGATATGGGCATTCCCTGCGGCATGGTTTTCGATTCGAAAGGGAACCTGTACGTGGGCGACCGGACGGGGCGGATATGGAAGATCGGCAAGGCAGGCCGTAAAATGGAATTCGCTTCTCTCGAACCCAGCATTTCAGCGTACCATCTGGCGATTGACGGCGAAGACCGGATTTATGTGACCGGACCCACGTTCGCGGCGCGGGACTCCCTGTATCGGATTTCCGTGGATGGAACGGTGGAAACGATTCTGCGCGGATTGGCACGGCCGCAGGGAATGACGTTTCTACCGGAAGGCGACCTGTTGCTGACCACAGGTTATAAAGGCAGAAAGGGAGTTTTCCGGTATTCTCCCGCCGATGGGAGTTTCAGGCTTCACATTGCGGCGCCCATTCTTGTCGGGCTGGCGGTCTTGGACCAGACGGCATATCTGGCGACGGGCGACGCTCTATACACTGCGCCCCTCCCCGGTTCCACCGTTAATTAGTTAGGAATTAACTAATAGAAATGTTTGAATTGCTTGGCAGGGATAAAACGACGAAGGCGCGGCTCGGGCGGCTTCATACGCCGCACGGCACGGTCGAGACGCCGGTTTTTATGCCTGTCGGGACGGCGGGCGCCGTCAAGGCTATGCCCATGGACGCCCTTGAATCTCTTGATACGGAAATAATTCTCGGAAATACCTACCATCTCTACTTGCGGCCGGGGCATGAGCGCATCGCGGCGCTGGGCGGCCTTCATAAATTCAACTCATGGAAACGGGCGATTCTTACCGATAGCGGCGGCTACCAGGTTTTCAGCCACCGCGACCTGCGCGATATTTCAGAGGAAGGCGTCCGGTTTGCCTCGCATATCGACGGGAGCCGGAGTTTTTTCACTCCGGAATCCGTCGTCGACATTCAGCGGGCGCTCGGTTCCGATATCGCCATGGTGTTTGACGAATGTACGCCGTATCCCGCCGATCACGCGGAAGCGGAAACGTCAATGGAACGTTCAATGCGCTGGGCTAAACGCTGTTTCGACCGCTGGAATGAATATGACGGCGACGGCCGGGCGCTTTTCGGCATCGTGCAGGGAGGCGTCTATCCCGACCTGAGACGGCGGTCGGTTGACGCGCTTTTGCCGATAGGTTTTGACGGTATTGCTATCGGCGGGCTGAGCGTCGGCGAGCCGAAAGAACTGATGTATGAAATAATGGAATCGACCGCGCCGCAATTGCCCGAAGACCGCCCTCGCTATTTGATGGGCGTCGGGACGCCGGAAGATATAATTCGCGGCGTTGCCGCCGGGATTGATATGTTCGACTGCGTTATGCCGACGCGCAACGCCCGGAATGGATATTTATTCACTTCCGGGGGGCGGGTGCATATTAAAAACGCCGCTCACGCCGACGATTCCGGGCCGGTTGATCCCGCCTGCGGCTGTTCCGTCTGCCGCCGGTACAGCCGCGCGTATCTGCGGCATCTTTTCATGGCGGGAGAGCATATTTACGCGGTCTATGCCACCATTCACAACCTGAGCTTTTATCTTGACATGATGCGAAAAATAAGAGAATCTATCAAATTTGGAAATTTCGGCGGCTGGCTCTGATTTTTAAGATAAAACAAGGGAACTTCTTAGAACCCCGAACTTCGGGGTTTTAAAAGGTTCCCCCTAGAGAAAAACTACATGGAACAATTCGTTATTATGCAGGCGGCTACTCCGCAGAGTACGCTGGTTCAGTTCGCGCCGATTCTTATAGTCGGCGTAATTTTTTATTTCCTGATCTTCATGCCTATGCGCAAACGGCAGAAGAAAGAAGAGGATATGCGCACGGCGCTCAGACCCGGCGACCGCGTTATTACCAGCTCGGGGATATACGGCGTTGTGGCCGGCGTCAAGGAAAAAACGTTTATTCTCAAAGTCGCGGATCAGGTAAAGATAGAAATAGCTAAAAACGCAATCGCGGGTATTCAAGGCCCGGAAGAACCGGGGACCGGCCCTGTGGCGCAATAATTTCGAAGGTTAATGAAATACGCTATTTTTTAAAATCGGTGGCAAGAGGAAAAAGGATCAATAACTCGTGGTGAAAATTAATTTTCACCACGAGTTATTGAGCGAAAAAAAGATATGCAGAAAAATCTAATGTGGAAATTCATCGCGCTGGGCGTTTTCCTCGCGATATGCGCGTGGTTTTTTATAGGCCCAAAGGAAAAAGGCGCGGGCGCTTTTTCGAGGATAAATCTGGGCCTTGACCTGAAGGGCGGAACCAACCTTGTGTTGCAGGTAATGACCGACGACGCGCTGAATATGGAACTTAATCAGGCTGCGGAACGCGCGGCGCAGGAGCTCAAATCCAGGGGGATTCCTTTTGAATCCTCAAGAAAAGCGCAGACCGACGGCGATTATTCGTTTACGGTTCGCGGCGTTGGGGCGGACAAGGCCAACGAGGCGCGGCAGTATCTGCAAAGCTTCGATTCGATTTTCGATCTGCGCAGTTCCATAACCGATGGAAATACCGACTTTACTCTTACTATGAAATCTGGCGAGATCCGCGCCCTGCGTCAATCCACGGTGCGCCAGGCGCTTGAAACCGTCAGGCGGCGCGTTGACGCTCTTGGCGTCGCCGAGCCTACGCTTCAGATATACGGCAACCGCGGGCAGGATGTGGACGACCAGATCATTGTCGAGCTTCCAGGCGTTGACGATCCAGACCGCGTGACGGGGCTTCTGTCAAACACGGCGCAACTGGAACTGCGGCTTGTAAAAAGAGACAACGGCGGGCCGTATCCATCCGTCGAATCGGCGATTTCCGCCAACGGCGGGAGGATTTCCGACGACTATATGATTCTTCCTCTTCGTGAAAACCGCGGCGTGGGGTCGCTCGACTATCTTGTCGTCAACCGCGTTCCGGTCATTACCGGCAAGGAACTTAAAACGGCGCGCACGACCAGGGACGGCAACGGACGTCCCGCCGTTAATTTCTTTTTGACTCCGGACGGCGCGACGCGCTTTGCGCGCGCAACCGGGGAGCATATAGGCGAAAGCCTTGCGATTGTGCTTGATAACGTTGTGCGCAGCTACCCGAGAATCAATTCACGTATTGAATCCGAAGGAATAATCGAGGGGAGTTTTACCGATCAGGAAGCGGCCGACCTTGCGCTGCTCCTGCGTTCGGGCGCTCTGCCCGCCTCGCTCCAGGTTTTGGGGCAGCGGCAGGTAGGCGCGTCGCTGGGCAATGATTCAATCAGATCCGGCATATTCGCGTCCTTAGTCGGTTTTACGCTGATCGTTATCGGGATGCTGATTTATTACAAAAAAGCAGGAATCAACGCGATCGTCTGCGTTGCGGCGAACACCCTGATCCTTATGGGGTTTATGGGCCTTGTCGGCGCTACTCTTACTCTGCCTGGCATTGCGGGCGTCATCCTCACGATTGGCATAGCCGTGGACGCCAACGTTCTGATATTTGAAAGAATCCGCGAGGAACTGCGCTCCGGAAAGGCCGTGCGTTCGGCCATCGACGCCGGTTTTAACAGGGTGTTCTGGACGATTTTCGACGCGAACACGACTTCGCTTATCGTGGCGCTTTTTCTGTTCCAGTTCGGGACTGGGCCGGTCAGGGGCTTTGCCATAACGCTGATCGTCGGCCTTATAGCCAATGTCTTTACCGCCGTCATAATGTCGCGCTGGCTCTTTGAGCTTATTTTGGGCGGGCGCCGGGCGGAAGGTCTGTCGATTTAATTAAGAAGGAAGTATTTGTGGAACTATTTAAACAACCGAAAATTAACTGGATTGGCAAAAAGTGGTGGTTTATCGGCCTGTCCCTTATTTTATTCGCGATCGGCGCGGGATCATATTTCGTACAGGGCCTGAATCTCGGCATCGACTTCACGGGCGGAACCATCATTTTGATCAAATTCCAGGACGCGCCTGACTGGAACGGCCTCCGCAGCGCGCTGGAATCGGAAGCGGGCACTGCGCCAATTATTCAAAGCTACGGCACTGCCGCTTCGAATTCGGTTCAGGTGCGCCTGCAAAAGTCGCTGGGAACGGGCGAGGATTACGAAAGGGATAAGATTAGCCTTGTGAACGCGCTGCGCGAGAAATTCGATCCCGCGCGCGTAGGCAGCGAACTTCAGGATTTTAACGATGCGGGCGCTTTTGCGCTCAGAACCTGGCTTCTGGCGAAAGATCCGGATAATTACCGGGCGCAGGACAAGACCATCCAGGAAACCGAAGCTTACTATGACGGTCTGGCCGCAAGACTGATGGACTATCGGAACAGAAACGCCGACGGTCTTCTCGTCTCGCTGGATGATTTGAAAAACGCCGGCGCTTCAGACGCGGTCGTTGCCGGTCTCAGGCAGGATTTCTTTACCGGACCGTTTGCCATCAAGGGACTTGAAAGCATAGGCGCGCTGGTCGGCTCAGACCTGCGCGAGCGTACCGTCTTGGCGATTGTGTTTTCTTTGGCGGCGATGCTGGTTTATATAGCGTTCCGTTTCAAGCCGATTTACGGCGTCGGCGCGGTTGTAGCGCTGTTTCACGACGTTTTGATTACCCTGGGCATATGCTCGCTCGCCCGTAAGGAAATTTCGCTGACCGTTGTAGCGGCATTTTTGACGCTGATAGGATATTCGATAAACGCCACAATCGTGATTTTCGACCGCGTGCGCGAAAATATGAAACTCATGCGAAAGGAATCCGTTTCCGACATACTGAATCTGAGCATCAATCAGACGCTTTCGCGTACCGTTATTACATCGGTGCTGGTTCTTATGGCGGCCGGTTCGCTCCTTTTCTTCGGCGGGGAAGTGCTCAACGGTTTTTCATTCGTGCTTGCTATTGGCGTCATAATCGGGGGGTATTCGTCTATGGCGATTTCATCCTCGGTTGTGGACGCGTGGTATAAAAGGGCGGCAGCCGTCGCCGCTAAACCCGTAAATAAGAAAAAAAAGTAGGGGACGCCGTTGGGCAGCGTCCCCTGTAAAGGGTAAATACGTCCCGGTTGAGAGGTAAACGAGAGGGAGCGTAACGCAGAATTTGGCGTTTTTAGAGGTTCCCTAAAAAAAATGTTAAAGAAAAGCGAGAATTTTCTTGACAGTTTTTAGATGTCGATATTAAGATCGGCCTTTCAGAAGTTGATGAAGTTAATTTAGAAGCAACGTGTTTTGTAAAAGCCCGCAGGCAGTTATAAAGGGGGTTAATATGTTTGAAGATTTAAATGAAATGGGAAAATCGGACGGAGGCAAAAAAGCAGCTTCGTTCGCGATGGCATTGCTTATAGAAGCCGCCATAATCCTTGCGATCGTGGTTACGCCGCTGATTTTCTTCAGCGTTCTGCCGGATAGCGAGCTGCTGACGTTTCTTATAGCGCCGCCACCGCCGCCGCCGCCACCACCACCACCGCCGCCGCCGGCAACCGCGGCTCCAAAAGTTCAACAGCAGGTTGTGGTTGATCCAACCGTTTTTGTCGCTCCCACGTCGATTCCAACGGTAATTCCGCCGCCGACAATGGACGAGCCGTCGCTGTTCGTAACTAATACTGCGGTCAGTACAGGAATTGCAACGACAGTCCGGGCTGACACGGGGGTAAGCCTTTTGCCCACGACCGTTGTTGCCACCGCCGCGCCGCCGCCGCCACCGCCGCCAAAGCCCAAAGTGGCGCCGCAGCGTATAGGCGGTGATGTTTTATCGGCCAGGCTTATCAGAAATCCGGCTCCTACTTACCCGCCAATGGCAAGAACGGCTCGCGTTTCCGGCGTGGTGGTTCTTGAAGTGGAAGTTGACGAGGACGGCGACGTGGTTAATATCGTGGTTAAAAGCGGACCTGCCTTGTTGCAACAGGCCGCCCGAGACGCCGTCAGGCAATGGAAATATTCTCCGACGCTGTTGAATGGCGAGCCGATTCCGGTTATGGCCGAGGTGAGAGTCACTTTCAATTTGAATTAAAAGCAGAGAGATTCTTGCAAAACCTCTGGGAGCGCGGGCTTTTAGCCCGCAAATCCTTAAAAAATGTGGACAGGATGTCCGCGCTCCCGGCAAAACTGAAGGTTTTGCAAGAACCTCGACAGTTTCAGTTTGAGAAAAATTTGAGTGTGAAAGAAAGCAGTTTGTCAGTTCTGAAAAGGAAGTAAGTTTAAATTCCCAATTTGGAGGTAAAAAATGGATTTTAGTGAAATTTTAGGGTCAATGGGAGTCATCGCGTGGACGGTCGTTGGCATTTTGTTTATCATGTCGGTTTACATTATCATGATAGCTATTGAGAGATGGCTTACATACAACCAGGCGCGCAAGCAGTCCAGGGCGTATGTAACATCGGTGTCCGAAAGCATAAGCAAAGGCAATATAGACGAGGCTCTTGCGTTGGGCGAACAGTATAACAAAAGCCACCTTGCCAAGGTGCTTTCGTCAGGCTTGCTTGAAATGCAGGCGCATGTAAAGAGCAAGGAGATACCGGGCGAGGCGATGGAAGCTTCGCGGCGCGCTATTGAAAGAGCCATATCCATCAACATCCAAAACTTCAAAAAAGGCCTCAGCGGTCTGGCTACTATCGGTTCCACGGCGCCTTTCGTCGGTCTGTTCGGAACAACGTTTGGTATCATCAACGCGTTCCAGGGAATGGCTAAAGAAGAAAACGCCGGTATCGGCGCAGTCGCCGCCGGTATTTCAGAAGCGCTTATTACCACCGCGCTCGGTCTTGCCGTCGCCGTTCCTGCCGTATGGTTCTATAATATTTTTACAAACAAGATCGACACGTTCACTGTCGAAATGGACAACTCTTCTTCTGAACTGATCGATTATTTCCTCAAGAAACGGAGCGAAGGCCGTGGCTAGTAGAAAAATTGCCGGCGGAAATGTAGTAGCTGAGATCAACGTCACACCGATGGCTGATGTTATGCTCGTGTTGCTGATCATTTTCATGATCACGACGCCTCTTCTGCAATCCGGCATCACCCTGAACCTGCCCAAGGCAAGGAACCCTCTTGAGGCTCCTGAAGCGGACAGCAAGGAAGCCGTGGTGATTTCCCTGAATCGTACAGGACAGATTTATCGGGCCAAGACGCCGCTTACGGAAGATCAATTGTTTGAGTTTCTCAGGTCGAAGTTTGCCGGCAGCGACATTCAGGACCGTACGATTTTTCTGAGGGCGGATACCGCGCTTTCATACGGGCGTGTGGTGGAGATTGTCAACGGAAGCCGTGACGCGGGCGTCGACCGTATCGGGTTGATGACCGAATTGGATAGTAATTAGCCGCAAACGCCTTCGGCTTTTTCGCGAAGGCGTTTGCGGATTTCAAAAGACAGAGGATGTTTGTCGTCTTTTGAATAATTTTGGTTTGTACTAGGCGGGTTAAGCAGACGGTTGCGTAAAAAGTCGCGTCGTCATGATTGTGAAACGGTTTCGGCTGTTGCTAATAATCTTGTGATTATTAGCTGTGCAATCTCGCAATCATCGCAATCATGACGCGGCGCTCTTCCGGGCTGTCTGCAACGGTTTATGAGACTGCGGGAGAGTGCGCTAAAGTGGCGATTCTATTGCGTGGTTTTGGAACCGCCTGTAAGTTGGTTGAGAAAGAAAGGGTTTTGCTATGGGAATGAGTCTTGGCAACAAGGGTGGCGCAATGTCAAACATCAACATTACGCCATACATCGACATCCTTCTGGTGCTCCTCATTATCTTCATGGTTATCACGCCGGTCCGTCAGTTGGATTTAGAGGTTAAAGTGCCGCAGGCATCGGATAGTTCCGGGCCGGCCGTACCGGATCCGAGCGTGATTGTGGTTTCTATCAGTGATACGGCGCAAATCACCATTAACGGATTGGACCAGACCTTGGCGAATTTGGGGAGGGAATTGCTGGATATCTACAGCAAGAGATCGAACAAAGCTATGTTTATCAGTGCGAGCGCAAAATTACCGTATGGCGATGTTGTTCGTATTATTGACATCGCAAAAGGCGCCGGGGTGGGCGATATAGGGTTGATTACTGCTGAAATCCAGTAATCGCGTAATTTGCATTTTGTTTAACTTACTTTATTTGTTTGGAGGCCACAATGAGGGTCAATAGCAGGTGGCTGGCTGTATTGCTTCTTCTGGGATTGTTGTCACTCTCCGGTTGCGGTTTGCCGGCTGTGAAGATGCTGAGGGCCAGGGATTACCTGAATAAGGGTGTAACTCAGTTCACAAACCAGAAATATGACGCGGCCGCGCAGTTCTTCCAGAAATCCCTGGAAATGGATCCGAAATTTGAAATCGCTCGCGTGTATCTGGCTACAGCTTATATGTCCCAGTTTATACCGGGGTCGACTGATCCCAGAAGTCAGCAAATGGCGAATCAGGCGCTTGACACCTTTAAACAGGTTGTGACTAATTCAGAGGCGGTCGGTCAGCCCAACATAAACGCGATGCTAAGCATCGTTAGTCTGTATTCCCTGATGAAGAATTACCCTGATTCCAAGATATGGTGCGACAGGGTATTGAAGACGGATCCGACCAACGCGGAAGCCTATTACCGTGTTGCGGTTATGAATTATGAAGCCATAAGCGAAAAAACGGGTATTCAGGGACAAAATGTTAAAGATCTGGATGCGGAAGAAATAACGGAGCTTCAGGGGAAGATCGAAGAAGGATTGACTTACATCGGTCAGGCTCTGAAAGCCCGTGAGGATTATCACGAGGCGATGGAATATCAGAACCTTCTTTGGAGGGAAAAGGCCAATCTGGAAACTGATGAGAGCGCCAAAGCCGAACTTATCCGTCAGGCCGATATGGTTGCTCTGGAAACCGTGAAGCTGAGAAGAAAGGCTCAGGAGGAAGCAGCCAGAAGACCAAAAGCGACGCCGAGATAATTTCGAGCGTAATTTAACAAACTCGCAAAAATAGCAAAAGCGCGATTTTTCGCGCTTTTGCTATTTTTGCGAGTTTGTTAAAGCAGCCTCCGCAAACCCTGAAATCAAGGCTTGCGACCGAGACAAAAAATGTAGGGGCGAATAATTATTCGCCCCCTGGAGTTTGTACATTTTGTATGCCTTGCCCTTATGGGCGGCTGTTCTTTGCTGTACCTAACCCAGGGCGACGGCGTAAAAGTAGGGCGTAGCACGCTACGCCCATACATTGCCCTGGGCTGCCCTGGGCTGATATGCTACGGGCTTTCAGCCCGTTTGAACGCACGCCTTCGGCGCGCTTCATATTTATTTATCGGCCATCTAAAATGTACAACCCACCTTTGGTGCTTGCGCCTCTGTTATATATTCCCGAAATGATTTATCGAGCGGGCGTTTATCTGCGCAATCGCGCCTTTGACGCCGGGTTTATGCCTTCCCGCAGCCTGACGTGGCCGGTTGTCAGCGTGGGCAATCTTACGCTGGGCGGTACGGGAAAAACCCCGTTCGTTATTTATCTGGCCGGTCTTCTTAAAGAAATCGGCTGTGAAACCGCTGTTCTGACACGCGGCTATGGCCGCCGGGATTCCGGAAAAACCATTATTTTACCTCCCGGCGAGAGCACTGATTTCTCCGTGTCACGGCTTGGGGATGAACCGGCGCTTATACGCCGCCGTCTGCCGAAAGCCTGGTTGGGAATATCGCCCGACAGGTTTAGCGCCGCATGTGCAATAGCCCGCCACGATGCGTGTGAAGAGCGTTTGGTTTTCATTCTGGACGACGGATTCCAGCACCGTGGCATTCGCCGTGATCTTGATGTAGTTATAATTGATCCGTCGCGGTTGCCAGGCGACGAACGCCTGTTTCCTGCGGGTGGTTTGCGCGAACCGGCATCGGAACTTCGTCGCGCGCGCGTCATAATTATCAACGGAGCAGGGGTGTCCGCCGCCGGGAAAACGCGAAGTCCCCATTTTGAAACGATAAAGGAAGGTCTGCGAAAATACGCGCCGGAAGCTGAATTTTTCCATTGTGTCCAGCCTATAAAGGCGATCATTCCATATTCAGCCTGGTTTGATTTTCAAACTTCCAATAATTCGGCCGCGCGACCCGACTCCGCGTTTTTAGCCACCGCCATAGGTAATCCCGACCGCTTCAAAAATGACGTACAAAGCATGGGAATTGAAATACGAGGATGCGCGTTTTACAGGGATCATACCGTGATCGGTAAAAAAAACTGGGAGAAATGCGCCGTCGCGGCGAAGGAGGCAAAAGCTGACGCCATCATTATTACGGAAAAAGACGCCGTCAAAATTTACAGCCCGCCTGATTTTCCTTTACTTGTCGCCGTTCAGAGTACGGTTCTTACCGAAGCCGCGCGCTTCCGTGAAATCCTGCAAAATACCGTCGCGCCGATGAACCGCCCCTACAATTCAGCCGTGCCACATATTCGGTAACTGTCATGACTGCGCAGAATCTTTTCGGCCAGCGCCGCGTGAATGGCGTGGCCGGCGCGTTCGGCGCGAAGATGGCCGATTATGGGAAAGCCGACAAGCGCGATGTCGCCAAGCAGGTCAAGCAGCTTGTGCCGCACAAATTCATCAGGAAAACGCAACTGCTGATTGATGATTCCATCAGGGCCAAGCACCACGGCGTTGTCCAGCGAGCCGCCGCGAACAAGCCCCAGTTTTTTCAGATAATCAATATCAGCCGTAAAACCGAACGTACGGGCCCGGGCAATCTCCTGGCAAAATAATTCGGGCGTCAATTCCATTTCTATACGCTGACGACCTATGGCCTTATGTTCAAAATCGATAAAATAAGCCGCTCCCGGCGTTTCGGACGGGTATACCCCGGCGAACTTATCTTCAAGCCTGACCTCGATTGGCTCTTCGACCACGAGAAACCGCCGGGGCGCGTTTTGCTCTTCAATGCCGGCCTGCTCAATAGCCTGCACGAAACAGCCGCAACTTCCATCCATAATCGGCGCTTCCATGGCGTCAATGTCTATGTAAAGGTTGCTTATTTCAAGCCCGTAAAGCGCGGAAAGAATATGCTCAACGGTTGAAAGCATGACGCCTTTTTTCATAAGCGTCGTCGCGTAGCTGACTTTAGCCACATAAGCGCGGCGCGCTTCGATTTCAAACCCCTGGAGATCGGATCGCCGGAAACGAATCCCCGTTCCGGGCGCGGCCGGAATCAATGTCATATTAACATCGTATCCCGTATGGAGTCCGATACCCGTAAAACTTACGGGGCGGCACAGTGTTCTCTGGTATTTGAGCATATTAATTTAAGCAGTCGCAGTTTATAAGCTGACCGCCGCACCTCGGGCAGATTTCCTGGTCGCAGTTCGCGTGGTGCGTCCCGCCCGGCGCGACGTTGCAGTCTGGGCATCTAAACCACCTGGGAAAATGAAGCTTGCCAGGGTCGTAGGAAACAGCCTGAAGAACGGTCCCGTCGGGATATTCGACATAGCCGCGCCCGCCGCATGTCGTTACATCCGCGCCGGACATTTCTTTTTTGCACGCGTCGCATACGATCATTATTCCTCCCTGCCTCCCTTGCGTTCCAGGTATAATTGCCTCTCCAGGCAGGAATAATAAACCATGGGAATAGCGAATTACACCAACATGAGCGAACTTTTGAACTCCGCGCTGAAAACAGGCCGGACCGTTTCCATTTCCGAAATGGTGACTGAGGCATCAAAGCGCGTAATCATTCTCGCGTCCGAGGGCGAACCGGCCGATCAGGGCGATCTCGAAAACGGATTTATCAATATCGTCGATGAACTCTGCCGTCGCGGCGCAATCAAACCGGTTCCGGAAAATGAAAATGAGGCGCGCCTGCTTAAACTCTATGAATCCGGAGAATTGTCGGCCAATGGATACGGCGGAAAAGACGGCGACCAGTTTTTGAACATAAAATGGACCGCAGCAACAGACGACATCCCCGTAATAGTAAACATCAATCTGTAGACCGGGATTAGCCATTCGTCGCCAAAACTACGCGCGCCTTGTATCCATGCCATCTTGCGCCGCACGAGCGGCAGAATCGGCATGAAATATCCGGGTTAGGAAATTCTTGCGGAAAACGACGTCACGCAGAGATTCGGCTTCCGCAACCGGAAGCGATGGAAAGCGTAGTGTGAAACCGCGCGCGAAAAGCCCAATGGTTTTTCCGGCAACCCTGCCATTGGAATCGTAAACCCCAACCGCGAGTCCGCAGCTTGGCGAGTTGCTCTTGAAGACAAACCCGGCAAGATTTTCTTTTTCCAGTTCTTTGAGATACATTTGCGTCCAGCGTTCCATTTGACCGGTTTCGTCAACGCGGCTTGCTATTGTTATAAGGCGCGGAGAAGCGGGGTTGCCTTCAAGCCGCATAGGTTCACGTGGAACCGCCATGCCGCAGCCAGTTTCAGGGCATATGGCAAAAAATCTTAAATGCCGCTCAAGGGTTTCAAAAACAAGCTCGTCCAGTTTATGTCCACCGTCGTAGCGTACCGTTTTTCCCAGCAGGCAGGCGCTGATTCCAAGCACGGGTTTCATGCGGTCAGCGCCTCATGGGTGCGCAATTCATCATGATAAACCTATTCGTACCGCTGTCGACCTGATTTTTATGGCATCCCAAACTGATAAAACCGATTTTCGCCACAGGCGATTCCCCCGCTGAAAATCTAAATAGTAGGCTCCTTTGCCCTCGGTATCAAGAACCATGGCTCTCACGGCTAAAAACAGCTTTGTACTGAGCGGTTCAACCGTTCCGTTTCAAGCCCGTAATTTCCGCTTTTCCGTTTATTGACAAACTGTAATTTCCATATCATGCTATATGAAAATTATATAGCATGGTATATAAATGAGCGTTAATACGACGAATAATAAAACCCGGCATTTGGCGGCCAGGCTGGAAAACGTACTCAAAACCCGGCCATTGGTTTATTTGAACGGCCCCCGGCAGACCGGCAAGTCGACTTTAGCGCAAATGGCGGGCGCTGACGCAAACTATGTAAGCTTTGATTCTCCAGCCGTACTGGCCGGCGCAAAGGCCGACCCTGCGGGATTTGTACATTCTTTGCCGTCCGGATGTCTTAACATCATCGACGAAATACAGATGGCACCGGAAATCTTTCCTCACCTGAAAATTTCCATCGACAGGAATCGCCCGGCCTCGAAATACCTTCTGACGGGTTCGGCCAATATAATGGCCCTGCCCGCATTGTCAGAGGCGCTGGTGGGGCGCATGGCCATTATGACTCTGCTGCCTTTTTCAACGGCGGAGTATCGCGGTTTTCCGACCGGAGTCATAGACGCTTTGTTTGATGCCGCGTTAACCACGGGCAAGGTGGAAAACGGCAGCCTTTTAAACGACATGGCTTGCGCGACTTTCCCGGAAATGGCTCTGCATGATGAAATCGACCGCACGCAGTGGCTGGACGATTATATTACAACCCTGTTGCAGCGCGACGTGCGGGCGCTGGCTGACGTTCGCAGGAATGAACAGTTGTTTTTTTTGTTGTCCCTAATTTCAATGCGCGCCGGAGGTCTGTTGAATGACGCTTCGATATGCGCGGAACTGGGCATGAACGCGATAACATATCAGAGATACAAAGCGCTGTTGATCAATATATTTCTGATTTTCGAACTGAGACCCTGGATGCCGCCGCACAGGCTGAACAAACGATTCACCAAATCGCCCAAGCTCTACTTTTACGATACAAACGTCCTGACTTATTTTATGCGGCGAAATCTGTCTGACCTGTTCCGGGACGACCGGACGGCGTTCGGGCGTGTGTTCGAAAACTATGTGGTGACGGAAATTATCAAACACGCTTCCGGGCGGGCCGACATCGGCGTTTCATTTTTTCGCCAGGCGGACGGTACTGAAACCGATATCGTGCTGGAACGATCCAACGGCGATATGGTGGGAATAGAAATAAAAGCGTCGGAATCGGTGCGCGTGGACGACACTAAAAATTTATCCAGGCTGAAAAACATTGCCGGGGATCGATTCAAGCGCGGATTTGTAATATACACCGGAGCGGAGTCGGTTCCGTTGGGCGCAAATATCCAAGCGCTGCCTATAGCGTGGTTGAATACTTAAGCATAGGAGAGTCATTTACGCCGCGGATATTTCCCGGAGTGTTTGTTCCATGCCGGACACAGCTAATCAAGTTTCACCGGGATGCCCTGCGCCGCCATATATTCCTTGACCTGGCGAATGCTGAATTCGCCGAAGTGAAATACGCTTGCAGCCAGAACGGCGTCCGCTTCACCCTCGAGTATGCCCTCGGCAAAATGTTCAAGCGCGCCCACGCCTCCGCTCGCGACTACGGGGATGTCTACCGCCCGCGCCACCGCGCGTGTAAGCGGAATATCAAAGCCGTCTTTTGCTCCGTCGCGATCCATGCTGGTAAGCAGTATCTCGCCCGCGCCGCGTCTGGCGGCCTCAACCGCCCATTCCACAACATCAATACCTGTGTCAACGCGTCCGCCGTTGACGTAAACCTTCCATTTGTCTCCCGCGCCCTGTACTTGTCCGGCGTCAATGGCGCATACAATGGCCTTTGAACCGAAGGCCGCGACCGCTTCGTTTAAAAGATCGGGATTGCGCACTACGGCCGTGTTTATGCTTACCTTGTCGGCGCCCGCGTCGATCATGGCGCGAATATCTTCAATATTCCTGAAGCCGCCGCCCACGGCAAACGGAATATCAACTTCCTTGCCCGCGCGCGCCGCCATATCAATGGTAGTCTGGCGGCCCTCGTATGTGGCGTTAATGTCGAGAAAAACAACCTCATCCGCGCCGGCGGCGGCATAAGCGGCGGCAAGCTCCACAGGGTCGCCCGCGTCGCGGAGATTTATAAATTTGACGCCCTTAACCACGCGTCCGTCCTTTACATCAAGGCAAGGTATTACCCGCTTTATATTCATATTTATTCCTTCCTTTAGGCGACCTCCGCAAACCCCGAACTCTGCGTTACGCTCCCTCGACAAAATGCTCATTTACCTTGGTTGGGGGCGAATAATTATTCGCCCCTACAGCTTTTGTCTCGGTCGCAAGCCTTGATTTCGGGGTTTGCGGAGATCGCCTTTATAAATTTCTCAAACCAGGATCGTTCACACATTCGTGTAAACCGATCTTACGCAGTTGTTCCGCCGTGGGTATGCCGTTATTATCCCAGCCACGCAACTGGTAGTAACGATCAAGCAGCCAATTAAGGTTTTCCACGGAGATCTTCCTGCCTTTTGACGGTCCTGTCGGAACCTCTTCCTCAACCATGCGCGGCGGCGGCCAATCCCAGGAACGCCCGAAATCGGGTACATGCTTAACCCAGAACATACGGGTGATATTATAGACCTTCTCGGAGATCAGCATCATCTCTTCCCATGTATAGCCGCAACCGGTGACCGCGTTTAATATATCGGTATAGTGCTCAAGCTCCAGGCCCAACTCCACCCATTGAAGGCGGCAGCAGCCCATAAGGTCGAAAAAGGGGCGGATGTGCTGTAATTCAACGACCCTTTCCGCCTTGCCTTCCATCACATCGACGCCGACGGCTATGTCATATGCGATGGCCCACGCCCGGTTGTGGTGAGCACCCACATCCGCTGTCATATAGGCCAGCATCATAGCCGGAGCGTTGCGTCCCTCGTAGCCTGACTGTTCCAGACCCTTGGTATGGATGGCATAGTGCCCGGAGTCTTTGCCTATCTTCTCTGCGGCCGACTTGACCCCTTCGGCGAGAATGTCGCCTATGCCCTGCCGCCGGGCGATCAGTTCCGAGAGGTAAATCACCGAATCCAGATCCCCGAACCTGAGATCGCGCCCGCCCGTCTGTTCTTTAGTCAGGACGCCTTTTTCGACGCACTCCAGGGCAAAGGCCGCGATAACGCCGCCGGAAATAGTGTCCAAACCCAGGTCGTCCATGACATAGTTGACAAAAGCAACTTCCTCTATGGTGGCCAGCTCGCAATTTCCGCCGACAAGGGCAATGGTTTCGTATTCCGGGCCTTCGACCATCACTTCAAACTTTTCTTCCCTGCCGCCGCGTTTGAACGTCCCCGCGGCGCTTGAGTATTTCCCGCATGGCGTGGGGCATGCAAAACAGCCTTTATCGGTCTTGAGGATGCGCTCTTTCAGCGCCTCTCCGTTGATGCCCTTATACCCCGGAAAATAAGTGGTGCGGAAGTTGTGCGTGGGGAAAGCTCCGTTTTCATTAGCCCAGTTGGTTACGCCCGCCGTACCCATAGGCGTCCACTCTTCGAAGCCCGGCTTTTTGAAACAGCCGGCGAAAGCTTTCTTGCTTAATTCCAGCAGGTTTTCGGGATCCGCTATGGGAATGTCCTGAGTGCCGCGTATCGCAAATGCTTTCAGTTTTTTGGACCCCATCACGGCGCCTACGCCGATACGGCCGGCCTGGCGTCCGAAATCGTGCTGTATGCATGCGATTTTAACAAGGTTCTCTCCCGCGGGCCCGATAACGGCGATCTGAAAATCTTCGCCCAGCTCGTTCTTGAGGATTTTCTCCGTCTCGAAAGTGCCTTTGCCCCATAGGTAATCCGCGGGTTTTATTTCTATCCTGCCGTCGTCGATTATCACCAGGCTTGGTTCAGACGCGATTCCTTCAAATATCAGTGCGTCGTAACCCGCGTATTTCAACTCCGGCCCGATATGGCCGCCTATGTTGGAGTCCCCATATCCGCCGGTAGCCGGGGATTTTGTAACGAATGACGCCTTGCCTGTTGCGGGGGCATAGACGCCGCTTAACGGGCCTCCCGCAAAAAAGAGAATATTTTCAGGCCCAAGCGGGTCGGCGTTTGCGGGAACCTCATCGTAGACTATCTTCGCGCCCATGCCGCGCCCGCCCAGCCAGGCGCGGTAGAACGCTTCATCGCGTTTTTCTACGCGGTGGCTGCCGTTGCCAAGATTTATGCGCAGTATTTTTTGATGTATCCCTTTCATCTTGCGTCGCCCTCCTGATCTTCCTTCCATACCAGGGCGCAGCGCGGGCAGTATTCCACGCATGCGCCGCAGGAAACGCATTTGATTGGCGTCGCGATGGAAGCATGTTGCGTCATGCTATTGGCGGGGCAGGCGGCAACGCAGAGTTCGCAGCCGGTACATAAATCGGCGTCAATAACATAGGCCTCTTCATTTAGCTGAATGGCGCCGACGGGACATTCCCGCGCGCAAACGCCGCATTGCGAACAGATATTGATTTCATAGACGCCGGGTTCGGGAAAATGCCCGATGATCCGCAAAGCGGATTTTTTTGGATTGTTCTCCCTGAAACGCGTCAACGAACATAACGCCTGGCAGGCCCTGCAACCCGAGCAAAGCCCGGATTTGGCGGCGATCACACGCATTACCGATAATCTCCTCATTTTTTCCGCAAAGATGCTATCACTTTACGTAAACAAATGAAATAAATCCGCAGGGTGCGCGCAAAAATTCCTGTAGGGGCGTAGCGTGCTACGCCCATTGTAATTTGTACATATATTTCACTTGGTGATATAGTTGATAAATGAAACAGATATTCAGAACCCACACTTTCAGTCGTTGGATGCGCAGAGCCGGTCTTACGGATAATGCGCTTTGTCAGGCTGTCGATGAAATGGTGAGAGGATTGATCGATGCTGATTTGGGATGCGGCGTGGTAAAAAAACGCATAGCGCTTTCCGGGCAAGGCAAGCGTAGCGGCGCAAGGACTATTGTCGCAACCAAAAAAGAAGGTCGTTGGGTCTTTCTATTTGGGTTTAATAAAAATGAAAGATCAAACATTGACCCTGGCGATCTCAAAGCGTTGCAGGAATTAGCCAGGGAGTATCTTGAATTTGATGCTCGTCAAATCAGGCAGGCGGTTGAAAAAGGTGTTTTAACGGAGATTCATTATGACAGTCACAAAACGTAGGAACAGAATCTTAACGGAAGTACGCGAAATGGCGTCTGAACTGCATGGCATCGGTCTGATCGACAAACGCCGTATGCGTGAATTCGATGCGTTGTGCCGTCTTGATGTTGAAGAATTTGCGCCGCAAAAAATCAAGGCGTTGCGTCAAAAGGAGCGAATCAGTCAGGCGGTTTTTGCCGCTGTGCTCAATACCAGTGTTTCGACTGTGCAAAAATGGGAAATCGGAGATAAGCGCCCCAGCGGCCCGTCATTGAAACTGCTCAACGTCATTAAACGAAAAGGTCTGGATGCTTTGTTGTGAATCACTTAATGACTACGTTTTCCAAACAGAAACTTAATAAAACCATAAATGAACGTGAAGAGAGAAAAGCAAAAAACAAATCGTATAAACCAACTTTCTGAAAAATCTGCGCAAGGTATATTTTATTTGGCTGGCTAACGAACATTGGAAGCAGGAACCTTAATGAATATTGTCATACTGGATGGATACACGAGCAATCCCGGGGACCTTTCCTGGGACGGAATAGCAAAGCATGGAAACCTGAAGGTTTACGACCATACCCCCGCGGAGCTTGCCATTGAGCGCGCCCGTGACGCCGAAATCATCATAAGCAACAAAACCGCCCTGGGAGCGGCGGAAATCGATCAACTGCCGAAATTGCGGTACATCGGCCTGCTTTCCACGGGATACAATATCGTTGATCTTGACGCGGCAAAGCGTCGCTGCATCTCGGTGGCAAACATCCCGGCTTATTCCACTCCCAGCGTGGCGCAGCTTGTTTTCGCCCTGCTTCTGGAACTGTGCAATAATGCCGGGGCGCACAGCGTTTCGGTTCACGCGGGGGAATGGGTGCGCTCACGTGATTTCTGTTACTGGAAATCTCCGCTTATGGAACTATCCGGCAAAACGATTGGGATTGTGGGCTTCGGAAGCATCGGCCGCGAAACGGCGAAAATCGCGAAGGCTTTCGGAATGAACGTCATTGCATGCGGACGCCCAGACGCGTCAGGCGAAACCGTTTCCGACGGCGTCCGCCTGACTTCGCTGGAAAACGTCCTATCGCTGTCGGATATCGTCAGTATGCATTGCCCGTTGTTTTCTGAAACCGCCGGATTGATCAACCGCGAAACCATCGCCATGATGAAACATGGCGCGCTTTTGATAAACACCGCGCGGGGAGGAGTTCTTAACGAGCGGGACGTGGCCGACGCGCTGGCCGACGGCCGGATTGGAGGCGCGGGGCTTGACGTGCTTTCCACCGAACCGCCAAAGCCGGATAACCCTCTGCTCTCAGCGCCGAATTGCGTTATCACGCCGCATATCGCCTGGGCGACGCGAGAGGCGAGAGCGCGCCTCATTCGCGTCCTTGAGGAAAATCTGGCGGCCTTCCTTGCCGGAACGCCGCAAAACCTTGTGTTTCATAACAAATAAACATTTGGGTGATTTCCTTAGAAATCACCCAAATGTTTATTCGTTACGCGGTAAGGTAAGGTACATAAAACATGAAACTTTCCGAAATTGCTGAAAAACTGGGCTGCGAAATGGTTGGGCGTGACGTGGAAATCACGCGGGTTTCAGGCATTGACGAAGCCGGCGAAGGCTGCCTTACGTTTGTTTC
>Ga0082212_10001261_pt1 | contig 37323 bp, 36 predicted proteins | sample TergutNt197P3_FD_71548 | JGI IMG/M metagenome (GOLD analysis project Ga0082212, IMG submission 71548) | Neocapritermes taracua P3 segment gut microbial communities from Petit-Saut dam, French Guiana - Nt197 P3 | ecosystem: Host-associated > Arthropoda: Insects > Digestive system > Gut ...
TTATAAAATTTTCGCCGTTTTTCAATCTAATGTAAAACCCCCTAACGGAGAGGTTTTTGAATATTGGAAACAGATTTATTTTTCAAGTAAATCTCATTTCGATAATTTTGTTGCTGATTGTCTTGACAGAAGCATGTATTACACCAATGTTGACCTTGAATACGGGGATGAGCTTTTAATGCTGTCAACCTGCGATTTTTCAATGTTCGCAAACAACGATGATTCAAGCGTGCGGTTGGTGATTGCGGCAAGGCGCGTCAGAGAAGACGAATTCGCAAGATTCACAGAGGAAGAATTAGATGCTTTCATTGATAACCGCTTCGGTGAAAACGGATTTGTGCGGCGCAAAATGTTTGACGCTTATTATAAATCGTTCTACCCGAACGGCTGGACAGGCAGGAACTGGAATTTAAACTATATTAAAGACTTTAAAGGTTAAGAACGTGTATTCAATAACGCTCAACGCTCATATTTTGGCGCATTTTACACCACTTTTCGTTAAATCTTCTTGAAATAAACAAATTATTTCTGCGAAAATTTGCCTTAATTGGTACAAAATTCGCCTAAAATCTGAACATTTCGATTATTGAATACAAGTTCTAAATATAAGAGCGTAGGGGCGGACATTGTTCGCCCGCGAAAGGACAACTATGACAAATTCATCATTACTGCGCTGTGCGGCGGCGTTTTTGGTGCTTTCGGTTTACATATGGCTTTTCGGAATCAGCGGAGTTATCGAGGATTCGGCAGAAGAAAAATTCGCCGACGAAAGCCTTGAATTTATACCGCCCGCTAAAGAAGTGCTTGAAAACGGCATAAACGAAGGTTTAAGCGCGGCGAATATCGCGGTTAATCCTATTAACGACCCAAAACCCGGCGCGGCGGATTTTCCGGCAAGCGAAGTGTTAAGTTATGAAAGCATACATAGCGCAAACAGCGCAAATAATGCAAATAATCATTCAGCTTCTTCAGACGAATTAAATGATGAAGATGACGAAACGCCGGAAGAAATTGCACCGCCGACAACGCCTGTACCGACAGCCCCGGCGGCGACAACCACAACTACGCCGGCTCCGACTACGACAACAACCACCACGACCACTATAACTGCTCCGACAACGACTACGCCCGCTCCGCAAACAACCACCACAACGCCGGCAAACGGAAGCGAAACCGCGATTAATCCCGCGCTTTCGCAAAGACTAACCGTGATTACCTCAAACGGCAGTGTAACCGATACCGCGCTGAACATTGTTTCCAGAATCGTACAGCATGAAATCGGCAGTTCTTTTCACACGGAAGCAATCAAGGCGCAGGCTATCGCCGCTTATACCTATGTTATGCTTCCGCTCAGTCAGGACGGTACGGCGCGTGTTGAGCTGGCGCATACGGCGTCCGACCACGTTAAGGACTGCGTCAGGGAAGTTTTGGGGTTGGCGCTTTATTATAACAACGAATATATACAAGCAGTATATCATGCGTCAAGCGCGGGGTATACGGCTTCTTCCAAAAACGTATGGGGAACGGATTTTCCGTACCTGAGAAGCGTTAAGTGCGATTTTGATAAAGAGCATGACTCCAATTTCGGCGTAATCAATACCATATCTTCCACGGACATTAAAGTCGCTGTACTTGAAAAAACCGGTATACAGCTTTCCGGCAATCCTGATAACTGGCTAAAAATTATAAATAACGATTATGTTGATGAGGTTTATGTAGGCGCAATGACGGTCGGCGGACATTCCTCCTATACCGCGAACGGTTCGCAGGTAAAATTTACCGGTAAAATACTGCGCGACATATTGGGAACAAGAACACTCCGCTCCGCCGCCTTTGATTTTACCTACAACGCCGCAACAGACCGCTTTACATTCGTAACCTACGGGTACGGGCACGGCGTCGGCATGAGCCAGAACGGCGCGAATATTTTAGCAAGGCATTACGGATATGATTATAAACAGATTTTAGCGCATTATTATCCTGGAACGACTTTAAAATAATTGTAATAAAAAATCAGGGCGGAAATGAAATCCGCCCTTGTTTTATAGTTAATTAACTTGAATCCAATCCGCAATATCTTTTAATACCTGTCCGTCAACATTCGCTTTAATTTTATATTCATCGTGTATATCCACGCTCCTTGTTACCGTTGAGGGCATGAACAAATGATTCAGATTCTCATACAGTTTAAACGTCACGTTTGAACGCCCGCTCAATAATTCTTTATAAAGAGCAAAATCCTTATCGGTAAAAACCTGAAAATCGTTATCGGCGTGCATGACAAGAAACGGCGCGGTTATATTTTCAATAAACATATCTGCCGGATTGATTTCCAAATCCTTGTAATAATAAACGGACGTGCCGAATGTGTCAATTTGCGTTTTTGCTTCTTCATCGGGTGTGTTAATAACGGCGGTGATTTGCTCCTTTACGATGCCTGATTGAAATAGTGCCGTCATCTCTTCTAATTCTTCACCCTCCATGGTTTCCGTAACAGCCAAAAATTGCTGGTCAGCCATCAATTCCATTAAAGAACGCGGCGTTCCCGCATATAAGATTAGTCCCGCATAATTTCCGCCCATTGCATGAATTCTCGGCGCAAGCGAACCGCCCATGCTGTGACCGAGTATATAAACCTTATTTTCATTTATGCGCGGGTCTGCTTTCAAAATTTCGGTTGCTGACAGTGCGTCCTTTATCGTTTCTTCCCAAACCGTAAAGCTTCCGCCCAATTCCTGTAGCATTTTTGCGCCGTGCGTAAAAGTCCGCTTATCATAACGAATCACCGCGATTCCGTTTGACGACAGGTATTCCGCTATTTCAAGGAAAGGTTTGTTTTCGTAAACCGTACCGTTCATATCCGACGGACCTGAACCGTGAACCAACACAACAGCAGGTACTTTCTGCCCGGTATTATCAGGCAGAGTCAATATCCCGTCAAGTTCCCATCCGCTTCCTTCTCCGATAATAACAGGAATTTCAATAAATCTTTTTTCCGATTCTGATTCTTCGCTTAGTGGGTTTTCATTATTCAACTGCGGGAATTCGGATTCCTTTTCCGGAAGCACTTCGGATGAATCATTCCCGCCGCAAGCGGTGAACAGGAAAACAAGTGTTAAAAGCATAATCAGTTTTTTCATTGTTATAACCGTTTCTTTCTGAAATTTTATCGGTAAATTATATTTACCTTTTCAGTATAGCATATTAATTTATAAATGTCAACATAGATATTTTTCTGTAAATAAAAAAAGGCGGCTGTGCCGCCTTTTTTTAATTTATCAAACTCATCGGGTCAATCCATTCGCCGTTTTTCTTGACCCCGAAGTGGATATGCGGTTCCTCGGCAATCTCAATCTCCGCTGTATTCCCCACAACGCCGATAACATCGCCGGAGCTTACCCCCTGCCCGACAGCAACCTTTACGTTTTTGTCCAAGCCGAAGTAGCACCCGAATAATCCGTCCGCGTGGTCAATGACGACGCATACCCCCCATAACGGGTCTGAAAAAACCTCACTCACTTCGCCGTTTGTCATTGCCTTAACATCTGTCCCGAGCGGCGCGATTATATCAATACCGTCATGGGTTTTCCAAACACCGAGCGTTTTGGATTTCACCAATTCACCGTTTGAGAAATTTTCGCCGATTTCACCCTCAACAGGTATAATCATGGGCGGTTTTGAGCGTATGGGATTATTTGCTTCTTCCGCGTCGTTATCAAGCAAAGCGGTTTCATCGGTAAAATCGCTTTCATACGCAATATCGGGCGGGGTGATTTCCGAATCGGGAACGCCCGATTGCGGCATATTCACCTGAGCGTTGTCCCCGAACATGAATATTTCGTCGCCGAGCTCAGGAAGACCGCCGATTTTACTGACCGCTTGGTTATACGCTATATATGTCGAAACGCCGACCGCCGCAACAGACAGTCCCAGCGCAATGACGAAGCCTTTACCCCGAAGCGCTCTTCTTACGTCGCCAAATTTAACTTTTTTCATTCTTTTGTTCCTTTCAGAAAATATAAAATGTATTGAGCGATATTCAGCCGCTCTGATAAATGTAGTTTTAACAAATTTTACAGTTTTATGCAATTTAAAAAGAAAAATATAAAAATACCGCTTTTTCAAATTTGGAAAAGCAACGCGGCAAACAAAACCTGACATAAAAATTTCTCCTCGTCGAAAAATAATAATAAATCGAAAGGAGAATTTTTATGTATATGAATGGTGCTGACCACGGAATCCCTTTAGGGTTGGGAATGGCTTTAGCGCAGAACAGCGACGCGCTTTCGCATTTCGCGGGGCTTCCTAAAAACGAAAGACAGCAGATTATTGACAGAACGCACAGCATAGGCTCGAAGAAAGAAATGAGAAGCTTTGTGGATAATTTATCCAAGGGCTGGGGAATATAGTAGAAAAACCGCCGCTTGTGTTACGCAAGCGGCGGGAGCGTTTATAATAAAATTTACTTCGAGAAAAACAAATATTTTTCATTACCTGTTCTCTCATAATTTTCATTAAACTCCGCAATATAAAGCAATCCGGCATTTCCGTTAAGATAGAACGTATAATCACAACGTTCATATGCGAAATCCCCTGTAAATTCATACAGTATGTTTTCATTAAAATCATAAATACAGGGCGGTTGGTGCGGCATTGATGTGTGCCAAGCGATGAAATCACGGTTCGCTTGTAATCCGGTTAAAATATTCCCTCTACGGGATTCCGCAACGGCAGTATCGCTGTCCCATTCAAAAACACCCGTTAAAGACGTACCTAATGCTTCATCTTCACCCATGCCCCGAATCGTGAACAGTTTATTATTTGAACTTACCAAATCACCGATTTGATGATTATTTTGTATAAAATCATTACCGCTTTCAGATTGTAATTGTCTGTAAACACCGTCCTCGTCCGGAGTGAAAAACCATATTTCGTTTCGGTATACAATCGGATTCATAGCGGATTCGCTTACAATGCGTAATTCGCCGCTTTCGATATTATAAGCATACAATACAGGATTATTTGAATGTACAAAATCATCAAAATAAACTTGATTTTCCCATATAGTAATATTATTCGGGTGATAACCTGTATAATGGGGCGGGTCGGATTCTCTGTTATAATAATATTCAAAAATAACTTTATAAGTATTATTCAGCAGGTCAAATAAAATCAGCTTTCCTTCTGTATATGCCATTGGGTCTGTTGTTGTTGAAACTATGCAGTAATTTTCATCAATATATACAACCCACATCATATTTTTATAAAAAATATCATCTTTTTCAATTGAATTTAATGGTTCGTCCCATTCACCGGTTATAAAGTTATACACAACTATATCTGCAGGAGACGACGGATAATAAATCCAAGCATCCTCATCCTTACGTTGTCTTCTTAATAACACATGATTATTATCAAGCGGATGTAAAATGCTGACACTTCTGTTATACTCGGCTTGATATTCTTCCGAGAACGCTTCGATTTCTTTCGGAATTTCTACCTCTGCAATAAAAAGTTCCGAATCCGCAATACTTTTTACAGGTACATTATATACGGGAATATCGTTATATGCGGGTTTTTCGGAGAGAATGGAATCGTCGGGTTTGGAATTATCAGGTTTGGAATCGTCAGATTTACTATCATCAGCCGATTCGGGTAAATCATCGGGAACAGGTTGCGGTTCTCCCCGTGTTTCACACGAGGAGAACATAACGCATAAAAGCAATAAAATCATAAAAAACTTATAAATTTTCATATTTACAACCATTCCTGTTGAAAGATTTATCTTTCAAACATTTCCTTTTAAAATTGCAGAAATCTATATAAAATATAGCATAAAAAAGGAAAGAAGTCAACCGCCCGAAAGTGGTTGACTTTTTTAATTATTAATTAACTTTATCAACCCTGTAAAGGTTTCCCTCTATAAAGAAATCTTTAGAATTTCTCACAACTTCATACAACTCCGATTTTTTCTTACTGTCAAAAGAAGAAAGTTCTTTTGAATTTGAGAATGAATAAAGCTTTTCGGTTTTATCTTCATACGTAAAAATACTGTGTTCATAATCAATGGGTATAAAGAATAAACACCCTTCCCTAAAACGCGAATTGATAAATAAGATAAGATTTTCTCCGTCATTTGGCTTTGTCATACGATAATCAAGAAGAACATAAATTTCTTCTCCGTTGACCACTTCTTTTCCGTCAATATCGCCTCTGATTGTTTCTTTTACCTTAAACACAGAAAATGTGTAAGTTATTTCATTCGGCATACCCTGCGCTATTTCCTCTTTTGAATACATATCTCCTGTTGATAAGGTTACTTCTTTCGTGCTGGTTACGTTGCCGTCAACCACTAATTCGGCAAACCTTAAATTTAAATCCATTGAAGGAGGGGAAACTCTGGAATAGAGTTGGTCGGATAAAATGATTTTATCTTCGGGGTCAACAATTACGTTATAATTGCGTTTATCATTACCGGCGCAACCTGCGAACATTATTATACACAAGAGTGCACTGATGATTTTATTTAATTTTTTCATTAAAAACCATACCTTTTTCATTTGATTTGTTTTTATATCATATCTCTATTTTACCATAAATTTCTAAAAAGTAAAGAGTGTGTTAATCTGCTGTATTTTCCCAATTTCTTCCCGTGCCGAAAATTTCGGACTTTTGAACCACATCATACAGTTCTGATTTGTTTTTCCCGTCAAAGTCTGAAAGCTCTTTAATGTTTGAAAAAGAATATAGCCTTTCGGTTTTATCCTCGTAAACAAACATGCTGTGTTCATCGCTGAGCGGTACATAAAAAGAAAACTCATCGAGAATTCGTTCATCTGCAAAGAATATTACGTTTTCCCCTAAATTCGGGTTATTAATACCGCTGTTCACCATAAGATAAATTATATCATTGCTATATTTACCTCTTATTGTTTTGTTCACATGAATTACAAAGAAATGTATATCCAATGTTTTAGGATATCCGCTTTCTTTAAATTCTTCATAAAACGGATTATTAAATGTTTTTGTTTCAAAATTAATAATTTTTCCGTCAATTGCTACTTCGGCAAGTTTTAAATTTAAATCCATTGACGGTGGTTCAAGCATTGCGCCCATGTTGAAATCCGATAAAACCTCTTTATCAGCGGGGTCAATGATTACATCATAATTTCTTGGTTCGGTGGGGGTTATATGAGCGTAATCGTTATTGCTTTGGCTAGTTGGTTGGGTTGCTTCCTGTGAAGCGCAGGAAACGAGAAGTATTGCGCAAACTGTTAAAACTATTAAAATTTTTATGTTTTTAATCATTGTTTTTTACCCTTTCATCAATAAAAAGAAGCTAAATCGGTTCTGTCGTGTGCTTGAACGGTTCTGTAAGTGCTAATGAGGTTAAACATAATTGAAGCAGAAACCGACCCATCCGGATGACCTAAACCGAGAACATGCCCCATTTCGTGTCTGATTAAATATTGTTTTTCATTATCAGTGGTATTTGAGCCTACAGTATTGGGGTTCATTTGAATAACCGCATACCGTATAGTTCCGCTATTAAATCCTCCGGGAGAATCATATGGATTATTTGCGTTTTCGCATAAACCGCCTTTATACCCGCTATAAACAAAAGTATATGCGCTATATGAACTACCGACTAACCAATATGACGGACATTGAATTTCGCAATCCGCAGAAGCTTTTGCGCGGTCACTAAAAAAAGCTTTACTTCCCGAATTGTTATTCCATTCAGCCAAAGAGGATAGATAATGATTTTTAAATTCGACTGACATTCCGTCTCCGTTGATTCTTACAAATGCTTGTGTTATGTAAGAGCCGGCTACCCCTCTTTCGTGCCACCGATATGGACGCCCCGGGTAAAGTTCATGCGCACTTGCTGTAAACGACAGCATTGAACCAAACACGATTGCCACTGATAAGCTGAACGCGATGATTTTTTGTTTCATTAATTTTACCGTCCTTTTTGTTTTAATTTGCTATTTTCATAACATGCTTATATTATACCACAGAAAAACGAAAAAGAAATGATGTTCACGAATGCTGTAGAGTGAAGTTGAATGAAGTTGAATGAAGTTGAGTGAAGTTGAACAATAGTTTTGAAAATACCTCCGCTTTTATATATAGTATATGAGCAAAGTACCGAAAACTTGTTTCTAATCCCTCACCGCTTCCGCCAACCTTAAAGTCCCCGTCACCAATACAATCCCCCCGCCGCACAGCTCTGCCGCTAATTCCACTGCCCGTTTCGGTTCGCTCACTGTAAAAATAAGCTCATGGAAGAACCCTGTCATTACTGCTGCGCGGTATAAATCCGAGCAGGAAACCGCGTTTTCCGCGAACCCGTCCGTCAGAATCAAATAATGCGTAAAGTGAACCAATTCCTGAAGCGCGCCGATATAATCCTTGCCGCTCAGCATACCGAGCACCACTGCTTTTCTTACCCGCCACGCGGAAAAAACAGCTTTTGCCGCCGTTAATCCCTGCCGGTTATGCGCGCCGTCAAGAACAATCAGCGGATTCTTGCGTATAATCTGCATGCGGGCAGGAATCTGCGCGGTTTTTAAACCGCTTTTTATATGCTCAAAGGGAATATTCAGGAATTTAAGCGTTTCTATTGCGGTTAATGCGTTTAAAACCTGATGTTTCCCGCCCATAATGGTTGAAAACGCTTCGTTTTTATATTGAAAAGAATTTCCGTATATTGAGATTTTCTCGTCTGTTACTGAATCAACATCCGGAATAATCAGCTCCGCACCTGTTTTTTCGCATTGCTTTCTGATTTCAACATAAGTTTCACGCTCCTGAACCGGATACATGACGCACGGCGGGGAATTGCCGACACCGGCTTGGTGCTTGATAATTCCCGCCTTATGTCTTGCAATATCGCTGAGCTCTGTGCCTAACAAAGCCGCGTGGTCGTAACCGATTGCGGTAATCACGCTGAGCTTTTGGGTAACGATGTTGGTGCAGTCTAAAAGTCCGCCAATCCCGGTTTCAAGCACAACAAAATCTGCTTTTTTCTCCTTGAAATACAAAAACGCCGCCGCAGTCAAAATCTCAAACTGGGAGTATACCGTGCCGGCATTATGCGTTTGTGTTAATGCCGCATTTATTGCGGTATTAACATATTTATCAAAATCTTTTTCCGAAATCGGTTTGTTTTGCAGTTGAATCCGTTCGTGTATATTATAAATATACGGAGAAGTAAATTTTCCGGTTTTAAATTTTGCGTTTACAAGTGCGCGGGAAATATATTCGGACACACTGCCTTTGCCGTTTGTACCGGCGATGTGAATAAAATTTATATTGTTTTGGGAGCAGACCGTCTGTTGGGAGCAGACCGTCTGCTGGGAGCAGACCGTCTGTTGGGGGTTGCCGAGTGCATGACAAAGGGCGGTAAACCTGCTTAAATCCTTAACCGGTTTACCGCTCACTGTAAATATTTTTAAATTTTCAACCGCCGGATTATTCATCAACCGATTCGGTTAATTCACCCGTAGCTTCATCGGGTTTCACATCATCGTCGGAATAAATCACTTCTAACTGTTCTCTCGGCGAACCTAATTCTTCCGGCGGCTCAGGCGGTAATGTATCACTAATTGTCAACGGTTCGTCCGGAAGCGGCTCAAGCAAATCCTTCATGGATAAGCTGATTCTGTTTTTATCTTCGTCTATATCCGTAATTTTCGCGTCAACCTTTTGTCCGACGGAAAGAACCTGCGCTACATTGGTCACTCTTTCGCGGGAAATCTGTGAAATGTGAATCAACCCGTCTATGCCCGGCAAAATCTGCGCAAACGCACCGAAAGGCGTAATACTTACAATTTCCGCGCTGACTGTATCGCCGACTGCATAATCTTTAATGAAACCGGTCAACGGATTTGCATCAGGGTCTTTTGCGCCGAGCGAAACACGTCTTTTTTCGGGGTCAAAGCTTTTAACATACACTTCAAGCTTATCGCCCACGGAAACCAATTCCTTCGGGTGACGGATTCTGTTCCAAGTCAGCTCGGAAAGGTGAACCATGCCGTCCACGCCGCCGAGGTCTACGAAAACGCCGTAGCTTTCAATGGATTTCACTTCGCCTTTGTAATGCTTTCCTTCAGTAATTTCGTTCCAGAAAGCTTCTTTCTTCGCGTCATTGATTTCTTTCACGGCGGCGCGGATTGAACCCACAATCCTGCCCCTGTTCTCGTTGACTTCTATAATCTTAAACTGTACTTCTTTTTTTTGTAAATCCTCAAGCTTGCCGGTTTTAGGAACGCCGCTCTGGGAAGCCGGCACAAAAACCTTAGCACCTTCACAAACTACGATTACGCCGCCCTTTACCGCCGCCATGACCGTACCGGTCAGAGTTGCGCCCGTGGCTTCGGCTTCGGCGATTTTTTCAAGCCCGAGCGCGGAATCCACTTTCTTTTTGGAAAGGTAGACAATGCCCTCCGCGTCGTTGATTGACGTAACAACGCAGTCAATTTCATCGCCGGATTTTACGATATCAGACGGAAACTTAGACGAATCGTTTGACAATTCATCTGCGGGTATGTAGCCCGAATGTTTTGTTCCGATGTCAACAACAACTTCGCTTCTGTTCACCGACACAACCAAAGCCTTGACCCTGTTCCCTATATATACTCTTTTGAAAGTTTTATCAATCTCCGCCATAAAATCAATGTCGCCCGCCATGCTTTCGGTATCAGTATCGGTTTCGGCGATATTTTTTAATTCCTCGTTCATCAATTTATGAACCTCCTCTTGTTTTTCCGCAGGTACGGAAGCACCCGCGATTATCCCTACCGCCGGTACAGAGGTTGCTTTTCGTGAAGCCTCTGTTTGTGCGGATAATAAGGTTTTAACTTTTTCTATATCAAGCTGATGTATATTTTCAATAAATACGGTTTCGGTATTTTTTCCGCAGATTTCCGCAAGCTTCCGTGAATTACTGCTTTCCGGTGAACCCAAAACAATCATCAGGCTACATTCGGCGGACAGCTTTTCGGCTTCCTCCTGCCTAAATATAGTTGTACTACATATTGTATCAAATATTTGTGCGTTTGTACAGTGCTTTTTCACAATTTCTTTGCAATCTTTCCACTTTGCCCTATCAAAAGTGGTTTGAGCGGCAAGTATTAGTGCATTATGCTCAAAATATGTTTCACTATTTAACAAATCTTCCAAACTTTCGGGAGAATCCGCAACGAAACAAGCATTTCTTTTTTCCGGCGGGGAATTTCGTTTTGCGCGGTTGATGATTCCTTTTACTTCGGGGTGGTTTTTATCGCCTATAATGATGAAAATACAGCCCTCCGCTGTTTTTTCAGCGGCAATCTGCTGTATCTTAACGACATGCGGGCAGGTCATGTCCGCATACCGCAAGCCAAGACGTTCAATTTCATCAGTTTCGTCAGCACCGATACCGTGGCTTCTGATAATGAGGGTTTTGTCACGCGGGCAATCGGAAATGCGCTCGATTTTGCTTACGCCGCGTTCGGTAAGCTCCCGCAGAATATCGTTGTTATGGGTAAGCTCCCCGTAAACAACCGCACTGCTCCCAAGTTCCTTTGCACAGTCTACAGCGCGCTTTACGCCGTAGCATAAACCTGAATTTTCGGCGGTTTTAATTTGCACGTTCATGTGTATTTTTCCCTGAATTTATAAATTTATGTGATTTAATTTTTGTTTGATTCGGTTGGGCGGGGACTATTTTTCAAGTTAAGTGAAATTATTTTGATGTGTTATCAAGGATTTGCCTCTGCAATTCCTTAATCGCGCTCATTACCCGCTCGGAAACCCTTTTCAGTTCCTGCCTGTCCTGATTCTGTACAGCGATTTCTTCCGCCGGAATCATATCGCCCACCGCGAAATCAAGCCTTTTTTTCTCGTCTTTTAACCCGTACATTAGGCAAACCGGTAAAACAGGCGCGTTCGCCATGGACGCAATCATTGCCACGCCGCTTTTGCCGCGCCCGATTGTCCCGTCCTTGGAGCGCGTACCTTCCGGAAAAATCACAAAAATCCTGCCTCTTTTTATATCATCGAAAGCCCTTTGCAAGCCCGCTTCCGCGCCCGCACCGCGCACCACCGGAAACGCTCCGCACCGCCGGATTATAAAAGCGAACAACTTTTTTTCAAACAATTCTGCTTTTGCCATAAAGGAAAACTTCCCCTTGACAAGTGCCGCCACGGCGGGCGGGTCCCAGTAATACTGATGATTGCAGGCAATGATAAAGCCGCCTTTTCGGGCGATTTTCGGAGCGGGTATTTTTTCCCTGTTATGAATATGAATTTTAAATTTTGAACGTATATAAATTTCAACGATTTTCCGTGCGATTAAATACATTTATTAACCTCGTACTGCGTATTTTTATAACGGGCGGACAGAGTCGTCCGCCCCTACAGTTTAGAATTTATTATTTCCATGACCTGTTCGACCGACTGCTCGAATGTGTTTCCGGTGGTGTCAAGCAGAACGGCGTCCTCCGCTTGTTTCAGCGGGGCGTGAGCGCGGCTTGAATCCGCACTGTCGCGCTTTTGCAAGTCTGCTAAAACCTCATCAAAAGTAATTTTTGCACCTTTTTCCTTTAACTCGTCATAACGACGTTTGGCACGCTCTTCCGGGTCGGCTTTCAGGAAGATTTTCACTTTCGCGTTGGGTAAAATCACTGTTCCGATGTCGCGCCCGTCCATAATGACGTTGTTTTTCGCGGCGAAGTCACGCTGTAAATCCAGCAGGAACGCCCGTACCGCCCCGTAGGACGACACTTTTGAAGCAAGCATGGAAACGTCGGGCTCGCGGAGCTTGCCGGTAATATCGCTGTCATTTAATATTATGCGCTGAACCGGCGGTGATTTATAACCGGCTTCATTAAATGCAATGGTGATAACGCTTTCTTTTTCTCTTTTAATTTCGAGCGAAATTTTATCAAGTATACCCGCAACCGCTTCTTCGTTATAAGCGTCAATGTTGTTTTCTTTGCAATAAACCCCGACAGCGCGGTAAAGCGCGCCGGTGTCCATATAAACGAAGCCGAGCCTTCGCGCACATTCTTTGGCGATGGTGCTTTTTCCCGCGCCTACAGGTCCGTCTATGGCTACCGCCGAACCGGCGGCGGTAATATTTTTGTGCGTATCTGACATGTTGGTTGTACCTTTCTTTCTTTCGCTGATTAATTCTACCGCAACATTTGCGGTTAAATCTACAGCAGCCTCTGCGGCTAATCCTAAAAAATCAAATAATAATTCCATTTTATTTCTCCGTTGCCGCCGCAAACGCCGTTGAAAACGCAATCTGCAGATTAAACCCGCCCGTGAACCCCGCAACGTCAATAATTTCCCCCGCAAAATGCAAACCCTTCACTAATTTGGACTCCATGGTTTTAGGGTTGATTTCCTTAACATCAACGCCGCCGTCCGTAATCACCGCTTCTTCAATCGAACCGAGTTCCGCGAAAGTCAGTGTAAAACCTTTCAATGTTTCAAGAAGCCGTCCGCGTTCAAGCGCAGTAATTTCGTTTACCCGCTTTTCGGGGTCGATTTTCGCTTGTAATATTACAGGAAGTATAATTTTCTTCGGAAGCAGTTCGCCAAGCGCGTTTTGAATCTGCCTGTTTTTATTTTCCGCAAAATCCCGCAAGAGCCGTGAATCAAGCTTTGCGCGGTCAAGCACGGGTTTGAGGTCGATTAAAATCCTGTAGGGGACGGCGTCCCGAATAATTTTTTCGGCGTCCCGTCTAATATTAACCGGTTGTATATAACACGACGCAGACAGCACTAAAGGTCCGCTGATTCCCGAATGGGTAAAAAGCAGTTCTCCCTGCTCCGTATACAAAGGCTTGTTTACACCTTCTGCGAATAAAGATAAGCGCACGTTTTTAAGCGTCAGCCCCGCAAGCGCGGAAACATCTTCCCTTGTCACAATCGGTACAAGCGCGGGTTTCGGCTTAATAATATTATGCCCTAAAGCCGCGGCGATTCTGTAGCCGTCGCCGGTTGAACCGGTTTTCGGGTAGGAAAGCCCGCCCGTAGCAAGAATGATTTTCGGCGCGTAATAAACGCCTTTTTCGCATTTTACGCCTGTAACGGCATTGTTTTCAATTAAAACCGAAACAACGCGGTCATATATAATCTTTACTCTGAGTATATTCATACGGTTTTGCAAAGCGTCCGTAATTTCCTCTGCTTTGTCCGAAACGGGAAAAACTCTGTTCCCGCGCTCGGTTTTAAGCTCAACGCCGCGCCTTTCAAAAAAAGCCATTACGTCCTGCGCGCCGAATTGATGAAGTGCGCTTTGCATAAAACGGGGATTGGTCTTGATGTTTCGCAGAACGGTTTCAATGTCTGCGTTATTGGTAAGATTACAACGCCCTTTGCCTGTAATGGAAAGCTTGTGCATTAATCTGCCGCTTTCAAGCAGAAGCACGTTTTTGCCCTGTTCGGCGGCAATAACTGCCGCAAAGCAGCCCGCCGCGCCGCCGCCGGTTATAATTATATCGCTGTTATTTGCCGTCATAAACGTTTTCCTGATTCCAGATTTTTTCAAGCTTGGCGAAAACCTGTTCGATTTCTATGCGCTTTTTCATGCCGATAGCGACAATCAGCGCGTTTATCAGCGACAAAGGCGCGACAAGGCTGTCTGCGAAGCTTGCCATATCGCTTTTAGCAAGTAAAATTCTGTTAGCGTGAGAGGCAAGAGGAGAGTTTTTGCTGTCGGTAATAGCAACGACGGACACACCTCTTGCTTTTGCGAAGCGGGCGGTTTCTGCCGCAGAGTTACAATAACGCGGAAAGGAAATGCAAATCAGAACATCGCCTTCACCGGCGCGAATCATCTGCTGTTTAATACCGCTGACACCGACTTCGTCCACAAAAACAACATTATCGAAAATAAGGCGCAGGTAATAATCTAAAAACCTTGCGGGCATGTTGGAGCTCATTGCGCCGAAAATATAGATTTTTTCGGCGGCAACAATCTGCTCAACCGCAAGCGCGAATTCGGCGGAATCCGCTGCGTCTGAAGTAGCGCGGATTTGGTTTATATCATGGTTCAAAACGCTTTGCAGGATATTGCTTTTATCCACGCGGTCGTCGGCGATTTCGAGCCTTTGAAGCGCGGTTAAGCGGGTTTTAGTATACGCCTGAAGGCTTTTCTGCATTTCCGGATAACCCTCAAAGCCCAACTCAAGCGCAAAGCGCACCACCGTGCTTTCGCTCGTGCCGACTGTTTCGCCGAGCTTCTGCGCGGTCATGTAGGACGCTTTTTCATAATGCTCTAAAATAAAGGTTGCAATGAGCTTCTGCCCCTTTGAAAAACCGGGCAGTTTTTCTTTGATGATGTCAATGGGGGGGATTCCGTGGTCGTCTGTCATGTTTCAAATGCCTTTCCGGTATTATATACATATCATACACTATTTTTTGGAAAAAGGCAAGCGATTTAACGGTGAAACTTTTTAAAGCGGACTTTACGATTAAAATTATCTTTTGACAATATAGTATAATCGTGATATAATAAATATCAAGCGAATATATTTGAAAGGATTGCCCCTAAATGGATAAATTAAAAATATATTTTGATAATTGTTGTTACGGCAGACCTTTTGACGATTTATCAATAGGAATGAACGGGTTGGAAGCAACTGCTAAAATGTATATTCAATCGTTAGTGAAATTTAATAGTCTTTATTTATATTCCTCGTTTATGACTTTCCGTGAAATAAAAGATATTCCTTATGTAAGCATAAAAGAAAATATAACAAACTATGTTAATGAATATTCATCATATTTTATAAGTGATGAACGTAAAAATGATGTTAAATCCATTTCAGAAGATATAATGAAAACAGGAATAAAGAAAAAGGACGCTACTCATTTAGCTTGTTCAATAATCGCTGAATGTGATTATTTTATAACAACTGATAAACGCGTACTTAATTATAAAACGGATAAAATAAATATAGTAAATCCAATCGATTTTTTGAAAATATGGGAGGAAACAAAATGAATGAAAATATTCAAGTAATTGAAAACGCTCAAATTTCTGCTATAATGAGTGCAGGAATGAAATTACTGCGCGAAAATCTCGGTTTAATCGAATGTGAGCTTTTTGTAAGCAATATAAGCCAAAATCGTTTTGATTACACGAAATGGCGTGAAAATCTTTATGAAGATATGTCGCTTGATGAACTTTTAGACAGTGCGGCAACTTATATGAAAGAACACCCCGAACTTGTGCCTAAAAATGCAAAGATTATCTAACACAATAACCGCCCGAATGTTTAAATTCCGGGCGGTTTTTCCTTGATGATGTCAATGGGGGGATTTCGTGGTCGTCTGTCATGTAACGATTCCTTTCGCTTTATAAACCTATAATTCAATAATACACTATTTTTTAAAAAAGCAAGTATGGCGAAAAATTTAATCTTTGCTGAAAATATACTGATATGAAACATTGAGCGCATATTTTAAACTGAATAAAGTATCAACAGACATATTCACTTTTCCTGCTTCTATACCATATAAAAAACTTTTGCTTATTCCCGCTCTTCTCGAAAGTTCTGTTATTGACCAGCCAAGTTCTTTTCGTCTTTCTTTAATTCTGCGCCCGATAGTGGTTATAAAATCCTTATAATCTTTAAAATTGTTCATTTTTTACCTCCTGTATATCCATAAATTAGATATATATAATAGATATAGATATAATATCACAATTATGATATATTGTCAATATCAAACATTGGAGGTAAAAAATGTTTACGATTACGAAAAAGAATAAAAACACAACTATTCCGGTCAGTATAAGGTTTAATGAAGAATTACACGCAAAAATAAAAGAATTCACAGATAAGCATGATGTTTCTTTTAATTCATTAGTATTGCAGTGCTGTGAATACGCGCTGGACAATTATGCGGAAAACGAGTAGGAGCGGCAATCTGCCGCCCGAAAAATTAAAACGATTTTATGTAGGGGACGGCGTCCCGAAAATAAACCGGTCAAATTCAATAGGGGACGCCGTGGGCGTCGTCCCCTACAATTGTAAACCAGTATAAAAATAGTACCCAAAAATAAAATAATCGTACCAAAAAGCAAAAAAAGCTTGAAATATAATCCGGTTTGTGTTAAACTTACAATATGTTTACACAAATTTTACATAACACCTCCCAGAAATTACGGCATGAACGAAAATTCGCGCTGAATTACGGGGTGTACGAGATTTTTAAAAGACGCTGTAACGCGGTGATGAAGCGGGATGAGTATTCAATCGGAGAGGGCTACAGAATCACCAGCCTGTATTTTGAAGATATTTACCGCACTGCTTACAAGGATAAAGTCGGCGGATATTACAAACGGCGTAAATTCAGAATCAGAGCTTATAATATGAATCCGGACAGAATTGTCTTAGAGGGCAAGGTAAAAGAAGGCGAGCACGTTTATAAAACAACCGCTCTTCTGACACAGGAGGAATATGAAAAGCTGCTTCGCTGTGACTACGGCTTCTGCGCCGACCGGAAAGAACTGCACGGTTTTTATGTCTGGGCGAAAAGCACAAACCTGAAACCTGCTGTGATTGTGGATTATTACAGGGAGGCTTTCACGGAAACAGCGGGGAATGTGCGGATTACGTTCGACAGGGATATTTCGGCGGGATTCGGTTCAGCCGATATGTTTAAAGCGGATTACTCGCCCGCTTATGAATATGTTGTTATGGAAATAAAGTTTGATGAATTCCTCCCGCCTTATATTCAGGAGTTGTTTTCAGGCTTTGCGCTTACGGAAGAACCGATTTCAAAATATTTAATATGCGCAGATACCGCTTCACAACGCAGAATACAACAGGTTTTAGGGGTTATATAATTTTTATTAACACATACGGAAAATTTATGGAGGTTACTAAAAGATGTTCAATTTAAGTTTAGTTTCGGAAATACGCGATTTAATTTCGGAAAGTTTTTCAGATTTGGAGTTGTACCAAAGCCTTTCACCGGCGCGCATTATCGTTGCGCTCGGTACAGCGGCACTGTGCGGATTAGTGATTTACTTAGTCTACCGCTTCTTTTACCGCGGCATTGTCTACAGCGAAAATTATAATATCCTGCTTGTGCTTGTAACGGTTGTGACTGCTTTTATTATTAACACCATCAGCGCGAACCTTGTGCTTTCGCTCGGTATGGTGGGTGCGCTGTCCATTGTACGTTTCCGCTCAGCAATCAAAGACCCGCTTGACGTCGGCTTTCTGTTCTGGGGAATCGCGGCGGGGGTTACAACGGGTGCGGGACTGTATTTTACCGCGCTGTCGGGAACAGCTTTTATCGCCGGACTTTACATTATTCTGACTTTCCTGAAGAAAGATAAAAAAAGCTATCTGCTGATTATTAAATACGCTGTAAAAGCGGAAAGTGAAATTAATAACGCGCTTGCTTCGGTAAGCTATAAGCTTAAAAATAAAACCGTTATGAACGAAATAACCGAGCTGACGATTGAGATAAAGGTCAAGAAAAACGACCCGTCGGCGGCGAAAAAATTCGGGGATATTGACGGGGTTGATACGGTGACGCTGTTGGAATACAGCGGGGAGTATATTAATTAATAACAGTTGACATTTTGATTAATCCTTGTTATAATTAATTTGCGGCGCAAGCCGTCAAAGGCAACTTAACGGTTAGGCGGTTGGCTGAACCTTCCGAGAGGAGGTGAGGCGTATGGAATTGATTATAACATTTCTCGTACTATATTTAATTTTCATTATAATCAAGGAAATAAAAAAATAAACCGCCCCACGACCAAATGTAAGCGGTTTATTATCATTACTTAAAGGTCAACCGTCTAACAGTTGCCTTTGTCTATTTTTTATTTTAACATATATTTTTTGTTTTGTCAACATAAATAAAAATAACCGCCGCGTTTTAAAAACGCGGCGGTTAAATATATTCATTAACTGTCCGTCATTCCGCAATACTAATGGATTCAGGGAAAATATTCCTGCTCTCTTCCTTATTCAGGAACGTCGTGCTGACATACCCTTGAATAATCGCGCCGTCGTCAACCGTAATCGTAGACGCGCTGATGTCCCCGAAAATCACCGAATCGCCTTTCAGTTCCGCTTTCCCGCCGACTTCAAGATTACCCTTGATTTTACCGTTGACCATTGCGTATGTAGACACAAGGTCGCCGATTAACAGGGTGTCGCGCCCCATGGTAATATTGCCTTTCATGCGGATATTTCCTTGAATCTGCGACGTAAGCATTTGCGCGTTATTGCAGGTAAGATTACCGACAATTTTACCGTTAAGCTCAATGTTCTTTGTGGTTTCAATATCGCCCCGTACATTTCCGTCAACGTTCATATTCGCAAACGAACGGATATTGCCCTCAATGACCGTGTTTTTTGAAATAACCGTCAGCTCGTCGCCCAATCCGTCGTCGCCGTTGCCAAGCGAAGCGTTGAACGCCGGTACAATCCCGGGTTCTGTCATACCTAAGCCGCCAAGTCCGCTTATATTGGGTTCTGCGGAATTGCCCGCAGTGCCGGATTCGCCCTGCGGAACCGAAAACAAGGGCGGTACGGGGGGAGGTGTTGCATCCTGCGCTTCCGTATCAAACCCGGTTGGAACGGCTTGTTCAGTTTGCGTTCCCTGCGAAGCGGGCGGGATTTGCGCAAGCACAGACGGAAGCTCCGCCGGCGTTACCTGAATCGGCGGTGCGGATATTTTGCTTTCCGCCGCAGGTACTACCGATTTTTCGGCTGTTTCTGTTTCGATGGCGCGGCGTAAATCATCTACCTTTGAGGTTTTATTTTTATCCTGTGTTTCGGGCTGGCTTTTTCCGCCTCCTGTGAGTTCTTTAACCGCCTGCGTGAAATTCTCTTTGATTCCCATTTTTATAAGTCCTTTCAAAGTTGCTGTTGCCGATTTTTTACTCTTACGTTAAAATTGTACGGGTTCTGTTTCGGGTCTGATAATGCTGAACGTATATCCTCTTGCGTCGGCGGTCAGCGATTTTAATATATCGTCCATTACGTAAACCGTGTTTGCACCGCCGTGCCGGTCATGGAACAGAACAACCGAACGGTTTTTACCGGACACGCCGTTAATAACCAAATCCATCATGGTCGTCCAGTTGGCGTCGTCTGCGTCCCTGCTGTCCACATTCCAGTCATAGTAGACAAAGCCGCGCCTTGTCATTTCTTCAATAATATCTTTATAAATATGTGTGTTGAAATCGTTTTTGCTTCCGCCGGGGAAACGGAAAAGATAAGGCTTATAACCGGTCTGCTCGTAAATTAAATTAAAAGCTTGGTTGAAATCATCAAGATACGCTTCCACGCTTGCGTAAATATCCCTGTAAACATGCGTCATGGTATGCACGCCGATTTCATGCCCCGAATCAAGGATTGTATTTAAAAGGTGCCTGTAATTTACATTATTATCATCAAATGCGCCTACGAAAAAGGTTGCTTTAACATTATACTTATCAAGATACCTGAGAATATCGGTGGTATGCCTTGAAGGTCCGTCGTCAAAAGTAAGGTAGATATATCCGGAATCGTCCATATAGCTTTCCGGCGGCGTAATATCCGCGTACAGGTGCGGGAAAAGAGCTAAATAAGGGCTTTCCGGTTCAGCGGGCTCTGCAGGCTCGTCCGGCTCGGGAGGAACAGGTTTTTCTTCGTTTCCGCCGTTATTCGGTTGGGGAGTGCTTTTATCCGGATTTTTATCCTCATTATCGTTGACGCCGTCAGCGTTTGCGGAGGTGTCGGTGCTTTCAAGTGCGTCAATAATATCCCCGAAAGCTTCCTTTTCGCTTTGGTACATAGTATTTACCAAATCTTTGCTGTCAATTCCAAGATTCTTTAAAATAATCAGAATTTCGGAAGAATCGCCGCTGTTAAAATTATTCAGTGCCTGAAGCGCGGACTTGTCCGAGTTCAGTTCTTCGATTCTGCGGGATTTTTCATCGCTTCCGAGCGCAAGAAACACAGTCGCAGCCGTAAGTCCCGCGATAATTATTAGTATAATCATTATAATCAGATGTTTGAAAAATCTTACGCTTCCGAGATACAATACGGCTTCCTCCGGTTAAAAATTTAGTACATATATAACAATAATACTATAATATAACCGAATTGTCAAGAAAAATCGTATAATATAAGGATTTTCATAAAAATAGTGTCGTTTTCCGGCGAATTTTTACATTTTTTTTTCCGGAAAAGACCGCGCCAGCTCATCACAGCGTTCGTTTTCAGCGTGTCCGGCGTGTCCTTTAATCCATGTGAATTTTACGGTATGAAACGCGCATAAATCCAAAAGCTTCTCCCATAAGTCCGAATTCAGCGCGGTCTTTTTATCGCTTTTAACCCAGTTATTTTTCCGCCAGCCTTCCGCCCAGCCTTTTTCAATCCCGTCAACGACATAACGCGAATCGGTCTGCACGAGTACCGTACAGGCGCGTTTCAGCACGGAAAGTGCTTCAATCACGCCGGTAAGCTCCATGCGGTTATTGGTGGTGTCGGGCGCAAAGCCGGAAAGTTCTTTTTCGTGTTCTTTAAAGCGGAGAATTGCGCCCCAGCCGCCGGGGCCGGGATTGCCGGAGCACGCGCCGTCGGTGAAGATTAGGACGGGTTCAGGGTTCATGGGGTTGTTTACCTTTCTGTAAACTTTATGTAGGGGACGACGCCTACGTTATTTTTTAAACTTTTCAAAAACAATTTCCGCAAGCTTCGGTAAAAATATACAGGCGGGAATCATCCCCGCGCAGAGGAAAAATGTAACGCCGTGCATTTGCGGCGTGAACTGCGAAACCGCAAGTAAATCATCAAAAAACTGCACGGCAAATGAAAATAATAAGCCGCACGCCGTAATCAGAAACAGCCTTTTCCGGTTAATCGGGCGGCAAATTCTGCAAAGCACCGCATAAGAAGCCACACCGAGAATAATCGTTGCGGCGGTACGGGTTTCTTCAAACGAAAATTGCCCCCACGCGGCAAAAACGGCAAGCAGACTAATCCCTAAAGTCCCGCAAAGCCCGTAAGGAACAGCTTTCATTAAAACATTTTTAATAAATGAACCTTTAACAAGATTAAAATTTTTCTCAAGTGCTAAAATAAAGCTCGGCAAGCCGATAAAAAGCCCGTTAATCAAAGTCATCTGAATCGGAATAAAGGGATAAGGAGAGGACAGAAAGATAAAAATAACCGCAAGAATCAGCGAATAAACGGTTTTAGACAAAAATAACGCCGCGCTTCTTTCAAGGTTGTTGATGCTTCTTCTGCCTTCCTCAACGGCTTTAGGCAGGGAAGAAAAGTTGTTGTCAAGAAGCACAAGACCGGAAACATTCCGCGCCGCTTCCGAGCCGGACTGCATGGCGACCGAGCAATCGGCTTCTTTTAAAGGCAGAACGTCATTGACGCCGTCCCCGACCATGCCCACGACATGTTTCTTTTTAAGTGCTTTTATGATTTCAAGCTTCATCTGCGGCGTAACCCGTCCGAAAATCGTGTGTTGCTCCGCGATTTGCGGCAGACGCGCCATTTCTGTTTTATTATTAGGGTCGAAGCGGCTCATGTCTATGATTTTATCGGCGTTTTTAACGCCGGCGGCAAACGCGGTGCTTTTTACGGTCAGCGGATTGTCGCCGGAAATGATTTTAACCGTTACGCCCTGCTTTTCAAAAAAACGCAGTGTTTTCTTGGCTTCGGGGCGGACAACGTCACTGATAACCAATAAAGCGACCGGTTCAAGATTGTCGGGCAATTCATTGCTTTTAAAAAAGACCGGCGAATAAGCAAGAACTAAAACCCTTTTTCCTTCAAGATGAGCGGGGATTTTCTGCGGCTGTTTAAATACAAATTCCATTGCACCGAGTATGTAACTGCCTTTATTTTTGAAGCAAGCGCCGCTCCATTTCCGCGCACTGGAAAAAGGCACAGTTTTAACGGCTTTCCAGTCGATATTTTTCATGCAGGTTTTTTTAATGGCAAGCGCGGTGGGGTTCTTGTCCGGCAGAACCCACATCAGGGCGCAAAGGATATTTTTGATTTCTTCCATGCCGGTATCGCTTAGAGGCAGAACTTCCTCAAGGAGCATATCTCCGGTTGTGATTGTGCCGGTTTTGTCAAGGCAGAGAACGTCAGTTCTTGCCAATGTTTCCGCGCAGTACATATCGCGGGCAAGGGCTTTGTGCTTGGAAAGCCGCATGACGCTGATTGCCATAATGACGCTGATTAACAAAATCAGCCCCTGCGGAATCATGCCGATGACTGCCGCAACCGAGCTGTTGATTGCGTTGTTCAGGCTGTTCGCGCTTTCTTCTGTATAAAACAGGGATTTCAGAAGCAGAATAATTCCCACAGGGACTATAACGAAAGATAAAGCTTTTATGAATTTATCAACAGACCTCTGCATTTGCGATACGGATTTTTTTAATGTTTTCGCGCCTTTCATAATAGAAAAAGCAAAGCTTTCTTCTCCGATTCCGGTAATTAACGCCGCTGCTTCCCCGCAAATCACGAAACTGCCGGAAAGCAGGGTTGTGCCTTCGCTTTTGCCGACAGGGTCGCTTTCGCCGGTGACAAGGCTTTCATTAACTTCGATTTCACCGCTTAAAACCCTGCAGTCTGCAGGGATTTGCATACCTTCGGATAATAAAATCACATCGTCCTGAACAATCATGGAGGTTGGAATTTCGGTAATAACGCCGCCGCGCAGAACCCTTGCTTTTGCGGCGGAAAGCAGGGACAGCTTGTCTGTAACGCGCTTGGCGCGTATTTCCTGCGTAATGCCGATAGCGGTATTGGCAATAATCACGCCGAGGAACATCATATTTTTATATTCACCGGTGAAAAAAACCGCGGCGGCAAGAAAAATATTGAGCAGGTTGAAAAAAGTCAGCGAATTTGTACGGATAATTTCGCTGATTGACTTTGAGGGGATATTGCAATCGCCGTTTATTTTACCGGCTTTTTCTCGTTCTTGGACTTCAGAAGAGGTGAGTCCTGTCAAATTTTGGTTATTCAGATGGCTCATTTAATAATTATATCATAAAATTCTTGCATATGCAAGAATTTTATGATATAATAAATATAATATTGCCGAAACGGCGACAATAAACCGAAAGGACAGATACGCTTGACGCTCGAAAAATCATGCGGAGCGGTGGTTTACCGGAAGTTTCACGGGAACACCGAAATCCTGCTCATCAGGCACGAAAAGTCCGGATACTGGTCATTTCCGAAAGGGCACATTGAAGACGGCGAAACCGAAGAGCAGACAGCACTTCGTGAAATAAAGGAAGAAACAGGGTTGGATGTTTTTATTGACAGCGGATTCCGCGAAACTGTTATCTATTCGCCGAGACGCGACGCTTCAAAAACCGTGGTTTACTTTATAGCGAAATCAAAAAACGGAGATGTTCTGCCCAGAGAAGGCGAAATTTCAGATACCAAATGGGTGGAAATAGACAAAGCGGCAGGTCATCTTACATATGACAATGACCGCGTAATTGTCAGCAGGGCAAAGGCTTTTATGTCATTAATGAAATATTAGAACAACTTTTCCGAACCTTGCTTACAGCTGTAAGCCCCGCGCAAGGCTGCCCTGCGAACCATGTCAGGCGGGGAACCGAGCAGCATTAAGCGGTAAGCAGCTTGTGCCGCGGTAACGCTTGCGGCTGTATGGAAGGTTCGGAATGTAGGGGACGTGATATTATTTACTTAGCCTTATACAGGAAATACCGTCCCGTGACTTTCAGGGACGTTTTTTCGCAGGAGCATATTACAACCACACTGCAAAACCAAATTAAAAACAAACAGACCGTTCACGCCTATCTTTTTACCGGCTCACGCGGGACGGGCAAGACTTCCTGTGCACGGATTTTAGCCAAAGCACTCTGCTGTCTTTCACCTGAGGACGGGAATCCCTGCCTTACCTGTGAAGCTTGCAAATCAATCGCAGACGGTACAGCGCAGGACATCAGCGAAATCGACGCGGCAAGCAACAACGGCGTTGACGATGTGCGGGTTCTGCGGGAAGAAACGCGCTATGTGCCTGTAAGCCTGAAATACAGGGTTTATATCATAGACGAAGTGCATATGCTGAGCGCGGGCGCGTTCAACGCGCTGTTGAAAACGCTTGAAGAACCGCCGGCTCATGTGGTGTTTATCTTAGCGACTACTGAGAATCATAAAGTCCCTGCGACGATTCTGTCACGGTGTCAGCGGTTTGAATTCAAACGCGTGAAAACTGCCGACTGCGTTTCGGAGCTGATGAAAATTGCGCAGAAAGAAGGCGTAAAGCTTTCGCAGAGCGCGGCGGAATTAATCGCAAGGCTTTCGGACGGCGGCATGCGGGACGCGCTGTCGCTTTTGGAAACCTGTATTTCGCAAAGCGAAATACAAATTTCACAAGTAGGGGCAGATTTCGGCGAAATTACCGGACAGGTTGTGCAAAACTGTGCGGGTGTTGCGGGCAGCGCGCATATTTTCGGGATTTCCGAAGCCGTACTGACCGGAAATACGGGCACGGCACTGAAAATAATTACAAACCTGCATGAGCAGTCAAAAGACATGGGCAGGCTGCTGACGGAACTGATTCAGCATTACAGGAATTTAATGCTTTTAAAACTGCTTCCGGACGAAACAGAAATGATTTCATGGCTTCCGGAAGAAGCGGAGGATACCCGTGCGCTTTGCGGGCGGTATGAGATGAGCAAAATCATGCAATGCCTTTCGGTTTTGGAGGAAGCAACCGAGCGGATTTCACGCAAGGGCGATAAAAGGCTTGTTACGGAATTGTGCGTGATTGAAATGTGCGGCGAGCCGCCTGTAGGGGCGACCCTTGCGGTCGCCCGAAATGAAACACTGTTCACCCCTACACCGCAACCCGTGCAAATTGATGTGCCGCCGCAAAAACCGCAAACACCCGGTTTTCCACCTGAACCGGCGTATGATTTACCGCCTGAACCGGAGCTTCCCCCGTGGCAGGAAGCGTTAGAAACAGTAAAGCGAATTGAAACAGGCGGAGAAAAAACACTTGACAGCCCCGTAAATGAAGTTGACAAAGTAAATGAAAAAATCACCGATTTTAAAAATTTATTAAAACAAAAAGGAATAGAGGTACGCGAACGATGAAAGCAAGACTGCCTAAAGAATATCAAAACAAAGGCGCGGGGAACATGAACGACATGATTCGTCAGGCGCAGAAAATGCAGGAGCAGGTGAAAATCAAGCAGGAAGAGCTTGCGGAGCGTGAATTTTCCACGACTGCGGGCGGCGGCATGATTGAGCTTACCATGACCGGCGCGCATGAACTGAAGTCCGTTAAAATCAAGCCGGAGCTGATTGACCCCAAAGCACCGGAGGATTTAGAGGATATGATTATCGCGGGTGTGAACGCGGTGATTCAGAAGGTGGATGAAGAAAGCACGGTTGAAATGGAAAAAATCACGGGCGGTATGAATCTCGGCGGAATGATATAACAATTAATATATGTAGAGGCACCCCTGTGTGGTTGCTCGTTAATAATGCAGAAACATATTACGGGACGCCACGCAGGGCGTCCCGTACAACCCCGAAAGGATTATAAAATGTCCGAATACAACCCGTTACCGTTGGTTTTAGCCGCCGAGCAATTCGCCAGACTGCCCGGTATCGGCATGAAAACCGCCCAAAGACTCGCCTACCATATATTAACCATGCCCGCGGGTGAGGTTGAAATGTTCGCGGAAACCCTGATTACCGCACGAAAAACCGTCCGCTGCTGTTCGGTTTGCCGCAATTTCACCGAAAAGGAAACCTGCGCGGTTTGTTCAGACGAAAGACGCAATCAAAAATTGATTTGCGTGGTTGAAGCACCCAAAGACGTCACCGTGATTGAACGCACCGGCGGCTTTGACGGCGTTTATCACGTTCTGCACGGCTTGCTTTCGCCTATGGAGGGAACAGGTCCGGAGAATATCCACATCAAGGAGCTGATGGAGCGGCTTGCCGGTGAGGTTGACGAAGTGATTATGGCGACTAACCCAACGATTGAGGGGGAAGCAACCGCAAGTTATATCAGCAGACTGATTAAACCGATGGGAATAAAAGTATCAAGATTGGCTTACGGACTGCCTGTGGGAGCAAGCTTAGAGTTTGCGGACGATGTGACCTTAGTCAGGGCTATGGAGAACAGGAACGAAATATAATTGTTACTTCTGTATAAATTTTGATTAAAAATGTTGAAAAAAATACAAAACAGGATTGACTATTTACAATTATTATAGTATAATTAATAAAAAACCGACGATTTTTGTGATATAATCGATTGATTTAAATTTATAAAAACAGAATATTTTATAATAAATTAATAAATCGGAGGGTAATATTATGTTATGGTTCAAGAATTTAAAAACCAGCGCGAAAATGATTGTCAGTTTTTCAATCGTGATTGTACTTATGGCGGGGCTTTCGGTATTTTCGTTTATTCAATTGGATAGTGCTACCGGCTCTTATCGATACGCGATTGACCATCCTATGAGTTCTGAAATGGATATGGCACAGTTTATCAGTGCTATCCGCGATATGCGGCGCGCTTCCGCCACTATGGGCATGTTCGCGCCTCAGAACGACCCCGCGAAAATCGAAGCGTATTATAAAGGAGCAGTTGATTCCTATAATGAAGGTATGACAGCACTTAATAATATTGAAGAGAATGTTAAATCCGATATTAAAGCAACGCCTGATGTTGTGGCAGGTGTAACGGGCGTAGTGGGCGACTTGCGCGATACTTTCCAAAGATACATGGATACGTTCTGCAAACCTGTGTACGAAGCGGCTCTTGTCGGCGATTATGATTCGACTTTAGTGTACGCCGCCAATGCCGCGCCTCTTGCGGCTGAGCTCAGCGAAAAAGCCGACGCGCTTATAACAATCTGCAAACAAGAAGCGGGAGCGGCTTTGAAGGAATCGGAAGCAATTGTAAATCAAACGAAATTATTAATTGCGGTTGTGGCAATTATTTCGGCACTGATTGCAATTTCAATTGCTTTATATGTTGCCGGTCTTTTAGCAAAACCGCTTAATATGATGGCAAGTGCATTGGAAACGCTCGGCATAAAGGGCAGTCTTGATTTACCGCCCGAAGTTATGCAAAGCGCGCAGGAATGTTCTGCTTGGCAGGATGAAATCGGTCGTTGCGCCAGAGCGTTCGGCGGGACAATTCAGCATATCGGGAATATTGCGGGAGAGCTTGAAGATGTTGCAAAAGGGAATTTAACTACAAAAACCGAGGTTCTTTCCGAAAAAGACGTTATGGGAATCGCTGTACAGAGAATGATTGAAAATCTAAATAATATGTTCAGCGAAATCAACCGTTCGACCGAGCAGGTTTCTCACGGCTCAAAACAAGTTGCGGAAGGTTCGCAGTCATTGGCGCAGGGTTCAACCGAACAGGCTTCTGTTGTTGAAGAACTCTCTGCTTCTATATCTGACATCGCAAAGAATACCAAAGACAACGCGGAAATGGCAAAACAAGCCGCAAGTCTTGGTGATACAATCAAGGCTAACGCTGAAAAAGGAAGCCGTCAGATGGACGAAATGATGAAAGCTGTAGCGGAAATAAACTCAGCAAGCCAAAGCATTAGCAAAGTTATTAAAGTTATAGACGATATTGCTTTCCAAACTAATATTCTCGCGTTAAACGCGGCTGTTGAAGCGGCAAGAGCGGGACAGCACGGCAAGGGGTTTGCCGTTGTTGCCGAAGAAGTACGTAACCTTGCGGGAAAAAGCGCGGAAGCGGCAAAGGAAACGGGAGAATTAATTTCAAATTCAACAGCGAAAGCAGAGCTTGGTGAAAAAATTGCGAATGAAACCGCCGCAAGCCTTGCCGAAATCGTAGCGGGTATAAACGAAAGCAGTCAGATTGTTAATAAAATCGCTATTTCGTCTGACGAGCAATCAAACGGAATTACACAAATCAATCACGGCATTGAGCAAGTAGCAAGCGTTGTACAAAGGAACACGGCTACTGCCGAAGAAAGCGCGGCGGCGTCCGAAGAAATGAGCGGTCAATCGGCTATACTTGAAGATTTGGTTGCGAAGTTTAAGCTTAGAGGGTAGATCATTTACTATCCCTCAATAAAAATTTCTTCATTTGAGCCGTCTAAATCTTTTCTTCTGACATCTCCGTCGTGCATGTAATAAATCTTCCCGTTGTAAAAACTGTGTTCGATAATAAAATTTTTTGCGATTAAAATATTATCTGTGATTTGTTTTAAATCAATTTGGTCAGATTTGAATAATTTACCTTTATACACGCTGGAAAAAACATCGCGCTCAAGAATTTTTTCATTATTAGTGCCGTTGTGGGTTATTGACCATACGCCCCACTTTGACATTTCATTAAAAATTGACATGTAATAATATATATTATTCTCGTCCGCGACAAAATCACTTGTAAAACCGTCCGTTAAAGCTTGCGGGTTTCCGCCGTTTACGCTGACTTTATTTAAACATTGACCCGCTTCATCTTCCGCAAGATTTACATAATAGACAAAACCGTTAATAACGGCAAAGCTATCTGCTGTTTCTTTTATTAACGCTGTATTTCCGCTTCCGTCTAAATTCATTTTATATATTGCTTCAGAAGCGTAATAATAAACAAAATCATCAACCACGCATAAACCGCGCATAGAATCACTGCTTGCTAATGTCTGCTGTTCTGTTCCGTCTGCTTTTATTTTTTGAACCGTCATTTGTTCATCTGATTGCAGAGAACCTTCTGTAAAATAAAAATATCCGTCATAAAAATTAAGCTCTTGGAAATGAAATCCGTCAAGGTTAATGATTATTTGATGCTCACTGCCGTCTTCTTTTATTTTATGAATTTTACCCGAATAAAGAATGTAAATCCATTCGCCGTCCGACGCAAGAAAACCGTTGTTCCGGTTTGAATTTTCAATGATATTGCCGCGTTTTTCAGTGTTCTTAACTTCTTCCTGCTCCTGATTACCGTTTGTTTGGCTGTCTGCGGGTTGATTGCTGTTGTTGCTTTGGGTGTTGCTTCGCCCCCCGCCGGTGCTTGCGCCGCTCTCGCTTTTATTATCGCCGCACGCGGTTAAAGTAAACAGTATTGCGAATGTCAAGATAATCGCTGTGATTTTTTTTGCCATAATTTTAATTTCTCCTTTTTTAGTAAATTATATCATATAAAATAAGACAGTAGTATGTCATATATTAATGATTATTTATTGCTATTTTCGTTTGCAGTGAACAGATATAACCTGCACATCAGCATACCGTTATACAACTTTCGGTTTTTTGCCGCTTTCTGCCCGAAATATGCTTCAAAATTCTCATCAGACGTAATTACATAAAGCTTGTTATCGTTAAGCGGAGTTAAATTTACGCCCATATCGCGGTAAATCCGCTCGGTATCGGCTTTTTCAAGCATACGCTCCGCATAAGGCGGATTGGTGATGATTTTGCATGGTTCTGCGCTTTCCGGAAACTTGAAATCCTTGATTGCGCGCTTCTCCGCCTTGATATAATCCGCAACGCCCGCTTTCTTCGCGTTTTCAAGCGTTAATGCAGCACAGGCTTCGTCAATATCGAATCCTAAGGCTTCAAAAGCGGCGTCTTTCTTGATTCCCGTCCGAAGCAGTTCACGCTGTTCGCTCCACAGGTTTGCGGGAATAAACCCCCACTTCTCTGAAATAAAACTTCTGCTGATACAGGGCGGGATATTTAAAGCCTTGAACACGGATTCTATCAGGATTGTCCCGCTTCCGCAGAAAGGGTCGATGATGATTTCCCCTTGCCGGATTTTCGCAATATCAATAATCCCTGCCGCTAAGGTTTCCTTAATCGGCGCAGCACCCGCCTTTTCCCGGTAGCCGCGTTTATGAAGCCCTTCTCCCGACGAATCAAAAAACACCGTCATTTCATCTTTATACAGAAAGAATCTGATGGGATAAACCGCGCCCGTTTCAGGGAGCGTACTTGTTTTATAAATCCGGCTCATTGCTTCGGCAAGAGCTTTTTTTACGGTTCTTTGAAGCGCGGGTATGCTTGTCAGCTTTGAATTCACCGACTGCCCCTTTACAACCGGAAAAGCCGCGTCTTTTTCAAGAAAATCGCCGAGCGGGAGCGTTTTTAAATTATCATAAACATCATCAAAGCTTTCCGCTCTGAACCGCGCCAAAACCACGCCGATTCGTTCCGCAACGGAACAGCTTATATTGGCGCGGATTAAAACCTCCGGCGAACCCTCAAAGAGAATTCTGCCGTCCGTGACCGTGATGTTTTCGCCGCCGGCGCGTTTTATTTCAAACTGAAGTGTTTTTTCCAACCCGAAATGGCAGGGTGCGGTGAAATTCAAATTTATCATTTTTCTTCCTTTAAAAACAGCTTAAACAACGCCCTTAAAAGGGCGTTGTTGCTACATTTCTTTAGTTTATTTATTATGTATAATGATGGTAATTATTAACCATACCTTCATAAGTGCATTGATATACCATTATTGTTCTATATCGGCAAGTGCAATCCCGACCGGGAGGGGGATTATTTAAATAATAATAAGGGCATGGTTCTTGTTTACTGCTAATATGTGTAGCTTTTTTTAATTGCAGATTCCCGGTATGAGGCATCCCGCCAATATTCATAGAATAATAAATTGTTGAGGGGATAGGAACTTCTTCCCACCCGCCGCCCGGAGTATCATGCCAAAGCACAGTTTGATAATCGGTAGTCGATACTGTTCTTCCACAGGCGGACGAGGGTGTTGCTGTTGTCGTAAATATTAATACCGTTGCCATAAGAAATGCGATGAAACGTTTCATAAATTTGACCTCCTAAATTTTAATTTCTAATTATATTATAAAATTTAAAAGATATAATGTCAACAGAATGTTTTGTCAAAAAATGTTTTATTATAGAAACATTTGTTGATAAAACATTTTAATTATACACCGGTCTTGTATCCGGTTTATCGCCGTATGTTTCATAATATCCGCCGTTATGCAGGGCAGGGGTGCACGCCTGCGGCAAACCCGACGGTCTGTAATACCCGATTGCGGTGTTCGGGCATGTAGCGGTCGCAAGCAGTCCGGTATGTCTGCAATACGATTTTTCAAGCACCGTACTGTCCGGCGTAAAATTCTTCGGAACAGAATTATCGCTGATATGAGCCATCGTTTCACCCCATACTAACGCTACCTGCTTCCAGTTTCCGCCTGAACCCCATTTTTCGATTTCTCTGCCGTTGTCATACCCGACCCTGTAAACGCCCACGTATTCAGGCGTAAGCCCGCAGAATAACAGATTTTTTTCATCGTTGGACGTACCGGTTTTACCGATTACTTCAATATTATCAATCCGAGCACGCGGTCCTGAACCGTTGACGTCTTCAATTACCTTTTTCATCATACGGTTGACAATCCACGCGCTGTCGCTTTCGATTGCCCGTGTTCCGGAATAATTCTGCTCTAAAATGATTTTCCCGTTATGGTCAACCACCTTTTCATATAAATACGGTTCGTAATAAACCCCGCCGTTCCCGAAAATCTGATACGCACCCGCTAATTCCAAAAGGTTGATTCCGTTTCGGAACGCGCCGAGCGCGAGCGGTGACCAGTTCATGTCATAATCGGGGTCAAGCGTACTGATTCCGAGTTTATCCGTAAGCATGGAATAAGAATCCTTAAAACCTACTTTTTGGAGCGTTCTGACCGAAATCGTATTCAAGGATTGCTGTACCGCAAACCATGTTTCGCGGTATACGCCGCTGCCGCCCGGGCTTTCCGCGTAGTTGGCAGGCCATAATTCCGTCGGGGAATTGGGATCGTTGGGATTTGACCGGATTAACCCAGAAGCATCTCTTGTCATGGTGGAATAGGTGAGTTTATTGCTGTTTATCGCGGGTGCGTAAACCGCAATGGGTTTCACTGTAGAACCGATTGCCCTTACCGACTGTGTGGCGCGGTTAAAGCAGTTATCCCCCGGTTTTTCGCCGAACCCGCCGATAAGCGCGACAACCCTGCCGCCGTAATCCAAAACCACAAACCCGCCTTGAAGCACATTAATTTTATCCGTGCCTTCGGGATATTCATAACGCAGGAAGCTCATGGGGTCAGCCGCTCTTTCTTCAAGCAGTTTCTGGATTTTTAAATCTTCGTTGCTGTAAATAGTATAGCCGCCGCCTTTTATCAGCTCTAACGCTTTATCGTATGAAACGCCGCGCAGCTTGGCAAGATGGGTCGCAACCTGCCAAATCACCGCATCAGTATACCAGTTCTGCGTGATTTCATAATCACCGTTCCATTTATAAGGTATATCGGAACGGATTTCGTCCCAAGGCGTATCTTCGTAGTAAAGGTTCTTTTCTTCGCTTTCGCCGAAAAAGCCGTAGCTTTCGTCATATCGCTCGTCAATGTATCCGAAATAATCACCCTTGACAGGCATACGGAAACGGAGCTCCTCCGCTTTGGCTTCTTCATATTCCGCCGTACTGATAAATCCGTTATAATACATCTGCTGTAAGGCGATGGTATGGCGTTTTTTTGCCAATTCGGAATTAATGTACGGGTTATAGTTATGCGGAGAAGGAATAACCGCCGCAAGCAGGGCACATTCTGAAACCGACAGTTCTTCAACCGTTTTTTCAAAATAATACCATGCCGCAGAACCCACCCCGTAAGAAGAACCCCCGAAACCGATTCGGTTTAAGTAACTTTCTAAAATATCAAGCTTTGTGTATTTCTGCTCAAGGCTGATTGCGCGGAAAATTTCTCTGAGCTTGCGCCCCGCGCTGACTTTATCGTCACCCGTAACGTTTTTAACCAACTGCTGGGTAATCGTCGAACCGCCCTGTACATCACCGCCGAGCGCGGCACTGACAATAACGCCGGCGGTACGATACCAGTCTACGCCGTCATGGTCGAAGTATCGGTGGTCTTCATTGGCAATAATCGCATCGATTAAATGACCCGGCATTTCACCGACGTCCACCCAAACTCTGTTCTCGTCGCTTGAAATCCGCTTGGTTTCGACCCAATCGTCCTCATCTTCGTCAAAAACCAAAATGATACTGTTGAAGTTCATTTCCGCTTCTTTCAGGTCTATATCAAATGAATTTTCCGCAAACTGCATGACATAAACCGTCAGCGCAACCGCTACGATACAAACAGTAATCACTGCCACAAGGAATATCGTCAGAAATGTTGTTCCGATGACGGCAAAAACACTTTTGGTTTTCTGCCCTGCGGAAAGCTTACCGTATTTTGAACGGCGCGGATTTTTCCGCTCATTTGAAGGAGCAGACGTTTTTTCTATTTCCTTACTGTCGGGCTGAGCGGATTCTTCAAGTTTTTCCGGCTCTTCAAAATCAATCGTAGTTATATTTTTTTCTTTTTTCGGGAATTTCTGTCCGATTTTTTCAAAAAAGTTTTTATCAGAGTTTTTCATTTTACCACCCTTATTATGCTGTTGCTTCTGTACCTAACATTAAATAAAAATTTTCGTATTACCACCCGCCGCAGGCGGGCGGAAATATATAGAAATATACGCTGTTTACTTCAAATGATTATTTAATTGAATATATTATATCATAATTTCTTTATAAATTCAAGAGGTGGAAGGATTATGAAAATTATTTGAAAATTAAAAAGACGCTCACCGCGTCTTTTTTAATTTATACTAATACCGATTATAAAAGCTCTTAAAAATCCGTACAAAAAGCTTGCGTTTATGGGTTTTTGTGCGGATTTTTTAGAAAGCTTTTAATGAGGGATTAGTATTAGTATTACTCAAACGAATCCTCTTCATCCCTTGCGTTAAACAACTCCACAAGTGAAACCATTTCTTCTTCCGTTAAAGTAATTCCCTTCCCCATGCGTTCGCGGTCGGGCGACCAGTTGCGTATGTCGTACTTCGGCGGGTTGTCGTTCCAGCTTACCATATTAAGCTCAACGCGCCAGCCTTTTTGATTCTCGGAAATAACCCCTAATTCCTTTGTGATTTCATACTTGATTTCTGCCATTTTAAATGTTCTCCTTTTCTGTTGATATAAATTTTTAATTGTTAATTTTAATTACTTCATCAGCGCGCATAACCTTGTCAAACATAGCGTAATACTTGGTTGTTACAACCCTGTTAATATGATGATGCCCGAAAAACCAGCGTTCAAACGCACAGCTTTCGCCTAAAATGTCAAGGTAAGCGTTCACCCTGCTCTTATCGGAATTCGGCAGTTCTAAAAACTCTGCGATTTTGCTCGGAGCTTCATGGCTGACAATGTAATCAACCCTGCCTTCATGCTTGGCAATTGCCTGAAGCCCGTTTCTGTACTCGCTTTCACGCTGTACCCCGTCGTTTTTCTCCACCGAAGCGTCAACATCGTCCCTGCGCCCGCCCCCGAAGGTCAAAATAGTTTTATTGCCGAGCGTAAAAACTTCACCCCGCATTAAATACCTCAAATGACCGCTGATGTGACGGGTTCTGCCGCCGTTCCACTGCTCTTCGGGGTAGGAAGCAAGCTCGTCAAAGTTCTCGTGTATGCCGTCCACAAACAGAATGTGATACTTTTTCCTACCGAGCCTTTTCAAAAGACGCTTCTCCCGTTTCGAGCCGTTCCAAATAAACCCGAAATCGCCGCAAATGAGCAGAAAATCGCCTTTTCTGAGCTTTTTTGCTTTTTTGAATCTGTCTAAATCCCCGTGGGTGTCACCTGTGATGTAAATAAAGTTTTCGTATTTTTTCATCTTAATCCCTTATATGAAATTTATTTTCCCAGTGCTTGTTTTAAGTCGTTAATAATATCTTCCGCTGTTTCCAATCCCACAGAAATCCGCACTGTTCCCTCGCTTACGTCCATTTCGCGCAGTTTTTCGGCGGAAAGCTGGCTGTGCGTTGTCGTCGCGGGGTGGACTACCTGCGTTCTTATGTCCCCCAAATTCGCAACATTTTGAATCAGCTCCAGCGAATCCATGAACCGCGCCGCCCTCTCCCTGTCGCCTTTTATGACAAATGTGAAAACATTCCCCGCGCCTTTGGGAAAGTATTTTTTATACAGCGGGTAATATTTATTGCTTTCAAGCGCGGGATAATTCACCGTTTCCACTTCCGGACAGGTTTCAAGAAACTTAGCTGTTTTCAGCGCGTTTTCACAGGCTCTTTCCATTCTCAGCGACAATGTTTCAACGCCGAGCAGGGTCATATAAGCGTTAAAAGGTGCAAGACACGAGCCGAAGTCCCGCATAATCAAGGCGCGAAGCCTTGTTATGAACGCGGTTTTACCTAAATCCGCGAAAACAACGCCGTGATAAGACACGTCCGGTTCGTTGAACAGCGGGAATCTCGGATTGTTTTTATATTCAAATGTTCCGCCGTCAATGATAATACCCGCCATCACCTGTCCGTGACCGGAAAGCATTTTTGTCGCACTGTGTATGACAATATCCGCGCCGAATTCAAACGGGCGGCACAGATACGGCGTGTTGAATGTTCCGTCAACCATGAACGGTATTTTATATTTTTTTGCGATTTGCGCGATTTTTTCAATATCGCTGATATTGGCGTTGGGGTTTCCGATAAGCTCTGTGAATAACAGCCTTGTCTTATCAGTGACTGCGTTTTCCCAAGCGTTCATATCATCGGAATCCACGAACTTTACAGTAATTCCGAGCCTTTTCACGCTTACGCCCATCATATTAATCGCGCCGCCGTAAATATTCCTTGAAGAAACCACTTCATCGCCCGCCTGACACAGGTTGGCAATCGTGTTGAACATAGCCGCGTGCCCCGAAGAAAACGCTAATGCACCCACGCCGCCCTCAAGGGCGGTGATTCTTTCTTCTAAGAAGCCGTTCGTGGGGTTCATCAGGCGGGAATAGATATTCCCGGGCTGTGACAGCTCAAATAAGCTTTTTGCGTGGTTGACGTCGTCAAAATAATACGCGTTGGTCTGATAAAGCGGTGGCGTGACCGAATGGGTGGCTTCATCGCCGTCATAACCGGCGTGAATCATCTTGGTTTCAAAGCCGTAGTTGTTGTTTTTCATGTATATTATTCCTTTCTTTTTATGTGGATATAATGTTTATAATGCGGGGCTTTGCCCCGCCAAACGGGGGACGTTCATTTCTTTGCTCGTGCAAAGAAACGAACCAAAGAAACACGCGCCTGCGGCGGGCTTTTCCTCTTTTTCAAAAGATTCCTTCTTATAATCCTATACACAATGACTGCTACTAATAAGTTTACGCTGACTATGAATAAGTTTACAAGTAAGCAATCTACCTTGTAAGAGGACGTAGCCCGCCGCAGGCGCGCATTTTTGGTACTTTTTGTGCGAACAAAA
>Ga0082212_10001263_pt1 | contig 37314 bp, 31 predicted proteins | sample TergutNt197P3_FD_71548 | JGI IMG/M metagenome (GOLD analysis project Ga0082212, IMG submission 71548) | Neocapritermes taracua P3 segment gut microbial communities from Petit-Saut dam, French Guiana - Nt197 P3 | ecosystem: Host-associated > Arthropoda: Insects > Digestive system > Gut ...
GTCATCGTCAACTACTATGACAAAGACACAGGCGAAGTCATCATGAGCCAGAAGGTCGGGGCGCAGCGCCTCGCAGGCAGCAGCTACACAGAGAGCATCCCCGCAATCACCGGCTACATCTACGACAGCCGCACCGGCGACGAGCTCGAAGGCACGCTGAACTCAAACAAAGTGATCAACCTGTACTACGTCATGGACATCGAGATCTTCGAGGAAGAAGAAGTCCCCGCAACGACGATAGAGATTGACGAAGAACCGGAAGAAGAGCAGGAGTTCCTCGATGACGAAGTGCCGCTCGCAGACTTCCCGGTAGACGATGAGACCGGCATGGAGACCGCAACGGACGAAGTCGAGATGGAAATCGAAGACGACGACGTACCGCTGGGCGAGCTCCCGCAGACAGGCATCTCCCCGATGGCGCTGCCCCTGGCAATATTCGGACTGGCAGCTATCGGCCTCGGGATCGTGCTGAAGGGCTTCCGCAAGGAAGAGAAAGAGGAAGCCAATTAAACTACCAACAGCTTATTGAGGTAATCATAATAGCGAAACGGGCGGCCAATGTGCCGCCCTTTCGCTATCCCGACTCACAAGCACCTCAGGCCGATTGCTCTATCAGAAGGAGTTATGGGAAAAACATCGTCCGCCATGCAGACGACGCAACCTTAGTAGAAGGGCGCCTCCCTATGCGCTGCCTGCTTCGATAAAGTTGAAATCGCCGTTGAAAAGCATCAGCGGATATGCTATGCTCTATTGGTGACGTCGATCAAGTAGGGGGCATTTATCAATGGAGATTCTTGTAAATGGGACGGCAAGCAGGTATTTTAGACCGGAACAGGTAGTCTCGGCAATTACGTTCAAGGCAGCAGAGAGCAAGTATGAGAAAACGCTTGAGAAAGGGACTGAAGCGGTCAATAGGTTCGTTACGGCAGTTATCATCGAACTTGGAGAGAAAAAGGAAGCGCTGAAAACAAGCGGGTACAGAGTGCAGGAAAAGTACAAGCTAAATGGTAATAAAAGGGTTTTCGATGGCTACGAGTTTACTCAGAGCGCGAAAATCAAGTATAAGTATGACGCAGAGAAAATGGGTTTATTCATTAAGCTAACAGCCGGGCTTAAAGACCCACCGTCATACGTAATAGGCTTCGAAGTCGATGACGAAGATGTGTACAGAAATCAAGTGCTGGAAGAGGCTGTAAAAAAAGCGAAAGCCAAGGCGGAAACCATTTCAACCGCTGCAGGACTATCGCTGTCGAGATGCATCAAAATCGACTATAAACCGTTCTCCGGGTCATCAGTTTCCAGTAGCCATATCGGTAGTAGGGATTTTCTCATGGAAAGCGCTTTTTCTGATACTATAGACCCGCTGCCTCAGATTACAGCATCGCGTGCTTTTTTGAGCGTATCTGATACCATACAAAACACATTCACTCCGGAAGACATCTGCATCACAGAGACGCTTTACACGCTTTGGCTTGCCGAGTAAGCAGTAACTGCGGCGCTCGAGCAGAAATCGTCCTTTGGCGACCGGTGTACAGAAGCCTATATACCAAGCTGTGCGAAAGTAACATAGATATACAAAGAGGTACCCTCGGAGTCAGCGTCTCACGCTAAGGCGAACTCGCTGCATTTCGAGGGTGCAGTCTTTTATCCTGTCAAATAGTTCTGAGTAGCCAAAACACTCGGCTACAACTCGCTCAAACGCGAGTCCGGGCAACGTTGTCAAGGGTTTTCGACAGAATGATTTACTAATTTCTGGCTGAGTTAAGACGGTAATTCTAATAGTCTTATTACTTTTCTAGCTGAAAATGCTTATTATAACTCTGATTGTTTTCGAGTATGTTATCATTGTCATTGCAAGATCAGATAGTCCTTCTTATCTGTCAGATCATCAATGTGCTTTATTCGCTGATGCTTATTATTCTTAGAGAGGTGCGCGCAACATCCATAATAATTGGTAACATCTCCTCGATAGTCCATCCAGTCGGCTTTGTGAATACCGATACTGCTTGTAGCATAACGGATTGTCCATCAACAGATATGAAAATGTTTTTGCAACAGTTTTGATTGATGGGCAAACTGAAATTTGCTGCTGTAATCCTGTCAAGTCTGTTTAGCCTACCGTCATCATGTCTCAAAGTCGTTTTTGTGCCATCTGGCCGCTCAACCGTAATTGGTTCTGTAAGAAAATTCGAACCTGTTAAAAATAAAACATAGGGAAAATGCTTTTCGTCTATCATTATATTTCTTATTTCGTTGATGTTTTTATAAGAACGCTCAAGAGCATTGCCAGCCGTCATTAATTCTTGGTTTTTATTTTTGCCGACTAAAACCCCATGGGTTATATTTTCGATGTCTTTACCTTGATGCTTAGCTTCACATATAAGAACGATACGCCATTTGTTTTCATTGTCCGCTACCTCAATAACTCCACCATCAGGTCTAATTGAAGCACCTGCCAGAAACCTCGTCACTCCCAATCTTGAGTCAACCGAGTTAAGTTTTTCATTAATTTCTTTCTTAGAAATGATTTTTCTGTAACGAAATTTAAACTTTGGAAATTCTTGTTCTAAGGATTTGAAAGCTGTTTTTGATAAATCCTTTACTGACATATCATGCTTTTGCGCATCTTCACCGAATATTTCTCTTGGTCCTTGACCTCTTATTTTTTCTGTGCTTAGTCGGTCAGTTTGTTTACTCATGCCTAATCACTTCCCGTTAGAATATTATCTACACATACTGCAAGCTGACGAACTCTTGTGTTCTTTTTTCAAAAGTCACCACTTCAGACCGAGTAGAGGATACAGCAGCAGCGCACAATGTTTTGTTTTTGATTAAGACTCTAAAGTATGGGCATTTGCCGCCAACCGACAAATCCTTGTCATCATCGCCTTTTCTGAATTTAATAATCTCAAATTGCTCTGGGCAATACTTATGGAGAAAAGAAATGGGTACACCCATCACCCCATCGTAGTCAGAGGGAATAGCGTCAGTAAAAGGCACTTCAAGTGCGTCATAGTTGTCGTATTTATCATAGCTTTTTTTACCTATGATTTCTTTATGCTTGCTGGATTTGAGATTTTTCTCCATTGTCATTAGCTGCAACGGTTGATGCCGGCGACCATAATCAATGTTTGTAAGCCAGATAGTATTGTTGGTTGATACTATTCTGTTTCCTTGCTCATCAATTCTTGCTTCTGTACCGTTTAGAGGATAGCTTTTTGGTACAATAAAGCCTTTAAAACTCCTTCCGAATCCTAAGCCCATCCATATTAGGTCATCTTTTATTAAAGGAAAAACCTCTTTGTATGTAATAGCGTTCATATTGCTGATAACTGAAAAATGCTTTTTAGATTCCATTAACCATACTACGAACTCACGGAACAACGAAAATGGCGGGTTAGTTATGACAAAATCAGATTCATCCCGTAATGCTTTTATCTCTTCACTACGAAAATCCCCATCACCTTCAAGATGTGTCAGCACATTCTTTTTATTAGTAAGAAGCCATTGAACATCAATCAAATCGGCTTTACCGTTAGTATTATCATCAACTTCTGTAATTACTATTTTATATGGTGTTCTTGTTGTTTTGTCATCTTCTGGCTCATCTGCAAAAAACGATAACTGCGTACCAGCAACGGGTGAGCCTAAGTAACAAGTCGCAATTAACTTTTTAAGCCCAAACTCATTAAAGTGTAGTGCAAAGTATTTGAAAAAGTTGCTTTCATAAGGGTCGTCACAAGGACATAAAATCGTCTTATCTTTGAGTAAATTAGGATTAAACTCCAAATATGCTTGTATTTCATTTTCTATGTCCATCCATTGAGTATAGAACTCATCGGCTTTATTCTTCTTCGCATTGTCAAAAGACTTAGTTGCCATTACTTGAACCATTCCTTTCCGCGAAAGATACAAATAAGATATTAGCAGCACTTTTTTATACATATAGTTTGACAAGTTTATACCGTATTTGAAGTTACCAATTCTGCTATTTTAGCCGCTACATCCACCATTGATTCTTCACCAGTACTTAAGCCACTTCGCGAGCCAAGCAACGGACTAACCCCAATCAGCACACTCACTTTAACAGGGCGGCTGTCCAATAAAACGGACAGTGAGAATTTTTCCCCGGTCACCTTGCCGGTCAGTTGCGCAGTACACTCAAATTATAGCCCACAAAGGCTAAATATACAACAGCAAAAAACGCTATCCTGCTCCGCATTGCACCTCATCGGTGAAAATTCCGTTGAAAAGCATCAGCGGATATGCTATGCTCTATGAGCCTGTGTAAAACTCTCGCCGGATGAGGCGCCGGGAGCCTTGGATAGACGTGGGGCTCCGCCCCACCTTCCAACAAACGAAAGGACTCTATCGATTATGAAAAGATTTATCGCAACCGCATTAGCCATCACGTTGCTTATCGCAGTGACAGCCGGCTCAGGCGCGCTCGCGCTCTCATCGGGGCCGCCGGCTCGGACAGCAGCATATCAAGCCTACCACAACGTGCTGCGAGCAGCCGTTGACGAGTACGGCATAGGCGCCATCGACAGCAGCACAGGGGGCTACTCGATGGAGCCGGAGGATCACAAAGGGGTCGTCCACGCCGAACTGATCGACTTCGCCGGCGACGGAATGCCCCTGCTCCTGCTCATTTACGAAGACGGCACTATGTACTCAATTATGTTCGGTTCGCACTTTGAATTATACAGGTACAATGGCAAGGCGGAGATGATCTACAGCGGAGGTATCGGCGCAGAGGGCGGCTATGGATCCTTTGTCGACGTATGCCCGGGCAAGAACGGCATAACTTATCTGCACCATATAGAATACTTCGCCGCAGATGGCAAAATCGCGGAGTATTATTACACGATTGAAAACGGACAATTGAGCATGGCTCTTGAACTCGGGTGCGACGAGAACTATGGCGGTCCGCAAGGCTATTACTACTCGAACTGCTTCATCAACGGCCAGCCTGCAAGCGAACAGGCATATAAAGACGCGCCTCGCAACCATCTTGGCATAACGGAGGAAAGGGAAGTCCCCGAGAACAACAGCGGCGCGATCGTCCACAGAACCCTTGCGGAGCTGCAGTCGCCGCAGACCACACCGAAAGAAGCTGCGGACGTGCTCTACAGCCTCGACCTGTTCAAGGGCACCGGGACGAAGCCTGATGGCAGCCCTGAGTACAGCCTGGGCGGTGTGCCGACGAGGGGGCAGGCGATTGTGATGCTGGTCCGATTCCTCGGCGCTGAGCAGGAAGCGCAGGCCAACGCATACAGCCACCCTTTCACCGATGTGCCTGACTGGGCCGACGCGCACGTGGGGTATGCCTACAAGAACAACCTCACGAACGGCATGACGGCGACGACATTCGGCACGGACGTCGCCGCGCAGCCGATAATGTACCTGACCTTCGTGCTGCGCGCACTCGGATACACGGACAGCGGCGCAAACCCCGACTTCACATATATCGGCTCGCTCAACTATGCGAAGTCCGTCGGGCTGACATATCATGATTACCAGGGCGGCTTTCTGCGCAGCGACCTGGCGATGATTTCGTTTACCGCGCTGAGCCGGCCGCTCAAGGGTTCGGATGTAACGCTTATAAAGGAGCTCGTCGCGAACGGCGCCGTAGACGCCGCGAAAGCCGCAGCAGCGGGATTCGGTACCTGAGAAGAGGAGGAGCAATGAAACGAAGCGTATGCCCGAACTTGTGCTGGGCGAAGCGAACTAAAGTTCGCCGCGGAGTGGAGTTTGCTAACCACCCGTAAATCAAACACGAGCCCAACGAAGTGGGTCGTGTTTGAAGAGGAGGAGCAACGAAACGGAGCGTATGCCCGAACTTGTGATGGGCGAAGCGAAGTGGAGTTTGCGACGACGAAATATGGAACGACGCTTAAAAAGCGGATTCTTCGACGACAGGGAGTTCTTCGGGAATTTCTTCAGGATCATGCTCCCAATCGCCGGACAGAACTTGATAATGTTCGGGATCTCCATGGCGGACACCTTAATGGTGGGCCGCCTTGGCGACGTTGAGCTTTCAGGCGTCGCGCTCGCCAACCAGTTGGGCTTCATGCTGCAACTGCTGCTGTTCGGCATGTCCAGCGGCGGCAACGTGCTCATTGCGCAGTTCTGGGGAAAAGGTGACGTCGGCTCTATCCACAAAGTCATGACCCTCGTCTACCGCGCGCTCGCCGTGGCGGCGGTCTTGTTCACGGCTCTCGGGCTGTTCTTCTCAAAGCAGGTCCTGTCGATATTCACGACCTCCCCCGCAGTCGTCGACTCCGGCGCGAGCTTCCTGCGCATCGTCTGCCTCGGGTATATCATCCACTGCTTCGCGGCTTTCTCAATGATGTCGCTGCGCTCTGTCGGGACTGTGAAGATATCGCTTCTGGTGTACACGGTTTCTTTGTGTACCAACATATTCTTCAACTGGATATTCATTTTCGGCAATCTTGGCTCGCCCGCGCTCGGGGTCAGGGGAGCGGCTATTGCGACAGCCTTGTCGAGAGTCGGCGAATTTACGATAGTACTGGTGTTCCTGCTTAAGTTCGAAGACAAGGTAAGATACAGGTTTAAGTCGTTTTTCGCGCGGAAGCTCGGCATTTTGCGCTCTTTCGTAAAGACGTCGCTGCCGGTCGTCATCAACGAGTTCCTATGGGGGATTGGGGCTTCCACGGTCGCTGCTATCGTGGGGCGCCTCGGTACGGAGTTCACGGCGGCCAACAGTATATGCAGCGTACTGATCCAGCTTGTCTCCATAGGCGTTTTCGGAGCAGGCAACGCATCTGCGGTCATAATCGGGAACACCGTCGGCTCAGGCAGATATGAGCTGGCGAAGGATAGGGCGAAGAAGCTGGTTTTCATCAGCATGTGCCTTGGGCTTGTGGCGATGACGCTGATGCTGACGCTCAAGCGGCCGATGTTGTCGCTGTATAATATCTCGGATGTCGCAAAGGGTTATGCCAACTCGATGATGACGATATTCGCGTTCCTCACGTTGTTCCAGGCCTTCGGGATGGTCGCGCTCATAGGCGTGCTTCGCGGCGGAGGAGATACGAGGTTCGTCGCTTTCGTCGATGTTTTGAGTATATGGCTCATTTCGATCCCGCTCGGATTCCTGAGCGGCCATGTCCTCGGGTGGCCGATTCCCCTGGTCTACTTGATGCTCAAGTGCGACGAAATAGTGAAGACTCTTGTGACTCTGCCGAGGCTGATAAAAGGTAAATGGGTCAAAGACGTAACGATTAGTTCGTAGGGGCGGACGTCCCCGGCCGCCCGAGTCCCACCCCCTAGGGGCGGACGTCCCCGGCCGCCCGAACCCCCCGCTGTGTGAAAGGACAACATGCCCGATTTTGAAGTTATAAGCGAGTTCTCGCCGGCCGGAGGGCAACCGGCCGCTATCGACGCGCTCGTAAACGGACTGGAGCTCGGCCTGGACGAGCAGACCCTCCTGGGCGTCACAGGCTCCGGCAAAACTTACACGATGGCGAAGATCATCGAACGCGCGCAGCGCCCGACGCTGGTGCTGGCGCACAACAAAGCCCTCGCCGCGCAGTTGTGCAGCGAGTTCAAGGAGTTCTTCCCGAATAACGCCGTCGAGTTTTTCGTGTCCTACTACGACTATTACCAGCCCGAAGCGTACATCCCACATACTGATACGTACATAGAAAAAGACAGCTCCGTCAACGACGAGATCGAACGCCTGCGCCACAGCGCGACCTCCGCGCTGTTCGAGCGGCGGGACGTCATCGTCGTATCCTCCGTAAGCTGCATATACGGCCTCGGCGACCCTATCGACTATTCGAGCATGGTTGTCTCGCTGCGGCAGGGTGCGCAGATTAGCAGGGATTGGCTGCTGAAAAAACTGGTTTCCATACGCTACGAGCGCAATGACGTAGCCTTTGAGCGCAACGCGTTTCGAGTCAGGGGCGACACGGTCGAAATCTACCCGGCGTACGCCCGCGACCGCGCCATACGAGTCGAGTTCTTTGGCGACGAAATCGAGAAGATCAGCGAGATAAACGTGATAACGGGCATTCCGAATAAAATCCTCGCGCACAGCGCGATATATCCCGCCTCGCATTATGTGACGACGGACGAGAAAATCGAAAAGGCGATTTCGTATATAAAAGCGGAGATGAAGACGCGCATAGAGTACTTTGAAAAAGAGAATAAGCTGATCGAAGCGCAGCGCATCCACCAGCGCACGATGTACGATGTGGAGATGCTCACGGAACTAGGTTACTGCAGCGGAATCGAGAACTACTCGCGCATAATCACAGGACGCTCCGAGGGGAGCGCGCCGATGACGCTGCTGGATTATTTTCCAAAGGATTTCATCGTTTTTATCGACGAAAGCCACGTCACGCTGCCGCAGCTCAGGGCGATGTACGCGGGTGACAGGTCGCGCAAGGAGAATCTTGTCGAGTACGGGTTCCGCCTTCCCTCCGCTTTCGACAACAGGCCGCTCAACTTTAGTGAGTTCAACGAGCGCATGAACCAGATGATTTACGTCTCTGCGACGCCGTCCGAGTATGAGCGTTCCCGCTCAGGGCAGGTCGTGGAGCAAGTGATACGCCCGACAGGGCTGCTCGATCCCGAGGTTTCCGTCAGGCCTGTGGACGGCCAGATTGACGACCTCATCGGCGAGATAAACGCTCGTGCCGCAAGGGATGAACGTGTGCTTGTGACGACGCTCACTAAGAAGATGGCCGAGGACTTGACCGGCTATCTTACAGGCGCAGGTATCCGGGTCAGATATATGCATCATGACATTTCGACCCTCGAACGCATGGAGATTATCCGGGGCCTCAGGCTGGGCGACTTCGACGTCCTTGTCGGTATCAACCTGCTGCGCGAGGGTCTCGACCTGCCCGAAGTCTCGCTCGTCGCAATCCTCGACGCGGATAAAGAAGGCTTCCTGCGCAGCGAGACCTCTCTTGTGCAGACTATCGGGCGCGCGGCGAGGAATGTAGAAGGCCTTGTCATAATGTACGCTGAGAAGATGACGCCCTCGATGATCGCGGCTATACGCGAGACGGAGTCGCGGCGCGAGAAGCAGCAGGCGTTCAACGAGGCTAACGGCATAGTGCCGAAGACAGTCATAAAGGGAGTGCGTGAACTGCTTGAGATCTCCCGGAGGGAGGCTCCTGCGCCGGAGCGCGACGGCGTCAAGATGACGAAGCGCGAACTCGAGGAAGAGATACGCAAGCTGGAAAAAGAGATGGCTGCGGCGGCGAAGCTGCTTGAGTTTGAGTATGCGGCCGCTCTGCGCGACCGCATCATCGAGCTGCGGGGCGAGCAGTAGCCAACGCCACGCCGCGCTGCGCCACGCCACGCCGCGCTGCGCCGCGCCACCCGCGCCACGCCGCGCCACCCCGCGCCGCGCCACCCCGCGCCGCGCCGCCCCGCGCTGCGCCGCCCCTGATGGTAATTTGCAGCATGAGAGGTAACACCACTTGGATGCAATCCTGACATTTCTCGAAAACATCTTCGGCACATCCTACGTAGGCAGATGCGCCGTAGCATTCGTCGTTTCGATGTTGCCTGTCGTCGAGCTGCGCGGCGGCATACCTATCGGCGCCGCTCTCGGGCTGCCTCCGCTCATGTGCGCCATAACAGCCGTGGTCGGCAACCTGCTGCCCATCCCCTTCGTAATACTATTCACAAGGCGCGTCTTCGCCTGGATGCGAAGCAAAAGCCCGCGCCTGAGCAGATACGCGGACAGCTTTGAGGCCAGGGTCACGGCGAAAGGGGAGCGCCTGTACATCGGGAAAATCATCGGTCTGATAATCTTCGTTTCGATACCGCTGCCGGGGACCGGAGCGTGGACAGGCGGCATGATAGCGGCGCTGCTCAATATCCGCATGAGGAACTCGATGTTTGCGATAAGCGCGGGGGTCATAATCGCCGCTGTAATAGTCTCGGGGATCTCATTCGGGTTTAAGTACCTGTTCTTCGGATAAATTTCAAAAGCTCCCTCGCGCACCCAACTAAGGAGGTTCTTATCGTGAAACACGCTCCGAAGAGCGCATTGCCATTACTCCTACAACTCATCACTTTCAATCTCTGTGTAGGGCAAGTTCAGCTCGAGGCGGTAGTATCTATCGATATCGCGCAGTAACTCGTCGATAGACTGTCTGTCTAGGACATAGAGCCACTCTCGCAACTCATTGATCGTAATTATCTCCTCAATCGCTTCCCTATACCGATTGCGGAGCATCCGCATGCCTCCGGATTTTTGTTCAATGTACTCATTGATTTGGCTAATAACGGTATCTTTATCCATAAGTGTCTTAACAACAAATGTTATTGGAAAGTGCATGACTTTATCAATGTCAAGTAAGTACTTGTCAAAGCTGGCAGTCACTTCGGTAACTTGAAAAAATCGCCCAAGCGGTCTCATTACGAAGTCAATACCGCCATCGTTCGCATTCGTACGACCAGTTTTATACAACATCAGGAACTGCTCCTGTAAGTCATCGAGAGAATACCCGAAGAATACTTTCGTTTGCTTGTAATGACTCTTCAGTATTGAGTAAGAAATTATCTCGAATATTCGAGCTTCCGATTGCTCATCGAGAAGCTCGCTTACTTTTGCCCTTTTTCTCTCAACAGATTCCATTTTCGTCAACTCGTCCAGATCCGATATCAGCTTGCTGTCCTTAGCAGCAAGTAGTTGTATGTATTGCTCAATAACCCTCATAGCTATTCTCGAAATATCAATTCCTTCCACATAAAGATAATCAATATGCAACGCATACTTGCTGTCGTTAATCACGATGAGATCATTGCCGGTCTCAGAGACAATTTTGTTTTTAAATTCTCCATTGACTCTTGAGTTCAGCGAATGATTCTGAAGCCGCTCACCACCATATAATCCGCGGAAGAAAACGAATAGTTTAGTGTAGTCATAGCCACCAAATTCCTTGTAATCTTCTGGCTTATTAAAAAACTCCTGTGAGTAGAAGTATAGTATCGAGTAAATGGCGTATATGTTACCGAGGCTTCTTCTTGTTTTACTATTGCCTGATATCGCACCAGTCTTAAGATCGAGATATTTCAGTAAAGGGCTCTTGTCGAAGAGAGTGTCTTCATCGATATAGTGATACTGTCTTTGCAACTCGCTAACTTCCGTTCGTGTACCTACATCTAAGGACTCCACATTACAGGCATTCATAATAATCTCTCTTATGAAGTCTTTCATCCTAAAACCCCTCCAAAGCATAGTTTTCGAAAGCTTGCTCCGAACTATCGGTATGGTCGTGCTTTGACTTGTTGCTCGTTTTTCGTGACTTATCTTGAATAAGCGCTTCCCCTGCGTACTCGAGCGTAATCCCCGTTCGCCTAAGACCAACCTTATAGTACTCGGGATTGATATCGATTCCTATCGCGTATCTGTTTAGATTAACAGCAACAGCAGAAGTAGTAAAAGAACCGCTGAATGGATCCAATACTATATCCCCTTTATTGCTGGATGCTAGGATTACCCTTTGCAATAGTGCTTCTGGCTTCTGAGAGGGATGATTCTCGTACTCATTCATTTTATATCGGACGCGGTTAAACTCCCATACATTTCCCGGAACTTTCGTTGTACTGTATTGCTGTGGTGGTGTTTTTCGATAGTCTATAAGCTTCCTTTTTGCCCCAGTCTTGGCTTCGATCATTATGTCATGATAATTGAAAGTGTATGTCGAGCTCTTATCATGAGTGATCATTAGTATCGGTTCATAAAGGGATCCGTATCTGGACTTTGATTGGACGCCAGACGAGTCATAAACCCAGACAATGCGATTAATCACATAGTACTTCTCGTCGACATATCTGTCTAGCGCCGGCATAAACTGCGTCGACGACATAAAGTACATTGTCCCGCTTGTTTTCAGTACTCTCATACACTCGTCAATCCATAATCTAGACCAATCCACATACTCAGTAATACTAGAAAAAGTATCTTTCGTAACACCAAAGTCTTTACCAATTCCATAAGGTGGATCAGCAAATATCAAGTCAATCGAGTTAGACTTGATTCTTCTCAGAATTGGGATGCAATCTCCTAAAACAACACAAGACGTGTCGTTTTCCCCATATTCAATGTCTGCTGTATCATAGAATACATCTTGCATAAGAACAACTCCTTCGACATACCTTTAGCATACCAGTACTTAATTATACGCCACTTCCACGCAAGTATCAAGACTGTTTCCAGTAATACCAATGGTTTCTCCCCCTCGTTCTGAAGAATCCCGAACGGAGTGCGGCGGCCCGCAAGGGGTGGGTGGGAAGCAGGGGGATTAACAGCGGTAAAGTTGGCGGGGCGGGCCGCCGCGATAGCAAGTCTGATTCTCGTAAAGTGTAGGGTAGGCGGCACGACAAGATCAGAATGATGTATGAAGCTTGAGACGTGGCGCCGGCGGTCTCCCTTTAGCAAACACAAGTCTATATCGGTGTTCGCTGAACGCCCGCGCTGCTACTTCTGCCTCTGCGCGTAGGTGTAGGTGACTGTGCCGTTCATGTCGTTGTTCCCCACGAACACGGTGAAGCTTACCGTTTCCCCCCTGTCGACGTAGTAGTCCGAGATAGAAATCGGGATATTATCGCTGCCGCCGCCGGAGATCGTGCCGTAAATGCTGCCGGAGCTCTCGATCCTGAAGAGGCTTATTTTTTTATCTGCCGAAGCGCTGACGCGATACTGTTCCCCGACTTCAATTGTCGAGGGCATGCCGCTCCACGTCGCCGAGCCGGATGACCACTGGTCAGTCAGCGTAACCTTACCGTCGCTTACATCGACCGTTCTGGCGCTGCCAATTGTCACAATTTGCTGATCATACTCTGTGCTTATCAGGTCGAAATAGACAGTCTTTTGCTCACATATAAGCGATATTGATTCAGAGGCCTTTATGAGGTCTTTATTTCTGTAGTCATACAGCTCCACTTCGAGCCATTTTGGCGGTACTTTCATGTCGTGCAGATCTTCGGGAAGTTCATAGCGGAATGTCCTTTTTTCGCCCGCTGCAAACTGCTCCTCTTTCAGGTCGAGTACCACCACGCCATCGACCCACGCCATGACGTCAATGAACGTTGTTTGCTTGGCGTGGGACGTCACATAAAACTCAGCCGAAGTGAGGTAACCTCCGTGGCCTATTTCGTCCGTGATGTCGATCTCATCCGGCGATATCGAATACTCGAAGATATTGAACTCAAGCCTGTAGAACTCGGCGGAAAACTGTCCTTTGAGAGGGAAATCTATCGTCAAGACTTCTTCGCCGGTTTCGTACGCCATAAGGCGCGCTGTCCCGGTGCCCGACCACCAGGAGCTTAGACTCCCAACCGTCTGCAGCAGCGCAATGTCCACATAACCGCCTTCGCCCTCGATCAATATGATTCCGTCATCGACGCCGGCTCCTTCGTAGCCGAACATCACCGCGTCGCCTCCGTAAGTCTCGCCGTCGACGAACTCCAGATAGAACATGCTGCCGGTATTCGCCCCGACCGTATGCCGATCCGGGAAGGAGTAGTATGTGTTGCTGCCCTTTCGATACGTCGTATCGTGATATACGAAGCTCACGAACTGCTTGTACCACGACACGGCATCCAGCCCGCAGGCCGCCGCGATCTGCTCGGTCGTGGAGCCGCCGAAGTCGGTCGCCACATCCGCAACGATGACAGGCAGCGGTTTGCCCAGTTTCTTCTGGACAAAATACGGCACCAGAGGCACTTCATACTTGTTCAGGCCTGTGATTGGCTTAGTGAAGAAGCGGTCGTTTATGATCTGCGTGAAACCTTCCGTGTTTTCGCTAACGAAAAGGCTGTACGGCACGTATGCGTACAGGCCGTCCAACCAGAACATATCCTCTCCAAGCCACGAAAAAGGCGTGACCTGGTCGAAGAAGAGGCTGGCAGTTTTCGAGTAATTGTCAGCCAGGTACACGTTGCCGAGCATGGCCTGGAAAACGCCCGCGCGGATGCGGTTCTCGACCCCCGCTTTTGTGACGGAGTTACCCTCGTTCTCTGCTGCGTGCGCGACATACATCAGCAGCTCTTCGTTCGTCAGATATATATGCGCGAGCGAGGCGATAATATCCGTACGGAAAGACGCTCCGCCGCCGCCAATCATTACCGGATACGCGAAGAAGCTGCCGCCCATTTCGTATCCGGCATTTTCATAGGCGGAGTAATACGATTCCAGCAGGTCGCCCAGATTCTTGATAGCTCCGTTTATGATTTCCTTCATGCTGTCCGGCACTTCGAACTTGTAGATGTCCCTGAAGCTTTTCAGGTAATCGTTATATTGCTTTTGGAACTCGTTGCGCCGCATATTTCCGGCAGGGTCTATGTGCGTTTTGTATTCGATCTCGTTCATCGGGGGGACTTTCTTTTCCATCTCTTGAAACTCTTTAAGTTGCTTCATGTAATCATTGCGGTCGAGCGCATACCAAAGCGAGTACTCGTTGTAGAAGATGCGGAAGTTCCCCGACGCAGTCAACTTTGGCTCTCTCGAACTGACAAAGTCAACGACGTCGCGCGCGATTTTTACCTTGCCATAGTAATCGTCAAGTTCGCCCAGGATTGCCCATGCTGTTTCTATGTATTGCAGCGAAACCGGGCACAAGTGGTCCGTATACATCGTCACAGTGCACGCTTCTTCATCTACCGTGTAGGGGCGCGGCACCCAGCCCATCATTTCGTCCCAGACCATCAGGTATAGGTCGTACAGGGACTCGATTGCATAGGGTTTGTACGGGAGTGTCACGGCGATTATGCCGGGCAGTTTATCCATCCCTTCCACTCGCAAGTCGTACACTTTTTCAAAGAGAAAATCGTCGAGCGGGGGCATGTCGATTATCTCGCTGAGCGTGACGTTCAGCGGCTCGTCCGAAAAGCCTGCCGGGAACGTGACTGTCAGTTCGTCGAAGTCCAGCGTCGCGTCCCCGCCGGTTGGCGCGAGAACCGCGCTGTCGATGTGGTCGCGCGCAAGGGTCGCTACGTCGAACAGCTCTGCGCCCTCGCTTGCCCAAAGGGCGTCGAGATAACTGCGCAGCGCATCGGCGGCTTCCGTGCTGCCCGGACCGTCGTCGCCGGGAGTCTTGCCGGGGGTGTTCCCCAGGCTGGAGCCGGGCGTCTTGTCTTTATCTGAATCGCTGCTGCCGGGCTTGCCACCGCCCCTGCGCGTGGCGGCTCCGTAGACGCCGAAGGCTATGAGAGCGACGGCGAGTATGGACATTATGATACGGTAGGCCAACAGCCCGCCGCCTTTTTTCTGCGGTTGTGCTGATGGCTGCCTTGAGTAGGGGGGCATTTCACGGCGCTGGCGATAGTCCAGCGGGGCAGGCGTGGCAGCGTAGGGCTGAGGCGGGGCGCTGTAGGTCTGCTGCGCGTCGTAGGTCTGCGCCTGCTGCGTGATGGCCGACGGGTCGTAGGGCTGCGCGTCATAGGGCTGCTGCGCAGCGTAGGGCTGAGGCGGGGCGCTGTAGGTCTGCTGCTGCGCGTCGTAGGTCTGCGCTTGCTGCGTGACGGCTGACGGGTCGTATGCTCCCTGCCACGGCTGACCCGAATCTACCCAAGGCGTATCGAGCGCGCCTTGAGAGCCGTGGGCGCTATCAACGCCGTTGGCGCCAACCGCTTTGCCGCAGTTCTCGCAATATATAGTATCGTCGCTCAGCGGCGACCCGCAGTATTTGCAATAGTTTGCCATGTTACCTCCATCGTATCATTAAACGCTCAGGGATCGAACCCTGCAGGTCTGTCCAAGGCTCCTTTAATCTTGCCAGACAATTCTGAAAGGAGTATCGACCATAACGCCGTTCGTTAAGCGGCATATTTCGTATGCGTCGTATTTTTCGATACCATAGTAATCTAGTATCTGACGGATATTCGCTCTATGTTCAGGAACGCAATGCTCATCGAAAAACAGATCGATGGTCTTACGCGATATTCGTGAATCCGGTAGGTTGCCGAAAGGCAGGTCAAGCGCGGCATCCGTATAGCGTTTAGAGGTTACGGCGCCCTCCCTGATCACGACATCCGCTGTCTTCTTGTCACCGGCATAGTATGCGAATTTACAGTTATACCGCCCCATCAGTGAGTACCTCATCTAGATATCGTATAATTTCCTGTCTCCCAATTTGGTGGGTTTCGTCCCAAACGTCCTTGACAATCTCTTCAACACTAAACGGAGCCACTTTCAGCTTTTCATCAGAAAGCGAGTATATGAGTTCCAATTGCTCTTTATGCGTTCCGCAATATGGCAACGAAGGACTGTTGTATTTCGTAGTATACCAAAAATAAGCTTGCCGGACAATAGCGAATCTTATTGCAGTTCCAAGGACAATCGGTTTGGGTCGGATTGCCGAGTTGCAAAAGCTGTGTTATACTCATTGCACTTAGTCTAGTTCACGACGACGAGGGGGGCTATCTTTGGGTAAGAAGCTTATTACAATAGTGCTGGCTGTTTTGTTTTTCGCAATGGCAGCGATATCCGGCTGCGAGTCGCGTGGAGTGGCGCCTCGAGACGATGCGGAATACGAAGGGCATGAAGCTTTGGCGTCGGACGGGAACGACTCTGCGGCGTCAGGCGGCGAGTCGCCGGATCAGCCGGACAGCAATAATCCTGCTGATGTTACGGAGCAGGGCTCGCAGGATGGGACCATAGATGAAGCGACGGGGCTCGCGCAGCAAACGGATGCGGAGCCAGAACCCGAACCGGAACCGGAGCCCGAACCGGAACCCGAACCCGAACCCGAACCCGAACCGGAGGTAGTATCCATAACGATCTCCGCCGCCGGCGACTGCGCCATCGGCGGCGATTACCGCATAGGGCAGATATACAACTTCATGAGCTTTATGCCCGAACCGGGTGACTACGGGTATTATCTGAGCGGGGTGCGCCATATTTTCGAGGAGGATGATCTGACGATAGTCAACATGGAAGGAACCTTCACGGAATCGACGAGCCACGCAGAGAAAGCCTTTGTGCTCAAGTGCGCGCCCGAGTTCGTCGACGTGTTCACCACATCGAGCGTAGAGGTCGTGACTATAGCCAACAATCACACCATGGACTACTTAAGGCGGGGCTATGAGGATACCGTTGCTACTCTGGACGAGGCCGGGATTGGCTTCTTTGGCAATGAGTACACTGCGTTTTTTGAGGTGAAGGGCGTGCGCATCGCCATGTTCGGCTATACTGTCTGGTACACGGATAACGCTATCAAGAACAAAGTAAGCGATATGGTGCAATATCTGCGCGACGAAGGCGCTGATATTATTATCGCTTACTACCACTGGGGCACTGAGCGGGATTACTACCCTAACGCCAACCAGACTACGCTCGCTCACCATACCATCGATGCGGGGGCGGACCTCGTGCTCGGTTCGCATCCGCACGTCCTGCAGGGAATAGAGACATATAACGGCAAAAACATCGTGTACAGCCTGGGCAACTTCTGCTTCGGCGCCAACGGCAATCCCGCCGATAAGGATACGATGATTTTTCAGCAGACTTTCGAGTTCACGGACGGCGTTCTGACGGGGGACGTTTATGAGGTGATACCCTGCTCGATTTCTTCGAGGCCGGATAGGAACGACTTTCGCCCGATGGTGCTCGAGGGCGAGGACGCCCTGCGCGTACTGGAAAAAATAGCACGCCTCAGCGAATAGCACAAGAGAACCGTCCCCTTGTGCTACCCTTGTGCTACTTTCTCACGACGATTGAATGGCTGGAGTTCGCGTAGGGCTCGGAAAGGTTCACCCTGTCCAGCACATCGCCCGGCAGCCAGCCGACGGCGAAGTCAGCCTTGCCATACCAGACTGCGGTAATAAGCTCGCCCGTCTCATAAGCGCTGATGCGAAGCTCGACGCCGAGGTGGTCGCATACGGCGAGCGCGGTATCGACGCTGAACCCGGCGAAGTTACCGTTACCGTCGCCGAAAGAAAACGGCCTGTCGTCAGGTGAAACCGCCAGCTCCAGGAACCCCGGATGCGGCGCGACGTCAGTCGGCGGCACATATATATACTCCTTGCCGTTAAAATACCTGTCACGCAAACCGTTCAGCGTCCCGTTGCCCTCGAGCGCCTTCAGCGCCGAGTTGACCGCCCTGAGCAGCTCGGCATTCTCCTTCGCCACAGCGAAACGCAGCTCATACTCAAGCAGCGGGTCCGGCAGGACCTTCACCCCGTCAGTCGTTTCGGCGAGCTCTTCAGCGAGCGAATGCTCGATAATCGCGCAGTCTATGGTGCCCGTTATAAGCGCATACATCACATCCGCGCCAGCGCTGTATGGCCGGGCCACGCCGTACTCCTCCGCCAGCCTTGCAGAAGGCGAACCTGACAAAACGCCAATAACCCGCCCCACGACGTCCTCCGGAGAGTGGACCTCGTTAGGCGGGCCTTTTTCTTTGCACGCGGACGCAAACGTCACCAGCAGCGCCGCGAGGAGTAATAAGAGTACGGCTCTTCTCATTATCAGCTAAAAGACTTCTCTATTGAGGAAGAACCCGGGCAAGTCCGGCTCGCGCGACTCATCGGGGCCCAGATCGCCCGTATCGCTGTAATCAGTCGGGCGTGCGTGATCCTGCGGACTGCCCGCGTCGCTTTTTTGCGGAGGCATCGTGCCGTCATGCTCGCAGAAGTAGCTGAAATCCTCGCCGTCCATGGTCTCGTGCTCGAGAAGGTACTCAGCCGCCGCGGTTACGAGCTCTTTGTGCTCCAATAGTATCTCCTCGCAAAGCTCGGCGGCCTCGTCGAAAATCTTCTTGACCTCCTCGTCGATAGCCGAGGCAGTCTTTTCCGAGTAGCTTTTAGTCTGAGAAAAGTCGCGCCCGATGAAAACCGAGTGGCTGCTGTCGTCGTAGGAGATAGGGCCGAGCCTGTCGCTCATGCCATACTTCGTGACCATCGAACGCGCGACAGCGCTGGCGCTCTGGATATCGCTGGAAGCGCCTGTGGAAATATCGCCTATGAATAGTTTTTCTGCGACCCGGCCGCCCAGCGAGGAGACGATCTTCTCGAACATCTCGCTCCTGGATGTGGTGTCCTTATCCTCCTGCGGGCGGAAAACAGTCATGCCGCCCGCCGCGCCGCGCGGGATAATCGTGATGTGGTGGACAGGATCCACGTTCGGCAGATAGTAGGACACGACAGCGTGCCCGGCCTCATGGTAAGCTGAGAGCCTGCGGCCCTTCGGCGTAACGACGCGGCTCTTTTTCTCCGGCCCCGCTATAACTTTAAGAGTCGCCTCTTCGATGTTTTCCATAGTGATGAATCTGTTGTTCGCGCGCGCTGCCAGCAGGGCAGCCTCGTTCAGGAGGTTCTCAAGGTCGGCGCCCGTGAACCCGATCGTGCCCTTGGCTATGCCGGCGAGGTCGACGTCCTCGCCGAGGGTCTTGCCCCGTGAGTGCACCTTCAAGATCTCTTCGCGGCCCTTTATATCCGGCATGCCGACATAAACCTGCCTGTCGAAACGCCCCGGGCGAAGCAGAGCGTTATCGAGAATATCCGCCCTGTTCGTAGCGGCGATTATGATTACGCCTTCGTTCGTCGTGAAGCCGTCCATCTCTACGAGCAACTGATTGAGCGTCTGCTCGCGCTCATCATGCCCGCCGCCGAGCCCTGCGCCGCGCTGCCTGCCGACGGCGTCGATCTCGTCGATGAATATTATTGAAGGCGCAAGTTTCTTTGCCTGATCGAAAAGGTCGCGGACGCGCGAAGCGCCTACGCCGACATAGAGTTCGACAAAGTCAGAGCCCGAAATCGTCAGGAACTGGACTCCCGCCTCGCCTGCGACTGCCCTCGCGATGAGCGTCTTGCCGGTGCCCGGAGGCCCGACGAGCAGGACGCCCTTCGGTATGCGCGCACCGATGGCGATGTACTTCTGCGGGCCTTTGAGGAAGTCGACGATCTCGCGCAGCTCCTCCTTCTCCTCATCGGCGCCCGCGACGTCGGCGAATGTCACTTTCTTCTTCTCGTCGCCCGCGAGCCTTGTCCTCGCCTTCCCGAACCGCATGGCGCCTTTATCGCCGCCGACTCCGGAGCGGTTCATCATGGTGTTCCATACGATGAAAAACGCGATGATAATCACAGCGTAGGGAATCATGGACACCCACCATGGTATCTTTGTCCCGACGTAGTTGTACTTGAAGTTCGAATCGCGCTGCATCTGTTCGTCTATATACTCGCTGAAATCCACGAAGAACACGCTGAAGTCGTAAAGCTCATGCGTGACGAACAGACTGCCCGAGTCCCTGTAGTTCGTCTTGAGCTCAACGGTAATTTTATTGTCCTTCGTCTTGAACGACACAACCTCGTGATCCATGAACAAGCGCCTGAGTTCGGAATACTCGATCGGCGTCGCGTTCGGGTCGCTGGACGTAGTCAGCAGATATACTGCCGAAACAAGTATCACCAGTATCAGGAAGATGAACCCTATCTCGCGCGGGCTCCTGTTTTTTTGTTTCAATTGCTTATCCCTTCCTTATGAGTATAACTCCGGCTTGAGAGATGCGATATACGGCAGGTTTCGGTAATGCTCCGCGAAGTCCAGGCCGTACCCGACGATAAAATCATCCGGGCAGGCGAATCCGACGTAGTCGGCGTTGATATCGGCCTTCCTGTGCGAAGGCTTGTCGAGCAGCGCGCATATCTTTAGCGACGACGGGCCGAAACCCGCGACGAACTCGCGAAGCGCCGCGAGGGTCACGCCCGTGTCGAGAATGTCCTCAATGAGTATGATGTCCTTGCCGGACATTTCAAAGTCGATGTCCTTGCCAATCTTGACCGAGCCGGATGAAACTGCGGCGAAGCCATAGGAGGAAGCCGAAACGAATCTGATCTCGCAGCTCAGGTCTATGCAGCGCGCCAAATCCGCAAGGAACATGAAGCTCCCCTTGAGCACTCCGATAAGCAGCGGGGAAGAACCTTGATAGTCCGAAGTTATCGAAGCTCCCATTTCCTTGACTTTGCTGCGGATGACCTCTTCGGTAAAAATGATTTCTTTGATATCGTCTTTCACAGAGCTACTCCTTTTTCGTGAACTCGATCTGACAGGCGCGGTCGCCCGGCGAAGGGACTGCCCTGTCGCCCGCGCCCAGGCCGTATATCGCCAGGACGCCTATTTCGTCGGCTACTACGGGGACGAGGCTTCGCTCGCGCGCCGGTATGCGCCGTTCGATGAAAAGCTTCTTTAGACTCTTAGTGCCTGCGCGGCCCTGCAGGCGGATATAATCGCCGGCCGCTCGGGGCCTAATCGTGATTCTACCACAAATATCCTCGCTTTTGAATAGAAAAGAAGTTAAAGATTTATTAATTGTATCACCGCACACCGCCTGTTTGCAAGATATTTCGAGTCCGAGCGCGCGGATGGCCGCCGTTTCGCCCTCTCCGGGTGATACCGGGGGAAAGCCGGCCTCCGCAGGCAGCTTAGCGAAAACGACGCGCCCGTACTCGAAAAACACGGTCACTCCGGGCAGCGAAAGGCTTGCGGGAGGCTTCTCCTCAGAGCACATTTTCAAAACTTCGCCGACATGCCTGTGAGGCAGGTTCCGGCCGCTGAGCTTTCTTATGACGCGGCTCGATACCGCCGGCGGCAGCTTTGCAAGCTCGGATATCGGCGCGGAGGGCGCAATGGCGTCTTGCGCGGGCTTCTCATAAGCTGAGCCAGCATGCCCGGCAGGCGCGCCGGCCTGCGGAGCTTCGGCTGCCGGCGCGGAGGGCGCGGGCGCTGCCAAGGAAGCGGCGCCGTGCCCGGTCTGCTCGCAGCACCCTGCGATGAAATCGTCCGCCAAAGCGCAAAGGCATTCGTCGTCCGCCGCGAAAAGCCGGGCGGCGGAAGCTGCGGCTTCGGTGAACCTCGGGTTAATATCCCTGATGACAGGCATGACGCTGTGCCTGAGCCTGTTGCGGGTGTAGATGTCAAGCTCGTTCGACGAATCCTCGACGAAAGAGACGCCTCGCACGCTTAGAAAATGCAGGATCTCCTCCCTGGCAACGCACAGCATTGGGCGGATCAGCATGCCCCTTTTGAGCGGGATGCCCGAGAGCCCTGAAGTGCCGGCTCCGCGGATGAGATTCATCAGAACAGTCTCCGCGTTGTCGTCGGCTGTGTGCGCGGTGAGAACCCTGTTCGCGCCGGACTTGCCGGCGGTCTTGAAAAAGAACCCGTACCGCATGGCGCGAGCCGTTTCCTCGATGCCGGCGCCGCGCTGACTCGCCGCCGCGCGGACGTCGCCGCCTCCCGGGTGGAACGCGATCCCGCGCGAGCTGCAATGCTCACGGACGAAGGTCTCGTCCCTGTCGGACTCGCCGCCGCGCAGCCTGTGGTTGTAATGGGCGGCGCACAGGCCAAGCCCGCGCGCCTCAGCGATGTCGATAAAGGCTTCGAGCATACATATAGAGTCTGCCCCGCCCGATACGCACAACAAAAGCAGCCCGGAGCCGGGCAGCAGGTCATGCTCATCGCAAAAATCGGTTATTTTATCTACAAGCCCCAATACGAAACTCCCCGGCAACTGTTCAGTTATCCACTACTTCCAGGCGTTACACACAGTACTAGTCGCCCTCGGAATGCACCTTGTCAAGCGACGCGAACGCCGTGAACTCCGGCAACCACTGCAACTCTATCGTCCCCGTCTCGCCGCGGCGGTTCTTTAATATGATAAGCTCCGCGATGTTGTGAGCTTCCGAGTACGGGTTGTAGTAATCATCCCTGTAGAGCCCCATCACTATGTCTGCGTCCTGCTCAATAGCGCCGGAATCGCGGAGATCCGACAGCGTCGGCCGCTTGTTCGTCCTCGCCTCGTTGGCGCGCGAAAGCTGCGACAGGCAAATCACGGGCACGTTGAGGTCCTTTGCCATAATCTTCATCATCCGGCTTATATCCGAAACGACCTGCGTCCTGTTCTCGTTGTAGTTCTGCTTCGCGCCCGAAGCGGACTGCATGAGCTGGATATAATCCACAACGACGAGGCCGAGGTTCTGGACGCGGCGGCACTGCGCGTTCATGTCTGTGACCGTGAGCGCGGAGCTGTCGTTGATAAGCAGGTCTGCCTCGCTGACAGACATAGCCGCGTCAGTCAGGCGCCGCCACTCATCGCCGTGGATGCGCCCCTCCTGGAGCTTCTTGCCGTCAATATAGCTCTGCGACGCCAGCAGGCTCATCGCGAGCTGCTCGCGCGACATTTCGAGCGCGAAGAAGACGACAGTTTTGCCGGAAGTCTTAGCGGTGTGAAAAGCGATGTTCAGCGCGATGCTCGTCTTGCCCATGCCGGGGCGCGACGCGATGAGGATCAAATCCGAGTTGTTTAGCCCCATGATCGCCTCGTCCAGATCGCCCAGGCCCGTTCGCAGCCCGGGGATGCCCCCGCCGCTCCTCGATGCTATCTCGATTTGCTGGTAGACGTCGGCCATTATCGATGAGATAGGTTCAAGGCCGTCGACATTCCTGCCGTGGCGCAAGTCATATATGCGCTTTTCGGCGATTTCCATAATCGTCGAGGCGCCGCCCTCTCCGGTCACGGCCATCGAGTTTATGTCCCGCCCCGCGTCCGCGATGCCTCGCAGCAAGGCTTTGTCCTTTAATATATTGGCGTACTCCATAGCGTTGGACGCGGTGGGCGTCATTAGCATGAGGTCGCGGATATATGCGGGAGACTGGTCGTTCCAAACGCCGGAAGCGCGCATCTGCTCCAGCACAGTCACAGGGTCAATCGTCTTTGAAAAGTTGAACATAGTGACGATTGACTCGTAAATCTCTTTATTGGCTGTCGAGAAGAAATCCTGAGGCTTGACCAGCGCGATGATGTCAGAGGCGCAGCGCTCGTCAATCAGGATAGATCCAAGCACAGCCTGTTCAGCTTCAATGCTATGCGGCGACTGCCGCGAGAAAAGCTCGTCCATGACAGTGCTCCATTCTGTAAATAACTATGCAAAAACTACGTGATATTCTTTCGGCTATCGAGGCGAAAGACCGAAGGAATACCGGTGGTATTTCGAGGGATTTTAACGATGAGAGACGGAAGAAGATTGCGTAGGGTTTGTGTAGGAATTTGCAGAATGGAGCACTAATCGTTGCCGGCTTCCACAACAAGCACGTTAATCACGCCGCTGATCTCGAACCCGAGCTTGCACTTGACCTCATGGGACCCGAAGGTCTTGATATGCTCATCCTGGACGATCTTGTTCTTTTCTATATCAATGCCATGCTGCTCCATAAGAGCCTCGGAAATCTCCTTCGATGTGACCGCGCCGAAAAGCTTGCCTCCGGCTTCTCCCGAGCGGGCGCGTATCGTAACGACGACCCCTTCAAGCTTGCTCACGGCCTCCATCGCGTGAGCCTTGTCCTCTTCCTGCTTTTTGAGCCTCGCCTTTTCCATCTGCTTCATCTTGCTCATGTTTTCCTGAGTAGCCTCGATGGCGAGCTTGCGCGGCAGCAGATAGTTGCGCGCGTAGCCTGTCGCCACGTCGACAAGCTGCCCCGCGTGACCCTGGCCTTTGACGTCCTCGTTGAGAATAACTTTCATATTGCTCAATCCTCTCTTTTACTATTGCTACTATTGCTACTATTGCTTCTGGCTTTTCTTCTTGCCGGCGTCGGAATATTCGTCGATAGCTACCTTGAGATCTTGCATGACCTTATCCACATTCGAGTTGTGAATCTGCGCTCCGGCGATCGAAGGGCTCCCGCCGCCGCCCAGTTTCTCGAGGATAAGCTGTACGTTCATCCCGCCGATGCTGCGCCCCGAGACGTATATCTCGTCGCCCACAAGCGCCGCGACAAAAGAAGTATGCACCCCTTCTATGTTCAGGAGCTCATCGGCCGCCTGAGGCACGCTTAGCCTCCCCTGCGCGATATCGCTGGTCGCCAGGGCTACGCCTTCCTTGTAGATCGAGGCGCCGCTCATTATCTTGTACCTTGCGATAGTCGTCTCGATGTTGGTCTGCAGCAGCATTTTGACGGTCGACATAACCGCGCCCATACGCTGCAGATACGCGGCCGCGTCGAAGGTCCTGCTGCCCGTGTTAATCGAGAAACTCTTCGTATCAAGCACGATACCCGCAAGCAGGGCTTCCGCCTCCGGGCGCAGGATGTCGGACTTTTCCACAAGATGCTGGAGCATCTCGGTCACGAGTTCGGAAGTGGAGGAAGCAGCAGGGTCGTGGCAGGTGAAAACAGCATTTTCAATATAATCCGCCGCGCGCCTGTGATGGTCGATGACGGCCACATGCGTGCAGGAAAGGAGCATAGTCTCCGACTCGACCTTATCCGGCCTGTTTGTGTCGGTCACGACGAGCAGGCTCTTTGGATCCGCCTCGATTATCGCTTCGTGTTCCGTGATTAGCATGCCGGCATACTCCGGGAGCCCCCTGAAAATCTCGATAATGTTCTGCGCAAGGTTGTTATCGGGGTTTATCACGATGCGCGCGGGAATGTTCCTCGTCCTGGCTATGCAGCAGATACCCGCCGCAGCTCCGAAGGAGTCGTAATCCGAGAATTTATGGCCCATTATATATACTATGGATGTGTTGTTGAGCAGCTCGCCGAATGCGCTCGCCAGCACACGCGCTTTGACGAATGAGTGGGTCTCCGCCGACTGGGCGCGTCCGCCGAAGTAATCGAAGCCGTATTTGTTGCGAACGACCGCCTGATCGCCGCCCCGGCTCAGGGCCATCTCGATAGCGAGGTTCGCCTGGCGGTAGCAATCGTATGGAGTCGCGCCGTCTTTGCCAACGCCTATGCTCATAGTGGCATGAATCGTGCCGAAACTGATGTTGTCGCGGATTGCGTCGAGGAGGGAGAAGTTGAGTTCCGCGTACCCTGCGTAATCGCGCTCCTCGAAGAGGAATAGGTACTTGTCCCTGTCGGGCCTGCAAAGATAGCCGCCGCTGCTGAGCGCGACCCAACTGCTGATCTCATCGTCGATGGCGGAAAGCATCGAGGACTTTTCCTTCTCGCTGGCGCCTTTTAACAGGTCGTCGTAATTGTCGAGCAGCAGTATGGCGTAGACAGGCCGCGAAGCGTGGTACTCGTCGCTGATCTTTGAAAACTCTGTCACGTCCACCCAGTATGTCATCGCGATATATTCCCGCTCCGAGAGCACCATGCTGCCGTGCACCCTGAACTTCTTGTCGCCGATATCGACGAGATCGGGGCACTCCGGCTTCCCGTCGAGTAGCCAGTCGCCTGAGTAGCCGGGCACGATGTCCGTCATGCGCAGCTCGAACAGCGCTTCGCGCATTTCCGTGATGGCGGTGAATCTGTCGTTCGTCCAGACGATCTCTCCGTTATCGGAGTTGTAGATGGCGACGGGCAGGGGAGTGTCGCGAATCGTCGTGTCGAGGCCCTCGGACATGGACTCGAGGTAGTCGAGCAGCTTATCGGTCCGCCTTTTCGACGTCACGCGCATGTAAATCAAAAGGCAAATCAATATGCAGACTTCTATCGCAGACAGTATGCGGCCATTGTTGCCTATGAAGAACGTCGCGACGGCGAAAGCGAAGAGAACCAGAAAGTAAAGCCGCATATTGGGCTGGAATAGCCTTGGCAGTTTTTTGTTCATGTACGTACCTCTTCGTAATGTTCGTCTGACACATTGTATCAAATGCAAATGCGTTTTACAATGCAAAAATCTACCATGAATTTCTCGCGAATTTCTCGCGAAATGTACATAAAAATGCTTGCAATTGCGCAAAAAGCGTGGTAGAATGCCCTCGTTGCCGAAAGCGACGAGTCCGGGTGGGAAACTCCCACTCTTTTTCTTGCGATATATGGAGAAGTAAAAATTGAGCAAAATCACACAAATAGTCGAGAGCCTTGCCGAACCCATCGTGCAGAAAAACGGCTGCGAATTATGGGGAGTCGAGTACGTCAAAGAAGCCGGGAGCCGCTACCTGCGCGTGTTCATCGACAAAGAAGGCGGCGTGTCGATAGACAATTGCGAGCAGATTAGCCTGGAGCTCGACCCGCTCCTCGACGAGCATGAAAGCGACTTCCCCGAGAACTACATTTTCGAAGTCTCGAGCGCGGGAGCGGAGCGCCTGCTGCGCGGCTCCGGGGACTATGGGAGATTCGCCGGCCGCCTGGCCGAGCTCAAGCTGTACAAAGCGCGCGACGGCCGTAAAACATACCTTGGCATACTCGCGCCTGCGGGCGACGGCGGCGCAGAAATCGACATATCAGGCGAAAAACACACATTCGAGAAGTCTGAAATAGCAAGCGTGCGCCTGCGTATATCCGGATTCACCGGGCAAATCGCGGCTGACGTTACATAGACTATTCACTGACACGCTCTGCGGAGCGCATTTGAAAGGAAACCAATAGAATGAACGCTGAGTTCTTTTTGGCAATAGCGGACATCGAGAGAGAGAAAGGCATTCCCCAGACGTATATGCTCGGGAAAATCGAACAAGCCCTGCTGGCCGCGCTGAAGAAAGACTACCCCGCGAGCGCGGAGTGCGCCCATGTCGAGCTCGACCCGCTTGAAAAAACGGTGAGCATGTACCTCGAGAAAACAGTCGTCGAAGCCGTCGAGAATGCGAACACGCAGTACTCGGTCGAAGAAGCCCGCGAAACTTTACCCGATGCGCAGCCCGGCGACACGATAAAAGAACCTGTCGACACCCTGCGGTTCGGGCGCATAGCCGCGCAAGCGGCGAAGCAGGTCATAATCCAGGGCATTCGCGAGGCCGAGCGGAACCTCGTATATGACGAGTTCACCTCAAAAGAGCACGAAATTCTCACAGGCATTGTCACTCGAGTCGACCAGCGCACGGGCAGCGTGACAATTCAAATAACCTCGAACGCCGAGCAGACCGAAGCGGTACTCCCCTCGGGGGAACGCATCCCCTCGGAACGCCTCGTCGACGGCAGCAGGATAAAAGTCTATGTCGTGGAAGTCCGCAAGACGACGCACGGCCCGCAGATACTCATCTCAAGGACTCACCCGGGGCTCGTCAAACGTCTGTTCGAACTGGAAGTACCGGAGATATTCGAAGGCATCGTCGAGATACGAAGCATCGCGCGCGAAGCCGGCAACAGGACCAAGATCGCCGTCGAATCGAACGACCCGGACGTCGAGCCGGTCGGAGCCTGCGTCGGGCCCAAAGGCGGGCGGGTCAACGAGATAGTAGACCAGCTCGGCGGTGAGAAAATCGACATCATCAAGTACAGCGACGACCCGCAGGAGTATATTGCCGCCGCCCTCTCCCCATCCGAAGTCGTATCCGTAACAGTGCTGGAAGACGGTAAGTCGTGCAGGGTCGTCGTGCCGGACAACCAACTCTCGCTGGCAATAGGAAAAGAAGGGCAGAACGTCCGTCTGGCCGCGCGCCTCACGGGCTTTAAGATAGATATAAAGGCCGAAAGCAATGCCCAAGGCTCTTAAGAAAATCCCGATGCGGCAATGCCTGGGCTGCCGCGAGATGAAACCCAAACCGGAACTCATTCGCGCAGTCAGGTCGCCTGAAGGCGAGGTCTCGTTGGATTTCCGGGGTAAGAAACCTGGGCGCGGCGCGTACCTCTGCCGCAGCAAAGAATGCCTCAAACGCGCGCTCAGGTCCAAAGCGCTCTCCAGAGCGTTCGGCGCCGAAGTACCGGCTGAGGTCATGGAAGCGCTGAGCGAGGCCATAGAATCCGGGGATTGACGCACAGCAAGGGTAAAAACACCGGGAGAACACATACGAAATGGATCGCAACCTGCAAATGCTCGGCATAGCGCGAAAAGCCGGAATGCTCGCGATAGGCTCCGAGGACGTGGCAGCAGCCGCGAGATCTCGGAAAGCCAAAGCGATCCTCACGGCAAGCGACGCCTCAGAAAGCGCGAGGCGACGCGCAGCAAGGGACTCCGAATTCTGCGGAGCGACCCATACGGTCTTGCCGTACACGAAGTATCAGCTCGGGAACATAACAGGCCGCGGCTCACCCGGCACTCTGGCAATACTCGACGCCGGCCTTGCGGCGCGGTTTCTTGAAGGCCTAACGCAAGAGCAGCAACCCCATACGTTGAAGGGAATGATCAGATGAGTACAATGTTCAAATATAGAGTTCACGAGGTCGCGAAAGACTTTAAACTCCCTACGAAGCAAATAACGGAGATCCTCACAAAGTATGCGGAAACGCCAAAGAACCACATGCAGGCTTTGACGACTCGCGAACTCGATATAATATTTGAATTTCTGACGATAAACAACCAGATAGAAAGCATCGAGGAGATATACGCGGTCGAGTCCCCGCCGGCCACGCCGCCGCGCAGCAAGAAGAGCGAGCAAGCCGAAGGCGCAGCAGGAACCGCGCCGGAGAGCGCGCAAGACGCCAAGACCGCGCAGGGGCAGCCGGGGGAGGCAGCAACGCAAGCCCGGACGCAGCCGCAGCCGCCGAAGAAGGAAGACAAACCGTTCGTGCCGAGGCAAGCTCCGCAAAAACGCGTAGTCGACACATCCGGCGCGACCATCAATATAGACAAATACGACGAACGGCTCGACAACCTCGTGCCGGAACGAGCCGAGAACATGAAACGCGGCAAGGAGAAAATCGCAAAGAAAGGCCAGGCGCGCCAGCAGACGATGGCCTCCGGCGCGAAACGCCGCCAGGAGGAGCGGGACAGGATGAACCGCCTCCAGCTCGAAGTCGCCAAGAAAGCGCCGCTCAGAGTTCTGATCCCCTCGGAGATAGGAGTCGGCGAGCTGGCGTTGCGAGTCAAAAAGACAGGCGCCGAAGTTGTGCGCCAACTCGTCAGGATGGGCGTCATGTCTTCCATATCAGATGTCATCGACTATGAGACCGCCGCGCTTGTGGCTATTGAGTTCGGCTGTAAAGTCGAGCGCGAAGTCGTAATAACGATAGAAGACCGGCTCATCGACGACAGCGAGGATAGAGCCGAAGACCTTATCCCCCGCGCCCCTGTGGTAGTCGTCATGGGCCATGTCGACCACGGCAAGACCTCCCTGCTCGACAGGATCAGGGAAGAAAGCGTGGCCGAAGGCGAAGCCGGCGGCATCACGCAGCATATTGGCGCGTATCAGGTCATGGCGCGCGACAACCTCATAACCTTCCTCGACACGCCCGGCCACGAAGCCTTCACAGCCATGCGCTCGCGCGGAGCCGAGGTAACTGATATAGCCATACTCATCATCGCGGCCGACGACGGTATCATGCCGCAGACGGTCGAGTCGATAAACCACGCGAAAGCCGCAAACACCCCCATAATCGTCGCGATCAACAAAATGGATGTCGAAGGCGCCAACCCCGAAAAGATAAAACAGCAACTGACCGAGTACGAACTCGTCCCGGAAGAATGGGGCGGGGAGACGATTATTTGCGAAATATCGGCGAAAACAGGCGAAGGCATTGATAACCTACTCGATATGATAATCCTCACAGCCGAAATGATGGAACTGACCGCGAACCCGAAGCGCCTCGCGCGCGGCACCGTTATCGAAGCGCGGCTCGACAAGGGGCGCGGCCCGTTGATGACAGTCCTCGTGCAAAACGGCACGCTGAACATCGGCGATACGATCATAGCCGGAACGGCGGTCGGAAACGCCCGCGGCATGATGACGGAAAAAGGCGACCGCGTCGAAACGGCGGGGCCCTGTGTGCCTGTCGAAATATCCGGTATGTCGGAGGTGCCGAATGCCGGCGACGTCTTCAACGTCGTTACGGACGAGCGCATGGCCAGGGAACTTGCCGAGCAGCGTAAAACCGATAAGAAGGATGCGTCGGCTGCGCCGGTCAAAGTGTCGCTTGATGACTTATTCTCGCGCATCAGGCAAGGGGAAATCAAAGACCTCAATATCATCGTCAAAGCGGACGTCCAGGGCAGCGCTGAAGCGATCAAAGCATCGCTCGAGAAGCTGACGAACGAGGAAGTCCGCGTCCGGGTGATCCACTCGGGCGTCGGAGCCGTGAACGAGTCGGACATCATGCTCGCCTCGACCAGCGGAGCCATCGTCGTTGGCTTTAATGTACGGCCGGATAACTCCGCCCGCGACAGCGCCATGCGCAGCAATGTTGACGTGCGCATGTACAGGGTAATCTACGACTGCATAAACGAGATAGAATCCGCTATGAAGGGCATGCTCGCGCCTAAGTACCATGAAGTTGTGTACGGGCACGCCGAAGTGAGGCAGCTCTACAAGGCCTCGAGCGTCGGCACAATATGCGGCTGCTTCGTCCAGAGCGGCAAAATCATCAGGAACAGCTCCGCCCGCGTCGTCAGGGATGGCATCGTCGTCCATGAGGGCGCGCTCGCATCCCTGCGCCGGTTTAAGGATGACGTCAGGGAAGTGGCGACGAACTTCGAATGCGGCATTGCTCTCGAAAAGTTCAACGACGTAAAAGAAGGCGACGTAATCGAATGCTTCGCCATGGAAGAAATCCCCGTCGCCTAGGAAGGTGTGAACACCATGCCCGTAAACAGACTGCAGCGGATAAATGAAGACATCCAGCGCGTGATGAGCACGATACTGCGCAACATGAAAGACCCGCGCGTCAAACAAGGCGTGCTCAGCGTCACAGGCGTAGACACGACGCCTGACCTGAGACAGGCGAAAATATACCTGAGCATATACGAACCGGAGTCGGAAAAAGAGCTGCTCAAAGGGCTAAAAGCAGCATCCGGCTACCTTCGCCATGAGCTTGGCCAGGCACTGAGCCTGCGCTACACGCCGGAACCGATTTTTGAAATCGACAGATCCATCGAACGCGGCGCCAGGATAAACACAATACTGAACACGCTTGAAATACCCGCTGACGAAGAAGATGATGATGAAAGTGGAGAAGATGAGCAATAGTAAAATGCTGACATTCAGCGAAACGGCGCAATGGCTGGCTGAGCGTGACAACTTCATAATACTGATGCACCGCCGCCCCGACGGCGACGCAGTCGGTTGCGCTGCAGCTCTCTCGCAAGGCCTGCGCGAAGCCGGCAAAACAGCCTGCGTGCTGTATAACCCGGAGATTACTGCGAGATACTCCGTTTTTGTCGAAGAATACTGGGCGCCGGAAGACTATGCGTACCAGCATGTCATCACCATCGACACCGCCTCATATGACCTCTTCCCGAAAAACGGCCAGCCCTTCGTGGACGCCGTTTCTCTTTGCATAGACCACCACCCATCAAACAGCATGTACGCTGAGTATACGTGCCTCGACGGATCAAGCGCGTCCTGCGGCGAGATTATCTACGAAATCCTGATGTCAATGTCGGGGGCAGTCAGCGCATCGACCGCCGCAAAACTGTATGTCGCGCTGTCAACCGATACAGGCTGCTTCGAGTTCGGGAACACAACAGCCGACACGCTGCGCATAGCAGCGCTGCTCATCGAAGCCGGAGCGCAGCACAGGGACCTTAACAGGATGCTGTTCCGCACGAGGACCAGGAGCAGAATAGCTATCGAAGGGATGATATACTCCGGGCTGGAGTTCCATTTTAGCGGCGCCGTCGCGATATCGACGATCACGCGCAAGATGATGGAAGAAGCCGGGGCTTCCGAGGACGACGTGGACGATATAGCGTCCATACCCGGTTCGATCGAAGGCGTCCTCGCCGGGATTACAATCAGGGAGTTGACAAGCACCGAGGACTGCAAAATATCGGTCAGGACCTCGCCGACAGTCAACGCGCACGCGTTGTGCGCCAGATTCGGCGGCGGAGGGCACCCAATGGCTGCCGGCTGCGCCATGCAAGAAACGGTCGCCGCTATAAAAACAAGCATGCTGGCCGTCATGGACGAGTTCCTCCCGTAACCACTGTACAAAGGACACCTCAATTGGACGGCATACTGAACATAGACAAACCGGCCGGCTGGACGTCGCACGACGTCGTCGCAAAACTACGCGGCATACTCGGCGTCAAACGCGTCGGGCACGGAGGCACGCTTGACCCGATGGCGACAGGCGTGCTGCCTGTTTTTGTCGGCCGCGCGACACGCGCCGTCGGCCACTGCGAGAACGCTGACAAAGAATACATAGCAACACTGAAACTCGGCCTCGTCACAGACACGCAAGATACGACAGGCACAACGCTCAGCGAAAGCGAGGCTACAGTATCTGCGGAAGAACTATCGGAAGCGTTGAATAAATTCAAAGGCCCGCAAAAGCAAGTACCCCCCATGTACTCCGCGATAAAAATCGAAGGCAGAAAACTTTACGAACTGGCGCGCAAAGGAATCGAGGTATCGCGCCCGGCCAGGGATATTAACATACACGCAATCGAACTGCTCGAAGGAGAAGGCGCGGACTATATCATTAGGGTCGCCTGCTCCAAAGGAACGTACATCCGCACCCTTTGCCACGATATAGGCGCAGCGCTCGGCTGCGGGGCGGCGATGTCCGCGCTGCGAAGGACGAGAGCAGGCAGCTTCACGGCACAGACAGCCATAACGCTGGAAACGCTGATCGCCGCCGCCGCATCCAAGCTTGAACTCGCAGCTCTCCTGACCCCGATCGATGTGATGTTCGCGGGCTACCCGCAGATAAAGCTGGACGAAGAAGAAACGCGAAAGTACCGCCACGGCGTCAAGCTCGTGCTGACGAACGCACCCCCGCCCCCCGTCCCCGACGGAACATACCGCTTCTATAGCGACGACGGCATTTTCCTGATGCTCGGCGAAGTCAGAGACGGCGCAGTCAGCAGCATCACAAAATTCAACTGATAAGGAAAGAAAATGATAGAAAAAAAACGCGCAATCGCGCTCGGATTCTTCGACGGCGTACATATAGGGCACTGTGCGCTGATGCGAAGGACAATAGAAATAGGCCGGGAGAAAGGCCTTGTACCTTCCGTTATAACATTCGACGCGCACCCGCTGAGCCTCATCAGCGGAACAACCGTGCCGCTGATAAACTCACCCGAAGACAGAGCCGGCCTTATTCACCGCCTCTTTGGGATCGACGACATTATTTTCCTCCATTTTGACAGAATCACCGCAAGCATGCCGTGGGACGAGTTCATCGACCACCTGATCGATGAGTTCGGCGCGCGGCATCTGATTGCAGGGCATGACTTCCGCTTTGGCAGCGGGGGAAAGGGCAACAGCGGCCTGCTGCTCGAGAAATGCCGGGAACTGAACCTCGGCTGCGACATAATACCCGAAGTGCAGTATGACGGAGTAACCAGCAGCTCAACGTATATACGTGAACTCATCTCAACCGGCAATATGGAGCGAGCCGGGGCGTTTCTGGGGCACCCGCACGTGCTGACGGACGTTGTGAGATACGGCTACCGGCTGGGTAGAACTCTCGGTACGCCGACTATAAACATGTGCTTCCAGAGCGGCGTGCTCGTACCGGCGTTCGGAGTATACGCGACGAGAGTGTTCACAGGCGACGGTAAAGAGCGCATCGGCGTGACGAACGTCGGAGTGCGACCGACCGTCGACAACTCAGATCAAATAACAGCGGAAACGCATATCCTCGACTATCAGGGCAACCTCTACGGGCGGCAGGTCCGCGTCGAGTTCTACACGCGGCTCCGACCCGAAAAAAAGTTCGACGACGTCGAGGCGCTAAAAGCGCAGATCCTGCGCGACTGCGACGCAGCAAGAATAGCACAAGGGTAGCACAAGGGGACGGTTCTCTTGTGCTGTCTCCGTAACCACGTGAAACTCATTACCGCAGCGGTTGCCCCCTTCGTATAGCGTCGCTAGCGACGCATTTCGAAGGGGGAAGCCGCCCAACGGGCGGCGGGGGTTGTCCTATCCCCGTAACAGCACAAGAGAACCGTCCCCTTGTGTTGCCTTGCGCTCAAGCTCAGCAAGCGAACCTTGCCGGAACGCCGAAATATCAACGCCTGCCTCGTTCTCCAGGCAATCTGTCACGAGAAAAGTAGAAAAACCTAAATCCCCGGCGCTCATGTCTTCCACAGGATTATTCCCTGCCATCAAGCACTGCTCAGGCTCTTTCCCAATCTTCATAAGAATCTCCCGGTAGTACCCGGGGTTCGGCTTACAATACGTGCTGTTCGCATAATGAGTAACAAGCAGGAAATCCTCCGGAACAAGCCCGATCCAACGCAGCCGCGTGGCAACCGCGCAAGCAGGGAACATAGGGTTCGTAGCAAGAACGACACCGTACCCCCGCGATTGCAACGATCGAACCAGGCGCTTTGAGATATCCGTAGGCTTCATCACAGACTTCACCGCATCGAAATCGTTTGTGTAGAAATCATCGCAAGCAGCTTCGACCAGTTGGCGCTTCTCATCGGAAAGGCTCAAGTCCTCGCTGAACTTCTCCCAGAACCGCGCAGCGTTGAGCCGGCTTCCGTCATTCATAACCATAGCTTTCGTGCCTGACCAGACCGCATCGATAGCCGCTGCGGCGTCCAGACCCAGGCGGGTGAACACCCGGCTGAGCCTGCCGAAGTATGTGCTAATGAACTCCGCCTGAGAAAACTGGAGAAGTGTCCCGTCAAGGTCGAATAAAAAAGTATCTATCATATAAAATCCTCACTCAACCGCTCCGCGTACATAGTCGTCGAGCAGTTTTTTCATCAACTCATGCCTATGCGGAATTGCCCGCGAGAGCGATACAGGCTTGTAATTGCTGTTGACGAAAGCGTGGCCGCTGTGCCCTTCGATAAGCACTTCCTCGTTCTGGTTGACCACGATATACTGCATGCTAAAGCGAACGCCGGTGTATTTTACTAACATTAGCCTCACAGTAAAACTGTCGCCATATCTGGCAGGATACTTGAACTTAAGGCTCAAATCGGTGACCGGGCACATTATACCAAAACTCTCGGTCACGGTATAAGCGAGATCCATATCGTCAAAGAAGAAAGACCTTGCCTCCTCCAGCCAGCGTGCGTAGTTTGAATGGTGGACTACCCCCATCTTGTCGGTCTCATAATAATAGACAGGCCTCGTGTACTCGTACATAACAATGCTCCCTTATTGAAATATCTGCTACTATGTGTTATCGTGTATTTTGGAAATATGCTGAAACAGAAAGGAATGGACTTTGCTATGGCAAGAATCTCACCAAAAGACAATTTCCTAAAGCTGGCAGGAGGAGGGCATCCGGAATATGTGCCTTACTTTACTTTTATGGGCACGGAACCGATACCGGAAATAGCGACAAAGACAGTATCCCCAAATATATTTGTAACGAATCCTCCCAATGAGGACGGGAGCACCACAAATATATGGGGCGTCACCACCTATCCGAACCGTGACACGGCAGGTTCAGCGATGCCTGCGCCGAATGTGTTCATATTAGAGGACATCACAAAATGGCGCGATGTGATCAAGACGCCTGTACTGAGGGACGACCTCGACTTTGAAGCCATGGCAAAAGCCGACATTGAGAAAAGCGGCATTGACCGCAACGAGACCGCGCTGAGATCCGGTCTATTCTTCGGCCCCTGGATGTCCCTGATCTCTTTCATGGGTTTCGAGGGCGCTATGGTTGCTATGGCTGAGGAACCCGAATATGTGAAGGAGCTATTCGATTGGATGGCTTCGCTGTATGAGCCATATTACACGAAAGTGCTGGATGCTTACAAACCTGATATCTGGAGTATGGGCGACGACACCTGCACTGAGCGTGGACCGTTCTTTTCGTTGGCAATGTACAAAGACCTGTTCAAACCTTTCTACATGCGCTGTGCCAAGCAAGCCATGGAGCGAGGTATCCCGATAATCTTTCATATCTGCGGCTTTATCGAGCCTTTCATTCCGGAAATGATTGACTTTGGTGTAAAATATGTCGAACCTGCCCAGGAGACCAACGACATTATGGCTTTGAAAGAGCAATACAAGGGACAGATGTCTTACCTCGGCGCTTATGACTGGGGCAAACACGTTCCGAAGAATTATCCGCATTATGATGAAGAGGAAGTGCGCCGGGATGTGCGCAACGCCATTGACAAGTATAGCCCGGGCGGAGCTTTTGGCACGCTGATTTGGCCGGTCAGCTATGTCGACGACCCGCACATAGACGACTTAAAAAAGCTCGTTTGGAATGAAGCTTACGAGTACGGCAAGAAAGTCTACGGCTACAAGGAGTGATTGGGAGCTTGCCTTGAACCGGAAATGCAATCTCGTTTCGCGCTTGACAGCGCAAAAACGTCGTGCTACAATGGCTACCAGTTGAATATCCGGGTGTGGCGCAGTTGGTAGCGTGCTTGAATGGGGTTCAAGAGGCCGCTGGTTCGAATCCAGTCACTCGGACCAATACGTAGGAGCCTTGGACAAAACTCCCGCCATCATCTAGAGCCGGCGCTGCCGGCTTTGCACCGCCTCTTTCCACCTGTTTTGCGCGTTTTTCGGTTAAATACAACCAAGTATTCGCCCCCGCTGAACTTGTTCAGCGTAAACCCTGCAAAA
>Ga0082212_10001264_pt1 | contig 37311 bp, 30 predicted proteins | sample TergutNt197P3_FD_71548 | JGI IMG/M metagenome (GOLD analysis project Ga0082212, IMG submission 71548) | Neocapritermes taracua P3 segment gut microbial communities from Petit-Saut dam, French Guiana - Nt197 P3 | ecosystem: Host-associated > Arthropoda: Insects > Digestive system > Gut ...
GGTTCGAGTCCCGTCTTCCGCTCCACAGTTTACAGGCCGCTCGGATGGTGGAATGGTAGACACGAAGGACTTAAAATCCTTTGGCTAATGCAGCTGTGCGGGTTCAAGTCCCGCTCCGAGTACATCACTAAATGCCACTTATCATGAAATATTTCTCAATTTGTATCTTTTTGTCAGTCGTGTTCGCCGCTTGCGAATCGAAAAAAATGAACAGCGAAGCTACTGCATTCGGTCTTGTGCATGCACATTCTGTTGGGCGTGTTGATGTTGTGGTCGGAAACGGTGTTGTACAATCAATTGTTTTCGATGAAATGGAATTGCCTTATTCATGGACGATTGTAAGCCTTGTAGACACGGGAACACTCAAACGACCCGGCTTTTCATACCAGATTGAAGGGGTGGATATCGAAAAAGAAGATATTGCCTTTCAGGGAGGTATTGCCTTGGCAAAGAAAATCAGAATCGGAAACGAAATTCTGGAAATATCTGCTACATCGCCAACGCGGGGTGTATACAGCAATGCCAATATCAACGGCACTTACGGCATCGAGAGCTGGGTAAGACTTGACAACAATGCCAAATGGTATTGGGAACAAATGGCAGCCGGAAATTATGACATCCTCAAAGAAGACGGTACCGCATACGACATTGACTGGACTTATATCGATGCACTGAAAGCCCATTTGAACCGTGGCATTATTGCTGCTTTCAACAACGACTTGAAACCTGATACAGTTTCTTACCCCCATACAAAAGGAGATAAATGGCAGAAATCCCAAAACAGCTACGGTCCTCGCTGGATAGGGTTAGACGCAGATAAAAAACCCGGCAAAGGTTGGGCAGACAATATGGAGGCCATGGCTAACTACCTGACTGGCAAGAACCCCAACAATCTCGGTATTCAAAAAATGGGAACCACCAAAGCCGGAAATGGCAAAGACACCTGGGAATTTGATGCCTCTACCGGCGCCACGCTTATCGATATCAGTGAATATTTCAACCTCGCCACACTTGCTTTTAACAAAGCAAAATAAATGAAATCACAGATCGAGATTAAAAATTATATAAATATCTGCACTTCCGGTTAATAATTGTATTGTATCACTACTATTGTTGCTTATTGAACATTCAATCTTAAGATCGGGCCCATTACCAAAAGGTACAATTGAATAGATTTCTGGTTCTATCACATGTGAAATCGTAATATTTTCGATTTTAAAACTCAATTGTGCTGTTCCAATTGTTGAAATCAATATGAATAATACAATTAGTAAGATATTTTTCGTTTGTTTAATTGTTATTTTTCTCATTAGTGTTCCTTAAAATGCAAAAAAAAATATTTTAAATGAATGTTTAAGTCAGGTTTCGAAAGAGCAGGCGTGGCGATATTTAGTATTCAACTATCATTCTAAAATCTTTCCATATTGCAGCGGTTTCATAACGTGCTTTCGTTCCTTTTGGCACATGCAAGGTTTTTTCTTTCGTTGTATTTATCTCAAAATTAAAAATTGGAAATGGGAATTTCGGCGGTATCGACCACTCTACAATTACATTATCTAAACTCTTACAAGGACAAAAAGCGTAAGCACCTATTCCAGATACTGATTCTGGGATAGTTATTGATGTAAGAGCATTGCAATTAAAAAAAGCCCCTTCATGAATGTAAGTTACCGAAGTGGGTATTTCGATTGACACAAGAGCAGAGCATTCTATAAAAGCACGACTACCAATATCAGTTACCGAATTGGGAATTATGATGGAGGTAAGTGCAGTACAACCATCAAAAGTGTTATCTTCAATGGTAGTTACCGAATTGGGAATGGTGACGGAGGTAAGTGCAGTACAACTGGCAAAAACCCCTATTCCAATGTCAGTTACCGAATTGGGAATGGTGACGGAGGTAAGCGCATGGCAACCAATGAAAGCCCAATTTCCAATCATTGTTACCGAATTGGGAATGGTGACAGAGGTAAGTGCTTCGCAAAGTGCAAAAGTCCTATATCCTATGACAGTTACTGAATTGGGAATGGTAACGGAGGTAAGTGCTGTGCATTTAGCAAAAGTGTAATCTGCAATATCAGTTACCGAATTGGGAATGGTGACGGAGGTAAGTGAAGTGCAACATGCAAAAGCTCCATCTCCAATGGTAGTTACCGAATTGGGAATGGTGACAGAGGTAAGTGCAGTGCAATATGCAAATGCCTCATCTCCAATGGTAGTGACCGAATTGGGAATGGTGACAGATGCAAGCGTTCTGCATCGCTGAAAAGCTCCATCCCCAATAGTTGTTACGTTGTCTTCAATTATTACTGAAAGAATAGTATCATCCTGCCATGGTGAAAATAAACTATCGACAGGGTTATCATAAATAATAAAATGCGGCATCGCTTCTGCATCTTTCGTCGTTGAAATGGTTAAGACGCCTTTATCATCTAAGGTTGCAGTCATGGTTTCGGTTAATTTCCATGTTTGTCCCCAACCCGATGCAGAACAAAGGAAAATGCAATAAATTAAAATAATAATCCTTTTCATTTCACTTTTTATATATCTTCCACTTTATATATCATCATCGCATTTTTTTAAACTCTGTTGTTGAATTTATTCTTCACAAACGCCTATATCTAAAATCTTTTGCTCGTCAATCATGATATCTGTTACGCTTATTACCATAAATGGCCCATTATCTACCTTTCTAGAAAGCGTTATCCCCATATTTAAATACAACATTGTATAAGCCAATGCAATTGCGTACTTAGAACAACTATAATTAGGGAGTGTGGTTGCATAGCGTTCATTGTGTTCGGCTGATTTTTCGCTTCTTTTATATGCATCATCAAATATTTCTCCTACTTTACCTGAAAATTTTTGTATAAAATTTCTATTTTCTTCTTCAGGGTATTTTTTCAGAAAAGCCTCTATGGCTTTAATATCATACACATTTACAGCATACACTTCGAGCGTGTACTTTCCAGATATTTGCAGTTGTGAACCTAACGCAAACATAGTCTTTATAGTCTTTGTATCTCTAACAGCTTTAAGAAATGAATATATATCTCCTGCAGAAGGCACTCCCGAATTATCACTAGTATGTATATGAGCGTTTGCCACTTTTTCTCCGTCAGGATAGTTTGGGATTTTACCTGTACTCCCTTTACCCTCTGACAGATTTGACACTTTATATCTATTGCCTGATTTACTGATGGATAATGTCCATTCATTTACACTGGGGATTTTTGATTGTAAAGCGTCCATCGCGGCACGAACGATTTCATCAGCATACATTTTGTTGTTGAATTCGTTCCCCGATAATCCGCAATTGCATGGATCGTCTGGCTGTTGATAAGTGTTTTGCGTATTACCGCCTGCTTGATTTCCGCTGCTTCTGGTATTGCCGCGAAAAGAGGCAAAGCCATTGTTTGCGATATCAAAACCGTTAAGTTCAAGGGCTGAATGCAGCTGATCATAAAACGACTGTGTCATTCGTTCAGCTGTATTAATATCGGGGAAGAGGGACGGATTCGTTTCAAATGGCCTCATGTGTCGTCTTAGGATATCATTTTTTTGAAAGAAACGCATCTCTTCCTCTATTGGCTTCATGTGCCGCCTTAAAATAGAATACGCCATTTTGCTGTTTATTAGAGTGCTTGTTACTAATCGGGAAGATTCGTGTGATCTATTTCATTGATTGTAATCTCTTCGGCCGAGATAAGAATGGTGTATGAAACGGTCGATGTGCCGAGTGATTTTGAATATTGTGCACATCGTGCATTTACAAACTTGATGATGATCACAGGACTTGCAATACGGCTGAATGAAGCAAAGACGATTGCACCTGAATGTTTTACACCGCGATTGAACATCCAGTTGTTGATTTGTTCATCAACCACATGGTTGATTGTTAAAGACATAAGACCTCCTTTTACTTCACGTTGAGGCTCTCCCTTAAAATCGAAATCTTTTTGAAATTGAATGTAAAACATCTCAATTTCATATTCGCAATCATTCAATATCAACTTCGCATCTACCGATGTGTCATTCAGTCCCAACATTTCATGGGCTTTCTCTACGGTTTTTTCTTTTATTTTTTCTTTTTCCATGACTTTTCGGGTTTTATGTTAATATCCAGTTTTTTGATACCTGATCTGCATCGCCTACTGCACTGTCGTTGCAGGTAACGGTCAGTCGTGTGTGAAAATGCGCACTGCCGTGTCGAAAGTAACTGAAATCCATCGCTACGCAAGCGGCTTCACTCAGTGTGACTTTTTCAGCAGGAATGTACGATCCTTCATTCATGTCGGTTTGCCTGAGGTTGATGACGCCGTTTTTCAGCTTGTATTTCATCGCCCATTCTAAAATGTCTTTGCTCGGGTGGTCGATGAATGTCAAAGAGATTGTTCCGCCCGAAACGCCGCTTTGTACTTCGCCGGTTTTTTCGTTTATATCTCTCACGAATGTATAGGAGCAATTATCCAATACGATCGGCTTTTCGCCATCTAATTCCAAAATTGCCTGATATCCGTATGCCATAATCTGTTTATTTTAAAATATTAATATCGTTTATTTCAATTCAGGCCAGCTCTGTTCGAGTGTGGTTCCTCTCACTGTCAGCGATTGAGCGGATACAATAAAAGTGAGCGACATAGGCGTTCCGTCCGTATTCTCCATTCCTTCCTCAAAGTCAACGATGTAGCCGTTGTTCCATTTCCATTCTTTCATTTCTTCTTCTTCATCTTTTGTGAATGTGATGGTACCTGCTGTCGATTTGAATTGGGAATTCATCAGTTTGACAATTTCGTTATTGTCTGATGATTCTATCTGTATAGTCAACTGTCCCCCATACAGGTTGGAAGAAGGCCGACCTTTGAGATCTACACTTCTACGAATGCTGTATTTACACCAAACGACATCGAATCTTTCGCCTTCTATTTCTAAAGTTGCATGATATGCCATTTTTTTTGATTTTAAAATTTAACATTTTTATTTTTTATCATTTTGGCCACTTGTGGTCAATTGTTTCTCCTTCAATGATAATCTTTTCGGCAGATATTTCGAAATAGATTTGCATGGGAAATCCTGTTCTCTTATCGAACGTTTCATCATAAACCATGACATAGCCATTCTCCCATGTCAGTGTTTTTATCGGGGCAGCATCCTCACCCTTGTGGAATGAAACACTTCCCGGAACGGGTTTGGTCTGTTCCATTAATCGGGCAACAATATTATTGTCATCATGTGATTCGACGGCAATCCTGATGGTGCCACCATATACATTTGAACTGGGACGACCTTTCATATCCTTATCTCTGTGGAAGGAATATTTACAGCTTAATGCATCATATTCATTGTCTGCAAGTTGTACTTTTGCTTTAAATGCCATAATTTTACAATGTATTAGTTATTAAATGTTTTTTGTTTGCTATTTTACTATATAATTTCCGCAAATTTAGTAAATATTGAAAGACTATATCTATTATTTTTATTTTTTAAAATAAATATGGCATTTTTTAACATAAATTATGTAAATCGTTTCACAATACGACATATCTTGATTGTTCATTGTTCACATACCTGAAGTGGCATATCCGATACCTCTTCAGCAAGCCGCCTGAGAACCACCGCCTTGCGATCATCCTCTGATTATCTGTTATACCGTTTTGGGGAAATCGGACATGCGTGTTGTATAGCAGGGGGATAAGCGTTCCTGTTTGATGTGCCAGGCTTTGCCGTCGCCCAGACCGGCTATTTTCAAGACATTTCGGCCGTAACGTTCATTTACGCTGTCTAATACGCTCATCAGACGTTTGTGTTTTTCGCGATCGATCGTATCAAACAGGTTTCCCTGAATGGATTTTTCGGAACATATATCCATCAACATCACTCCTGCTTTTTTGTAGCGGTATTCAGGGCGGTAGATTTTTTTCAAACCGTCGAGTACATAGTGAATGATTTCCTGCGTTGAGTTGGTTGCAACGGGCAATGTCATGATAATATGCTGACTGTATTGTGCCAAATCTTCGCGGAAAGGGTTGGTATCGATAAAAACAAGCACCGACGCGGCGCACGATTTTTGTTTCCGCAGTTTGGCCGTTGCCATGGCAGTGTATGTAGAAACGGCTTCGCTAATCGTGGTATAATCCTCAATCATTTTTCCGAACGAACGCGAAACCATGATGGTTTGTTTCGGCGGCGTCACGGTTTCCATCCGGATACACGGCGTTCCCAGCAATTCACTCCAGGTGCGTTCGCCTGTCACAGTCATGTTCTTACGAATCCATGACTGCGGTAATTGCGTAAAATCATACGCCGTACTGACACCCATCGCTGAAAGCCGTTTTACATGTTGCCTCCCGATGCCCCACACATCGCCTATTTCAAAGTTTTTCAGCGCTTTAATCCGTTTCTCTTCCGAATCGATAAAGCAGACATGTCGATAGCCCGGATATTTTTTTGCGTACTTATTGGCCACTTTTGCAAGGGTTTTGGTAGGTGCAATACCGATAGAAACCGGTATGCCTGTACCTTGTTTGATGGTTTGTGCCATTGTTATCCCATATTTTTTCAAATCTATATGTTGAAAACCGCCCAAATAGAGGAAACTTTCATCGATTGAGTAATCTTCAATATCAGGACAAAAATAAGTAAGTAATCCTTTGACACGCAACGACATATCTGCATACAACACAAAGTTGGTCGAAAAGACCTGCACATCGTGTTTTTTGACAATATCTTCGATTTCGAAAAAATTGGCTCCCATACCGATCCCCAATGCTTTTGCTTCGTTGCTGCGGGCTATTGCACATCCGTCGTTGTTAGATAATACAATGACCGGTTTACCTTCAAGCCGCGAATCGAAAACACGTTCGCACGAAACAAAGAAGTTGTTGCAATCGACTAAAGCATACATGATTAGAATTTCTTGATCACATATTTCAACACCCCCCAACGTCGGAGTTCTTCGCCTTCACGCAGTATAATGGATGAGAATTTCGGATTGGATGGGATCAGTTCCACAAAACCGTTGCCATATTTCAACCGTTTCAAGGTAAATTCGCCATCAATGGAAAAAACAAGTATCGAATTGTCGCGCGGCTCTTCCAACTTGTCGATGACCAATAAATCACCTTGGTTTATGCCATCGCCCGACAGACAATCGCCTCCGGCAATCAGGCAAAAGGTGGTTTCTTTGTGTTTGATTAACAACTTATTAAAGTCGATTCCTTCTTCGGTATAATTGTAGGCTTCGGAGGTAAAACCGGCTGATATAATACCTGAATAGGGAATTTCCATAGTCAATAATTCATCGGCTATGGGAATTATTTGGTTTAGTTTGTAGTTGAGTGTTTCCATTTTTTGATTATTATAAACATCGCCCTGCGCCCTTTTCAAAAGGGAATATTACACCTTATCATTGTCATCCAAAGAGTCATCGCCCTGCGCCCTTTTCAAAAGGGAATATTACACCTTATCATCGTCATCCAAAGAGTCATCGCTCTACTAAAGGAAATTCCACATTTCTTCTGATGTCGGCGCCCGGTTCATTTTCCCAGTCGTGGTGCGCAAGCGGCTGAAGAACACGCAAATATACCTTTCTGTTTCGAGCGGATATCTTCAATCATATAGAATGTATCGGGGTCGAAGTTTTGTATTATTTCGACAATATTTTTTTCCGTCCTTCTTTTCACCACCGATTCGATGATGCTTACTTCGGCTATTGCCCCTGTACCTTTAATCCATGTCGACCCAAATCCTTTTTCATGCAACTTTTTAATCAGTTCTCCGCCGTCTTTATTGGTATAGATCCGAAACAACTGATAGCCGAAACCGATCTTGTTTTCGACTAAAATACCGACAAAGTTACCTGTTGCATAACCTGCCGCATAAGCTAAATAAGCAAAAATATTCGTTGCATTGGCAAAAATCTGAGATATGACCACCACCCAAATGAATACTTCAAAAAAACCGACGACAGGCGCTAAATACTTTTCACCTTTTGAAACAAAGATGATGCGCAATGTGCCCAGCGTCACGTCGCAAATACGGCCGAAAAAAATAATAAACGGTAATAACCATGGATAAACAACAAGAAAATCGAACATAACCAAAAAAATGATAAAAAGCTAAAACAGAACAAAATTCATTAAAAAAACGCTGCAAAGATACGGTTTTTTTAGTTAAAAAACACTTTTTTTTTTGGAGAGCACAAGTTTAAACTATACTTTTGCAGCTATTAAAGTTATTTATTTAGAAATATTGAAATGAAAAAGAAATTTATTTGTACAGTGTGTGGATATGTCCACGAAGGCGATTCAGCGCCTGAGAAGTGCCCTCAATGCCATGTTCCGGCGAGCAAGTTCAAAGAACTTGTCGAAACCGCAAATGCATTGGTTTTTGTAACCGAACACGAAATTGGCGTAGCCAAAGGTTGCGACGACGAAATGATCAAGGATTTAAACGCCCATTTTACAGGCGAATGTATGGAAGTTGGCATGTATTTGGCCATGAGTCGTCAGGCCGACCGCGAAGGTTATCCCGAAGTTGCTGAAGCATTTAAACGTTATGCTATCGAAGAGGCGGAACATGCTTCCAAATTTGCCGAATTGTTGGGCGATGTAGTTTGGGATACCAAAACGAACTTGGAAAAGAGAATGTATGCCGAAAGTGGAGCCAATGCCGACAAAATGCGTATTGCAAAGCGAGCCAAGGAATTAAATCTTGACGCCATACATGATACCGTTCATGAGATGGCCAAAGACGAAGCGCGTCACGGCAAAGGATTTGAAGGGCTTTTTAAACGTTATTTCGGGGAATAATCAGGCTGCCCTTTTTGAAGGGGCTGTCTCATTAGTCAAAAAAACATTAACCGCAAAGGGCGCAAAGGGTTTACGCAAAGGACGCAAAGAAATATAAAACATTGCGTCCTTTGCGGGAAAATCTTGCGACTTTGCGGTAAAAATGACTTATGAGACAGCCCCTTCTTTTATGTTCTTACTCTGCCGTCCAACTCTCGATACGGATTTCTATTTGGTCTTTTGGCAGCGTTGAAGTAAATTCTAACGTGACGGTTTGACGGTCGCCGGGCATTAATGTGAAATAGTTGTCCGAATAGTGAACAGGCAGGATACGTTTGCCGGTCGTTTTATCAAATACCTTGATACGGTTGAAGAATGATATACGGTCTTTGGCAGTCATGCTTACTGTGCCGGTATAGTTTGTATGCAGGTTTGTCAGGGATATTTGAGTTTCGGGTGTTGTCTTGGGGAGCGTGCTTAATGACGTGTAGTCTTTTTCCTTGGTTGTCAGCCAATAAATATTATTGGTTCGTTCTTTTCCTGATTCCGTCAATGTCAGTTTCAGGAAATACGCTCCATCAACCCCTTCAGGGGCAGGTACATCAAACAATCGTTCTACCTGATTTGCCTTGATAGACACATTTGTTTCCTTTTCCCAAACTACTTTTCCCGAAAGTTGATAGAGTTGCGCCTTTACTGTTACATCATGTTTACCCAACGCTGTATTGACCAATTCCACTTTTTTACTGACTAAGTTATACTGCGGATGAAGCGGTTCACAGCCTTTGCGTGTGCCGTATAATGTTGCATTCACATCAAGATACCAGTCATACATCTGTCCGCGAAGCGCTGTCCAAGGGTTTTGGGTCTTCCAAATCAGGATTCCTGTATACCATTCCCATATATGCGAAGCCCAGCCTTCCATAAATGAACGGTACTGGTCGTAATTCACTACCTGCACATACTTTATATATGTTTCGATATCCGTCACTTCGCCGTAGCGTTCGAGATGAGCGCCGTAGCCTAAATCTTTATGATACTGCCATGTAGCATTGGTTATCCTGCCTCCTCTTCGTGGGAAAGCGGCCAACTCGCGTTCGGTCATCATTTCGCGGAAAGTCTCTATTTCGGGCGAACCTACCGAACCTGCTTCGGGATTGAACGGAGTGGAACGGAATGTAAAAAACCATTCCGGCTCCTGAATACCATACGGGCCATCGCCAACACCTCCGATTGTATTACGTGTAAATACCGTATCGGTCGAGAAACTTGTAAAGTGCCGCTCAGGGTCTAAACGAGGAAACAGTTCATTTTTCAGTGCAAGGTCTATATCCTTTGCCAAAGGCCATTCATTACCACCGCACCACAAGCTAAGACTTGGATGATTGCGTATCATCTTTACCTGATCTTCGACGGACGCAAGAAATAATGAATGGTTGTCCGGATATTCCCAACGGCGTTCGCGCGAATCCAACTTTGTTTGGTCTTCCCATGCACCATTACAATCGCCGCTACCCCATAGGTCTTGAAAGACAAGCATACCGTATTCGTCGCAGGCATCATAAAATTCGGGACGCTCAAGCAGTGCACCACCCCAAATACGAATCATACGCACATTCATTTCGGCATGAAAACGTACTTCGGCGCGGTAGCGTTCAGGTGTGAGCCGAAGCAGCCAGTCGGAAGCAATATAGTTTCCGCCTGTGATAAATATCGGTTGTCCGTTTACATAAAATTTACGGCCGCCTGTATCAGGACATTTCTCTGTTCTGATTTCGCGGATTCCGAAACGCAGTTGCTGACTGTCACTGGTCACGCCTCCCATTTCGAAAGAGATACGCATATCGTATAAATACTGTTCGCCGATACCGTTCGGCCACCAGAGATGTGGGTTTTTCACGGTCAATTCTTTTAGCAGGACTACACGTTTTTCGTTGGCTGCCAACGTAACGTTCTGTCGAAGTGTACCCACTTCTGTTTCGCATACGATTGTTCCGGTTTGCGGGATTCCGGAGGTATTTTCTACTTCGACAGACGTCCTGACAAATGCATCCGCCTGATTACCATCAGTGTTTCGGATGCCGGGCACTTTTGTTACGATATAGGGGTGCTGTATCCTGACTGTTCCGGTGGTGGTGATTGACACTTCGTCCCAAATGCCTGTATTCCGGTCGCGCACAGGTTGAATCCAGTCCCAACCGGGAGTGAACTGCATCGTCACGTTGCGCGCAATCTGTCCGTCGCCACCCTGTCCGCCGTTGGCATTTCCGGGATAATCGGGCGGGTATACAATCACGGCCAACAGATTGACTTCGTTCTCTTTCAGATAGGGAGTAATACAATAACTTTGACGGAGAAACATTCCCTCATGCGTGTCGGGATTGATGCGCTTGCCATTCAGAAATATATCCGCTTTGTAGTTGATTCCCCTGAAATTCAACCACACCTGTTTGTCTTTGTCCAATGTTTTTATTTCAAAAGGACGCACAAACCAGAAAGTATAAAATTCTTTTCCGACTACATAAATATCGGGTATCAGGTTGTTATTCAGACTTACTTCAGGCGCAGGAAAAACATTGTTTTCGAGCAATGTAGTCAGTACGGTGCCGGGCACTTTGGCGTTCATCCATCCATCAGGACTGAACGGTCGCATGGTCAATTGGTTACCATCCAAACGGATTTCATTGGCTCGTCGGGCATACCATCCGGTGTTTAACAGCGTCTTACTCCCTGTTTCCGGAAGCGATATTAAATTTACCGACTGCGCAAACCCAAAACCCGCATTTATTAGCGTAAAAACACTAAACAAATAAAAGAGTATGTATTTCATAATTATGTATTTTATTAATTTTTAATTCTTAATTTTTAATTATTTTCATACCGCCGGCAAACTCATCCCCGTAATCTTACGGTATAGTTCAAGGGCATACACATCAGTCATTCCGGAAATATAATCGAGCACGCATTGTATTTTTCCGTAGGTAGTAGGGGCGTGAATGTCGTATTGTTCGGGTATTCTGTTGAGCAGCAATTTACTGTAAGCCTGTGTTGGATTTATGACCGCTTCGATAAACGAATCGAGCAGGGCGCTGAATATATGATAACCGGCCAACTCAATTTCCAATACTTCGTTCGAAATATAGATTTTTTGTTGGGCTACCTCCGAGCATGTCTGATAAGCGTCTCTTGTCAAGTCGCTAATCCCTTTGATAAGTGGTTTATCATACAATCCCTGAAGGATGATATCTTCGTGTTCCATAAAGATTTGCGTACATTCATCAACCAACAGACCAATGATGCACGAGCGCAGGTAGGCGATCTGTTCGTTGATGTCGTCGACTATACCCATCGTTTCATGGATACTCTCCAACCGCTTGCCTTCAAAGAATTGCAGCAGCAGATGAATCGTTTCGTCGCTTGTCAGCAGACGCAGTTTATGTGCGTCTTCGATATCCATAATCTGGTAGCAGATATCGTCGGCGGCTTCTACTAAATAGACCAACGGGTAGCGGGCATAAATATCGGTTTCAGGATTGGGCTTTCCGATGCCCAGTTCGCCGGCAATAAACCGGTAGGTCTCTTCTTCCGTCTGAAAAAAACCAAACTTGCCTTTGTTTGTCTGCGTCGAAGCAAAAGGATATTTGACGATAGAGGCAAGTGTGCTGTATGTCAGCGCAAAACCACCTTTCCGGCGTCCTATAAACTGATGTGTCAGGAGGCGTATCGCGTTGGCATTGCCTTCAAAACAGGCAAAATCTTCCCAGCGGCCTCCTTCGTCGCGCACTTTCGTTTCGAGTTGTTTACCGTTGCCTTCCGTAAAATAGGCTGAAATAGCCCGTTCGCCCGAATGACCGAACGGTGGATTACCCATATCGTGCGCCAAACAGGCCGCCGAGACAATCGATCCTATTTCGGCAAAATTCATTTCCTGAGCCGGATATTTTTGCATCAGTAAGGTCGCGATATTATTCCCCAGCGAACGCCCCACGCACGACACTTCAAGGCTATGTGTCAGCCTGTTATGCACAAAGATACTGCCGGGCAGCGGAAAGACCTGTGTCTTATTCTGCAACCGTCGAAAGGGAGAAGAAAATATCAACCGGTCATAATCCCGTTGAAAATTGGTACGTTCATGTTTGCGTTCATGATAAGCCTCAACGCCCAAACGTTTTCCTGAAAGTAATTGCGTCCAGTCCATACTGTTATTAATAAAATCTAACATCCAAGTACATTTACATCTTCATCCTTTTCCCATTTGATGCGATCGTCCCATGATTTTTGTTTCGCTTCGGGACGGCGGTCGAAAATGACTAAGTAAGAGGGTATATCAGGTGCTATGAGGTCACGATAACCTCTGATTTGTTCCAATCCTTCTTCCATGACTGTTTTGGGTGAGTCGTAAGGATGGATTATTTTGATTTCAATAATATAATGGTATCCATTGTATTGTATTTCAAGATCCATCCGTCCGCGTCCGGCTGCACATTCGCGTTCGACATTGCCTCCGCCGTTAAGTACCCGCTGAAGAAAAGCCATTAATAACAGGTGTGGAAATGCTTCGGTATAATCGGTTTGTGTTTCCCATATTGCCGAATGGCGTCGCCAGAACTTTTGAAATTCCTGCAATATCCTGTCCATATCTAATGAACCGTCCGGCTTTTGCCATTGCCAAACAGGTTCGGGGATCATTAATTGTGCGCTGTACGTCAAGTGCCTTGCAATCACTTCGCGATAGATTGGATTTGCGATCACAGGTGTACCCCTCTCAATAGTTACCAAACCCAAATCTAAGCATAACCTGAAAGCATCGCTTTCGGCCAAATTAAATTTCATTTCGCCTGTAAGAATCGGTTCAATGACAGCACGCACACCGGGTTCTTTCAGTCTGTAGGCCAACGCATCCAAATGCGTTTCCCGTGCCAGTACCATTTGTTGACGTGCTTCCTCGACGTGTGCGAGCGTGACGGTTTCTGTACTGCTCTGCTCAAGTATACGCATTGTAGCTCGTTTGAACAGGTTATTGACAATCCACGGTTGTCCTTTGGACTGTTCGTAAACATAATCCAATGCTTCCTGTGTGATTTGTTGTCCGTTTTCGGCTGTTCGCTGATCGAAAAGTTTGGCGATGTCTTCTTTCTGAAAATTAGTCAGGATTGCCGAATCTTCTTTGATATTGAACGGCGAACCGGGGTTCGGCGATATTCCGTCTTTGGATGCGACGATGTAATCTTTCAGGTCGCGCATGCCCACCAAGGCAATGGATACAGGGAATTTACCGTTACCCCGTGAAGCAAAACCACCCCGCAACTGTCGAAGAAAGTTAATCATTGTATCTCCTTCGAGCACATCCACTTCATCGAAAAGCACAATCAGCGGTTTAGGCGCTACAAGTTCTGCCCATTTTTTTAAGGTTGATCGTAAAAGACCTTCCGGATGCAAATCATCGACTATGGGAATTGGCAAACCACACCAATCGGCATTATCGCAAATCGCTTTATAAATAATTCTCATCCCTTTTTCCCATTCAGTGATTTTCTGACAATCTTCCACACTGACATAACAGGCTAACGCTTCATTGCCCATATTGATTTCACGCATCCAGTTTTGCAGGAAAGTGGTTTTCCCTGTTTGTCGCGGTGCATGAAGCACCCAATAGAGTCTGTCATTGATATAGCGATGCAACTGCGCTCCCACAAGCCGGTCTTCGGGCGGAAGCATGTAATGATCTTCCGGATTACAGGGACCGGTCGTATTGAAAAAACGAAGTGAACGCTGCGTATTCATTTATTTATATCCAATAATTTATGGCACAAAGTTATATAAAAATTCCGAAATTCAATCTTCGTAAAATGGGTAATCAATCTATTTTGATAAATTCAAAAAGTAAACATTGTTTCGAACACGGATTGATTGCCGCAGGCGTCTGTGACGGTCAGGGTGAGAGAATGTTTGCCGCGTGAGAGGCGTTCTTTGTCTAACTTGCAGGTTATCAATGATTTTTTGCCATCCATTTCGAAAAGGGCGAAATGGCCGTCAATTTCACCTCTGTAAGTGTCGACGCCGCTCAAATTGTCAGTCAGCCGGAATGAGATAACGCCTTTTGTGATCCATTGCGGTTGTTCGAGAGGTGTTATGACAGGAGGTGTTCTATCGGCTTTCACAGCATATACGCCCAACTCACTGATATGGGCATCCATCCACCCATCGCGGTATGTGCCTCCTATCCAGCTGTTTCGTTTATTTACAATCGTAACAATACCATATTGGCGTTTTTCAGCTAACGTATCTTCCGTAATCCGCAGGGACAGCTGAGCCGGACGATGCAGAGCAACCGGTTTGTCGTGAAGTGTATGTATGTCGGATAAATAAGTCGAATCGACAGATGACCGGTGCCTGAAATAAAGGTAATTATACAGACTCCCGCGCGGGATTTGCAACCTGATTCCTTTGGCGCCAAATTGATTGTCACTGTTCCAATAGAATAAGGTGGCATCCATCGTATCGGCAGCCGGAACAGGTTGTTCTTTGCCGACGACCTCGACCGATATCCGGTTTGTATTGCCAAAAGCGTCGGTTAACTGAAAAGTTACCTGATACGCACGAGGCTCGTCAATCATGATGTATCCCCTGTTTTTGCTGGTAATAAATCGCAAATGATTACCCGGCTCAACAAATGTTTTGGTAAAAAACGCTCTCTTTTCTTTCCATTCTTCAAAATCGACACATACATTCAGGAATCGTGTTTCATTCATCCCGAAACGATCTAATATTCTGTGAAATACCTGTTGACTGTCTACAAACATGGTCAGCTCTTTCACGCCGTATACATTGGTGGTGCCATCCATATAATCGTCAATATTGACGCTGAAAGCAATTTTCCCCCACGCTTCGGGTTTTTCCGAAAATGTTTGTTTGCCGGCTGCAGATGTGACCGGCTGAATCCGTCGCTTCTGTAACGACCCATTCACAATACCTTCACCTTCAACGGGATAAATAATTAATGATTTTAACAGGGGGGGGCGTGTATCTTTTATTCTTTCTATATAATAAGGTATGGGATCGACGACTTCTTCGGTCAGCATATCCCGAATCTCAAAATGCAGATGGGGGCCGCCGGAGTTGCCTGTATTTCCGCTATATCCGATTATATCGCCCATTTTCACGGGGAAATCATCGGGCGTCAGTTGTAAATCAATGTCAAAACGTTCGTACTCATACTGTTTCGTCTTTACATAAGCAGCTATCTCGTTGGTGAATCGTTGTAAATGACCATATTGTGTCATGATCGTGTCGCCATGCGACAAATAAACGGCATTTCCATATCCCCATGCGCTGACCACAATCCGGCAGATATAGCCATCCTGAACGGCAAAAACCGATTTCCCTTCTACTCCCTGCGTTTTAAAATCAAGTCCCGCATGAAAATGATTACTTCGTAACTCGCCAAAATTGCCGCTCAACAGGATGGGAATGTCTAAGGGGGGGCGTAAGGGCTGGGCGGAAAGCGAATAACTGAATAATTGAATAACCGAATAACTGATGAGTACGAATAAAGGTCTTAACCCATTAACTTTTTTACCATTTAGCCATTTAGCCATAATTTTCATAATTTCTTTTTCAGTGATTCAGTGATTCAGTGATTGATAATAAAGTCCGCCACAATCGGCAAATGGTCGCTAAAGCCTCCTTCGTATTTGAAGCCGTTAAAAATTCTTTTAGGACGCTGACCTCTATGGGTTCTATCGGGGGTGAACAAAAACGGGGCGTTGAAAATACGCGGGCTTTTTTCTACTAAAAATGATGCCATCGGACGGCTTATCATCATTTGATCCAATTGATTCCATTCACCCTGATATTTATAACTTCCCGGATGATTCAACGTTTTTCTGTCGGCAAACAGATGTATTAAGTTTTGTTGCGAATCGTTGGCGTTTAAGATCATTTGAATACTCTTATCGGTCGGTTCATCGTTGAAATCGCCCATTACAATAATACAAGGCTTAACTCGCTGACTATATATTGAATCACATAACTGACGCAAGCAACGGGCTGCATCGAGACGCGCCTGTTCAGTCTCTTTTTCTCCGCCGGAGCGGGATGGAAAATGACAGACAAAGACATCTAAGGTATCGCCAGATAAAATTTTTCCGGTGACATGCAAAATATCACGCGATCGTCTGTTCGGATTGGTAAAAGAAATCCGTTTAGATTGATGGTCAATGTATTGAAATTTATCACGTTGATAAAGTAATACGACATTGATGCCGCGCGGGTCGGTTCCTTTAGTTATGCAATACCGGTAATTCTGTTGTCTCAACGGTGTGCGATTGAGCAAATGAAACACAACCGAATCATTCTCGACCTCACACAGTCCGACCAACGCCGGCGTATCCCATTCGCCCACTGCATTAATCACTTTGGCAGTCTGTTGTAAATGTGCGTTATAACGTCGTGGCGTCCATCTGCGTGCGCCGCCCGGCGTAAATTCGTTGTCGTCGGTTGCAGGATCGTCGACCGTATCAAACAGATTTTCGACGTTATAGAACATGACCCGAAAATCCCGCACGGAAATCTGCGAACAGGCTAAAAACAGGCAGTTGATGCAGAAAATAATTAAAAAAACAGGTTTTTTCATTTGCCATTTACTATTTTGTCCCCCTTTGAAGGGGGGAGGGGGATGTTATCATTTGCCATTTTGGGGCGTAAACATTACGCCCCTACATTTTTTATCACTAACCGTTAACCGTTAATCATTATTTTCTTCTTCCTGATAAACATACTCATACGCGCCAATCGTCGGGCCGTCCGAACTTGTCAAGCGGTTAATGCCATACCGGTCAATCGGATAGCTTGCTGCAATTGTACGGTCGGCCTGACCAATACCGGCCGATTCGTTGGCCAACCGGAAATCGAACGAAAACATATCTTCTCTCAAGCCGGTTTTTAAATAAGCAGGGCTTGTCACAAACAGGCATTGTTCGAAGCGGTCGGTATCCACACGGGCAGTCTTTATCAGACAGGCATTGAAACGGTAATTGAATGTTTCGGCGTTTCCCGGTACATCCCGGTCGTTTGTGTCAAACAGGATTTCGCCTCGATAAAGTATCGTCGAATCGGCCGAATGGCCTCCATCAATGATACAATTATCGAAATATGCCTGTTGGAGCGGGAAAACAGGCTCTTCTTGGTCTATTTGATTTGCCAGCATCAGGCAGGTGTAACCCGGAAATCTTGATTTTCCCAATATCTTATAGTTTGCCAGCGTACAATGTGTGAATTGATATTTACCTCCGGCTAAGGCAACAGTTGTGTAGGTCGAGTTACTGAACTCACTGTTAATTGCTTCGATAAAACAATTTGTCGCAGCAAACGTTGTGGAATCCATATTGGTGATCTGCGAATTGTTGATATGTATCTTTAACCGATCGGGCGAGGATTCGCGAAATGTCAATCCGGTCAGGCCATTACGCACGATTACATGATCAAACTCATTCTCAAAACTGGTCGCATTGAAATAGATCCCTCCCCATTGTCCGGGAATCAAATCGTAAGGAAGTCGCATCCCCGGCAGCGGAATATAATCCAAACGGTCGCCTCTGAAAATGATCGGTTGTTCGGCGGTTCCTTTTGCTTTTACCGTTCCGGCAATCATCAGATTGGCGTGATTATGCATATAAAATACGGTTCCTTCGGCTATGGTCACGGTCGTTCCTTCGGCGACTATCAGACTGTCGTAGACGAGATAAGGCAAATCAGCCGTTAGCGTAGTATCGTTTGTGATCACGACGCCTCCCCGCATCACATGTATATCTTGTCCGTAGGCTTGTAGCAGTACAGACTGTCTGAATCCATTGGTCATAAAGAGTATCGAGTCCTCAATCACTACCGGTTGGTTGCCACCATTGGGATTGACCGTAATCTCAACAGAGATGTACATGCTGTCTTTTTTCCAAATATCAATCTCCTGAAATGCGTCACCTTTCCTGCCGTCCACATTGAAACGAAAGCCGCTATTTCCGCCGCTTGCCAAAACGATCGATTCTATTTTTAACGTTTCATTGTTGGGATTATACACCAAAAACTGTCTTGTGGCAGAGCCTATTGTCGAAAAAATGGTATCAAAAGCAAGCGTATCGACCGAAAAGCGCAAACGGTGATTCGGGTTGGTTGAAACATTATCGAATCCTGTGCATCCGGCCAAAATGCTAAAAAACAAGATGAGAGATGAAAATAAAACCTGTTTTATTTGCATAATTGAGAATTGAGAATTGAGAATTGAGAATTATTTTTTTTCATGAAGTTTATCTTTTGATGATTTTACGATGCTTAGTAACAAACGGATAATCTCATCACAATCAGCGTGAATTGAGGAAAAAGTCTTTGCGTCAATGTATTCACTGTCCTTAAGAAGCATCAACCAATATTCTGTTTCATTGGCTTCTTTTAACGCAATATTCATTTTATGTATAAAATCAGCATCGGACTGAGCATGTTCTGCTTCCCTGACCAATGCTCCAATAGATGTCCCGCTACGCAATGCCTGTTTAGAAAGCACAAAATCCCGCTGCTCTTGCGTTAAATATTTGTATGCTTTTATCATTCTCAAAGCAAACACATACGATTTCTTTTTTACAATATTTTCTTTCATATTTTCATTCTCAATTGCTTCACTTCGGAAAGCCAACATTATATAATTATTTATACTAATGGATAGTCTCAATTCTCAATTCTCAATTAAATAAGTAACGTTTCACGATGTATATTATTTTATGCCCCCACATTCTTCAACAACTCCAAAAGATGCCTCCACCACAGATCGACGGTTGCTATTTCGAGACGTTCGTTGGGTGAGTGGATATCGCGCATGGTCGGGCCAAAAGAAATCATATCAAGGTACGGGTATTTTTCGAGAAACAACCCACATTCCAAACCGGCATGGATGGCTTTGACCTGCGGTTCTTTACCGAATAATTTACGGTAGGTTTCCTGTGCCGCTTTCAGCACTTTTGAATCGGGGTTGGGCGCCCAGCCCGGATAACCTTCACCGTGAACGACTGTTGCACCGGCTAATAAAAAGACAGCGGCTACCTGATCGGCGATGGCATTTTTGGCCGATTCGATCGAACTGCGTTGGCTTGTACCGACGACAACCGTCTGCTCGCCGGTCGTCTTGACAGAAGCCAGATTGGTTGACGTCTCTACCAAATCTGCAATCGCATGGCTCATACCGGTAACACCATGCGGGCAAGCCAGCAGGGCATTGACTAATTTACCTGTAAAATCATCACTGAAACAGGTATCAGGCGCATCGATCGTTTCCAATATAATCTTCACGTTGGGGTCTGCGTACCTGAGTTCGTTTTCAATATCTGCCGTAAAGCAATTCAATAATACACGCACATCTTCCTTGTTGTTCCCATCGATGCCGATGATGGCCGATGCTTCACGGGCAATCGCATTGTGGAGATTACCGCCGTCGAAAGAAGCAAGCACAAAATGCAAATCTTTTTTAAGCAAATACAAAAAACGCGCCAGAATTTTATTGGCATTTCCCAATCCTTTGTGAATATCACATCCCGAATGTCCGCCATTCAGACCTGAAATCCCAATACGGAGATACGTCATTGAAGGCGGTGCGGCCACCGGTTCGAAAGCGAAAGTGGCAACCGTGCCTTTGCCTCCGGCACATCCGATAAACATTTCGCCTTCCCCATCGCTGTCCAAGTTCAACAGCACCGTACCTTTCATAAAACCTTCGGCCAAAGCATTGGCGCCTGTCAGACCCGTTTCTTCATCTACGGTAAACAGACATTCAATCGGCCCATGCTCTACATCATCAGATGCGAGGATAGCCAACGAAACGGCAATGCCGATTCCGTTGTCTGCACCCAAAGTAGTGCCATTGGCACGAACCCATTCGCCGTCGACAATCGTTTCAATCGGATCATTTTCGAAATTAAATGCCACCTCGCTGTTTTTCTCGCATACCATATCGAGGTGCGATTGGAGTATCACGGTGGGCAGCTGTTCAAATCCGGGTGTTGCCGGCTTGGAAATCAACACATTATTCACTTCGTCTTTTTTAATAGACAGGTTATGCCCGGCAGCAAATGCCTCCAAATAACGGATCATTTTCACTTCTTTTTTCGAAGGACGCGGCGTTTGTGTGACTTCATGGAAGTATTTCCATACAATAGTGGGCTGTAATTCAGTAATTCGTTTCATAGTTGTTATCGTTAAAAATTGTTATTTATTTGCTTTTTTTGGAACATTCAATGTAATAAACTTGTATATTTGTGCCCACAAATATAGAAAAAGATTATTTAACGAAAAAACGATTGATATGAAAAATGTACACTATGTGATTGACGGAGCTTTAGCTCTTGCAGTAGTTTTATTGTTTATTATGCACTTTACAGGGAAGAAAAATACGGATAATTCGTCAGGACTGGCAATTTCTTCAATGGAAGGCGTTCCGGCTCAATTGCCTTTGGCGTATATTGATGCAGATGAGTTGGTAGAAAAATATTTCTTCTCCATCGAATTGAATGAGCAGATTTTGAAAAAACGGGAGGATGCCCAGGCTTATCTTACCCAACAAGAGCGCCTTTTGAGAAATGCCATTGAATCGTTCCAATACAGATTGCAAAACAATGCTTTTGCTACGCAAGAAAGAGCGCAGGCAGAAGAGCAACGGTTATTAAGACAGCAACAGGAGTTGCAGGATGCGGCTGAGAAAAAACAAATGGAAGTGTTGGAAGAGGTACAGCGGCTGAATATTCAAATGCGTGATACCATCGTCAGCCATCTTAACGAATACAATCAAATAAAACATTACGAAATGATTTTCAGCACCGGATCGTCTAATGTTGTAAATCCTATTATGTATGCTAATGATGTGTATAATATTACAAACGAAGTTATTGAGTTCCTCAATAAAAAATGGATTTCCAAATAATACATGATGCCACAAATCCTTAACATTCAGAAATACATTTGTTTACTATTGCTGTTTCTCGTTTTGCATGCCTGCAAAAAAGATGATGATTTATTGCCGACGATGGATAGTACCTTCAAAGCCTATCTGTTGGAATATTTCGACCTTGACGGAGACGGAGAGATTAGTCCGCAGGAAGCTGCCCTGATAACAACAATAGATTGCTCTGACAGAACCATCTACAGGTTAAGCGGCATCGAAGATCTGCCGAATCTGGAAGAATTATTTTGTTCCAATATAAAGATAAGCTCAATCAATGTGAGTAATAATCCAAAACTCAAAACATTGGTTTGCGATGGGAATTACCTGCGGGTAATAGATGTTTCGAACAATCCGCTGTTAGAAACATTGAGTTGCAGGGATGGAGGCAATTTGGATTCGGTTTACCTGACTACCGGCATCAGAAAATTAGACATACAGGGTCATAGAATGGATACGGTTGATTTTCACGACAATAAGTTTTTGAAAGAATTATATTGCGGAGGGCCGAATCTGTCTGTTTTAAATATTAGCAATTCTTTGATAGAAGTGCTGGATTGCAGTGACACGAAATTGACTAAATTAAGTATCGAAGGTTGTGCGACGCTCAGATCATTGTCAATCGATGCCGAAGGCCTTGCCTTAGATTTGAGAAATTGTCCGAATCTTGAGGAACTTTATATCATCTCGACCGAAAATTTAGACGTCAGCTACTCGCCTTTACTCAAAACACTGCATTGCGTAAATTCTGTTTTTGTCGGCATGGACTTAGCAAACAATCCGCTTTTAGAGAATATCAGACTTGAGGGTACCAACCAGGAATTGATCGACTTAAGTAAAAACCTCCGGTTGGTAAATGTCGAATTGTTCATTCCCATCCGCCATAATTTGCTCGACCTGTCCAACCGCACATCACTCAAAACATTCTCGTATCGGGAATGGGGCGAAGGGGGACAAACATTGGAAACATTAAATCTGAGCGGATGTACCTCGTTGGAAAATTTAAGTCTTGAATATATTAAATTAGTGTCGTTGAATGTGTCGGGATGTCCGAAATTAGCTGTATTAAATTGCTACGATAGCAGGCTATCCGACTTAAATATAAATGGTTGCGTGAATTTAACAGAAATAGATTGCAGGGGAAACGATTTGACAGTTTTGGAACTTGGTGAGTGCACAAAACTCGCAAAGTTAAATTGCTCAGGCAACAAACTGACTGAATTGAAAATTAACAGCGCTAATCTGACTTTACTCAATTGCGAAAGTAATTTCATTGCGGAACTTAACATGCGCAATCAAACCCTGTTGGAAGAATTGTATTGCAATGACAATATAATCAAATCATTAGATTTAACCGGCTGTTCGTCGTTGATTGAATTGGATTGTAGAAATATGCCTGTATTTTCGTCTTTGATTCTTGCCGGCTGCAGAGCGCTCAAAACAATTTACTGTTCGAATGCGTCGCTTACCTCTTTTGATGTAAATGCTTGTACCGAACTGACTCATTTATATTGTGCTGCCAATCGCTTACAGCCGGCATTAGACCTGAGCAAGTGTCCGGGACTTATCGAATTAAACTGTATATCCAATCCCAACCTTACCGAATTGATACTACATAAGGATAATACAATCAATCCTTTATATAAAGATCCCCACACTCAAATTGTTTTAGCTAATTGAACGAATGAACAGTTTTACATCGCTGATAACCCGCCGTCGAAGTACACGCAAATTTAAAGAAGAACCGCTTTCAGCCGAACAGGTTGCATCGATTCTCAAGTCAGCCCTGATGGCCCCGACTTCCAAAAACGCTCATTCATGGCAATTCGTTGTGGTAGATGATAAAAACGTACTCCGCCAATTAGCTGTCTGTAAACAATATGGCGCCGCTTTTTTGGATGGATGTGTATTGGCGGTTGTTGTCCTGGGCGATGCAGATAAATGCGATGTGTGGATCGAAGATGCTTCCATTGCCTCTGTCTTTATGCAACTTCAGGCTGAAGACTTGGGAGTAGGCAGTTGCTGGTGTCATGTCAGGAATCGCCTGACTGAAGATGGGCATGAGTCGGAACAGTTTGTACGTGAACTACTTGATATACCTCATCCATTCGGCGTGCTATCAATTATCGGTTTCGGATATAAAGATCGGGAAAGTAAGCCTTTTGATGAATCGACATTGCTTTGGGAAAAGGTGCATGTAGGGAAATTTAAGCAGTCTATGTAATTAAGACCTCCCCCTGCCCACTCCGGAGGGGGATAAACATAAAATGGCAAATGTTGAACTTCTCTGCCCCCTCCAAAGGGGGATAATGATAGAAAATATTAACCTCCCCCTGCCCACTCCGGAGGGAGATAAACATTAACACCTCCCCCTGCCCCCTCCGGAGGGGGATAATAAGATGGTACATAAACTTATTCTTGCTTCCAATTCGCCGCGCAGAAAAGAATTACTGAGCGGATTGGGTATTCCGTTCGAAGTGCGGATTATCCCGGACATCGACGAGTCCTTTCCACATGATATGCCTCTTTCGGAAATCCCCTGTTATATTGCACGTAAAAAAGCGGATGCCTATCGCCTGTCAATTAAAGATAACGAACTGATTATCACAGCAGATACAGTTGTGATTTTAGATGGACAGATCATTGAAAAGCCTTTAGACCGCGATGACGCCATCCGTATGCTTCATACGCTGTCAGGTCGAACCCACGAAGTTATTACAAGTGTGGTAATGACCACCGTTGAAAAGCAAGTCGAATTTTCAGTTCATTCCACAGTTGATTTTGCCGTTTTGGAAAATGAAGAAATCATTTATTATGTGGATTCATTCCAACCTTTCGATAAAGCAGGCGCTTACGGTATCCAGGAATGGATAGGTTATATTGGCGTACAAGGCATCCATGGCTCTTTTTACAATGTCATGGGTCTGCCGGTTCAGCGGCTATACCGCGAATTGAAGAAGTTTTAGTCTTCTACAATAAATACATCCTCGTCAGGCTCCTTCATAAAATACTCCTCGCGTGCAAAACGCTCCAACCGTTCCTTGCTTGTATTCAGATCGTCTAACTTTTTTTGATTCAATTCGATTTCTTTCCGGTAATGCTTTATTTCTTTTTCCAGGACGCGTATCTTTTCGTCATACATATAACGTTTATAAAGATTACTGTCGCCGACAAAAAACGTTATAACCATGAAAATTATTATTACGACCCAATATTTATTGAGCTTCGAGAGGTATTGTTTGTAAAATTTTTTCAACGATGGCATATCTTTCCGAAAGTTTATGCAAAAGTAGAAAATTAATTCATATCTTTGTCTGTGGAATCGGATAAATAATGGAAAATTATATTGTTTCAGCAAGGAAATACCGTCCCTCTACATTTAATAATGTGGTGGGACAGAAGTCATTAACTACGACGCTTAAAAATGCCATCCTGAATAATAAGTTAGCGCATGCCTACCTTTTCAGTGGACCGCGGGGAGTTGGAAAGACATCGTGTGCCCGCATTTTTGCCAAAACAATCAACTGCATGAATCTGACTGCCGGATGCGAAGCATGTAATACCTGCGAATCATGTATGTCGTTTAACGAACTTCGGTCATTGAATATCCACGAGTTGGATGCCGCATCGAACAACTCGGTCGATGATATCCGTTCGCTGATTGACCAGGTTCGCATCCCTCCGCAGATCGGAAAATATAAAGTGTATATCATTGACGAGGTACACATGCTTAGCCAACAGGCTTTTAACGCTTTCCTTAAAACACTCGAAGAGCCTCCCAAATATGCGATATTTATTTTAGCTACAACCGAAAAGCAAAAAGTGTTGGCAACCATTCTGTCGCGTTGCCAAATCTATGATTTTACACGTATATCCATTGCCGATATGGTTGAACATCTGCAATATGTAGCTTCGAACGAAAACATCACAGCCGAAGCCGAAGCCTTGAATGTGATCGCCCAAAAAGCCGATGGCGGTTTGCGCGACGCATTGTCGATCTTCGACCAGGTGGCAAGTTATACAGGGGGAAATATTACCTACCTGTCAGTCATCGAAAACCTGAATGTACTTGATTATGAATACCATTTTCGAATTACCGATGCCATCTTAAACGGTGATGTCCGCAGTTGCCTGTTGCTGCTGAACGAAATATTGGAAAAGGGGTTCGACGGGCAGCATTTTATCACCGGCTTAGCCGCTCATTTCCGTGACTTGTTAGTTTGCAGAGATGAAAAAACCCTGGTGCTGTTCGAAGTTGGCGCTTCCATCCGCGACCGTTACAGGGAAATGGCAAAACAATGTCCCGAACCATTGCTGTTTAAAGCGATTGAGACAGCCAATCAATGCGATCTGGATTACCGCGACAGTCGAAATAAACGATTGTTATTGGAACTGACACTGATTCAACTTTGCCAGCTACGCGAATCCGGCGCAACAACGCCGGACGATAAAAAAAAAAGCTGATACGCCCCATTGCTGATTTTGTTTTACCGGAAAAGACGACTGCACCACAGTCAAAGATGGCTTCTTCGGTTATCTCTAAAACTCCTCAACAAATCTCACCGGCTGATTCAGTTCCGAAAAATCTGTCGCGCACGCCCAAAACCACCTCTCTAAAAAGCTTAGTCAAAGAACCGGAAACAACCGTTCAGGCTATCAACGAACAAACATCACAATCTACGCCGTTTACTGAGGATGATTTAATAAAATGTTGGGATGCATATACCGAAACGATCGAAGAAAAAGTGCATCTAAAAAATACAATGCTTAATTGTAAACCGGTATTGTCGGATCATTTCAAATTTGAAGTGAGGGTGCACAATTCTGCACAAAAAGAAGTGTTGCTCAACAACAGTCTCAATTTACTCAAAATACTTCGCACCCAACTGAAAAACGACCTGATTCAAATCACCATCCACGTCGACGAAAATATGGAAAAAAAGGCCATATACACCTCAACCGAAAAATTTGAATTTCTAAACAACATCAATCCGTTATTAACTAAGCTAATAGATGAGCTTGAGCTGGTGTTGGACTAAATATATCTGCTTTTAGTTCCATACGTTTTGGCTATCCATAAACTAAAAAAGCGGTCGTAGATCTGATATACTCCATCTTTTTTTGTAATAAATTCTTTTTCAAGAAGTTGCCTGATAGCTGACTGAGCGGAACTTGGTGAGAATAGTCCATGCTTTTTAATAAAAGCGGTTGAAGTGATCTCTGTGGCTTTGCCCTCTTTGCCAATAGCAAACAGCATCTCTTTCTGACGTTCCGACAACATGGCAACCATCCCCTGATATACTGTTTTGTTTGTTTCGACAATTGTGTTGAGCAGGTAATTTACGACAGCGCCGGTCATCTCATCCCCGCAATCAAGATGTTCGTACAATCTATTGAGTATCACTTGCATATACCATGTATGACCTTCAAATAGCGTATATAGCATCCGAATATGTTCTTCTGAAATATTTTTTCCGGCTTTCTTAAAAAACTTTTTAATAAATTCAAGGTAGGATGTATAGGCAATGGGTTCAAGATTGAGAAGCATTGCGCTTTGATAGAACGGTTTCGAAGCGGAAAAGAAAATATTATGTATGATATGTCGATGACTTCCGGAAAATATGAAATTTGTGTTTTTGCATTTTTGTATGTGCGTACGCAAAATGGCTTCTACGTTCTTTTCAGGATAGCAGGCTATCTTCTGAAATTCATCAATGGCGACAATACAACGTTTATTGGCAGATTCGAGGTATGTAAAAATTTCCTCCAATGACAAAAGAGGCTGTTTGATTTCACCTATTCCAATATCGAAAAGCGGCAGCCCTGTCAGAGGATCAAGTTTGAAGGCAGTTCTCAGTGAGGCGATGGTGGAAAAAAAATGCCCGATAATCTTTTTTCCTTTGGGTTTCAGCGTATCAAAAATTTGCTTACCAAGCAAATAAACCAACTCTTTTATTGTGCCTGTTGCGTAAATGTCAATAAAAAATGTATAGTAGTCTTTTCGTATCTTGTTTTTAGCAAAACAATGCTCGATTAATCCGGTTTTCCCCATACGTCTGGGCGAAACAATCACTGTATTTCGTCCATTGAGTATTGAACTAATTAGCTCATTTGTTTCGTTTTCACGATCACAAAAATATTCGTTAGAGATGTAACCGCCTATAATAAAGGGGTTTTTGATTTTTTCATTTGCAGCCATAATTATTTAGTTTTAAATTATTGCAAAAGTAATAATTTAATTTTGAATAATTGCAAAAAGAATAATTTATTTTTGAATAATTATGGTTGATAAGGCGACACTACGTGTCGTACGGGGGCGATCGCCTTGATCCGTGCGCTATCGCACACAGCTATAAACACATAAGCGCTAACGCGCTAAAAATTGTCTTTCATTCTCAATTCTCAATTCTCAATTCTCAATTGATTTCTCGCGCACGGCTATAAACGCAAAAGCGCTATTTCGACGGCTTGCATAATATCGTCGACATAATGAAATGTCAATCCTTCGAGGTAGGTTGCTTTGATTTCGTCGACGTCTTTGCGGTTTTCGTTCGAGAGGATAATTTCGAGGATGCCGGCGCGTTTGGCAGCTAATATTTTTTCTTTGATACCGCCTACGGCAAGTACTTTGCCGCGTAAGGTGATTTCGCCTGTCATGGCTAAGTTGCTTTTGACCTTGCGTTGGGTAAAAATCGAAACCAACGAGATGACCATTGTGATACCTGCACTGGGGCCATCTTTGGGTATAGCTCCTTCGGGCACATGAACGTGCACATTCCGTGTTTCAAACAACTCTTCCGCAATATTTAACTGCCCGGCGTGGGCATGTACATATTCCAATGCAAGCATAGCCGACTCTTTCATCACATCGCCCAGATTTCCTGTGATTGTCAGTTTAGCTGTTTTTCCCAAACTTAAGCTCGATTCGACAAAAAGAATTTCCCCGCCTACGGCTGTCCATGCCAAACCTGTTACCACGCCGGCGTATTGATTTCCCTGATATTTATCCAATGTATATTCAGCTGTTCCAAGGTATTTTTCCACCTGATCCGGTTTGAGAACTGAAGGGATTTCTTCTTTCGAAGCAATGGCACGCGCCATTTTCCGGAATATCTTGGCTAATTTCTTTTCCATTTCGCGCACACCGCTTTCGCGTGTATAGTTTTCGACAATTTTCTGTACCGTAGTGCGCAGGAATTTCACACGTTCAGTCGGAATGCCATGTGCCGTCATTTGTTTGGGAATCAGATGTTTGATTGCTATTTCAATCTTTTCCTCAATAATATATCCGCTCACTTCGATCAATTCCATCCGGTCTAAGAGTGGTTTTGAAATGGCAGTGAGGTTATTGGCTGTAGCGATAAATAAGACTTTGCTTAAGTCGAAATCAATGTCTAAGTAATTATCATGAAAAGCCTCGTTTTGTTCAGGATCAAGCGCTTCCAATAACGCCGAAGCCGGGTCTCCCTTGTAATCATTCCCCACTTTATCTATTTCATCCAACACAAAAACAGGGTTTGAAGTGCCGGCTTTCAACAGGTTCTGCATAATCCTGCCGGCCATTGCTCCGATATAAGTACGCCGATGTCCGCGAATCTCAGCTTCGTCGTGCAGGCCTCCCAACGACATACGCACATATTTGCGGTTCAACGCTTCCGCAATCGACTTACCCAGAGAGGTTTTGCCCACGCCCGGAGGTCCATGCAAACAGACGATAGGCGAACGCAGGTCGTTTTTCAGTTTCAGTACAGCTAAGTGTTCGATGATGCGTTCTTTGACCTTTTCCATTCCGAAATGATCTCTATCTAAGATATTTTGTGCACGTTTCAGATTGAAACTGTCTTTGCTGAATTCGTTCCATGGAAGTGATATAACTGTTTGAATATATTGAAACTGTGTCGAATAATCAGGTGATTGCGGATGCAGGCGTTCTAATTTATTAAGCTCTTTTTCAAAAATCTCACTTACCGTCTTGTTCCATTTCTTTTTTTTTGCCCGTTCTCTTAACTCCCTTATTTCGATATCGTTCATATTTCCACCCAGTTCTTCCTGAATGGCTTTGATTTGTTGCTGTAAGAAATATTCTTTCTGTTGTTTGTTGATGTCTTCGTGCGTTTTCATGTGGATTGACGCCTTCAATTCTAACAGCTGAAATTCCCGATTTAAGATAAATAAAAGCCGGTAAGCGCGATCTTTCAAATCGTCGATGGCCAATAATTCCTGTTTTTCGGGCGAAAGCGCGATCAGGTTACAGCAGGAAAAGTTGATCAAATAAAGGTAATTCTGATTGTTTCGTATCGAAAAGATCAAATCCCTTGCAGGTTCGATCGAAGCGCTTAACATCTTGACAGTTAAATCTTTGATAGTAGAAACCAACGCATCGAATTCGCGGTCGTTCTTACGGGGCAATTTTTCGTCGAGTAAAGAAACACGTCCCATCAAGTAAGGTTCTTTCACGGTTGTCTGGTGCAGCAAAAACCGTTTTTTCCCTTGCAGAATGGCTGTTGTCGTTCCGTCGGGCATTTCCAAAACACGGATTATCTCGGCCACAACACCGATATTAAATAAATCTTCGTAATTGGGGTCTTCTACTTCCGTATCTTTTTGACACAACACCCCGACCATCTTCTTTTTATGATCCGCCTCGCGTATCAGGCGCATCGATTTAGCGCGTCCGACCATGACAGGCACGGCTACGCCCGGAAATAAAACCATATTACGTAACGAAAGAATAGGAATTTCTTCGCCCAAACTATCTAAACCATCTGAAAAATCTTCATCCTTGTCGCACTCCATCAGGATAGGCATCACAATACCTACCCCTTCATCCATTTCATCAAATGATTCCTGCAAATACAATGTCTCTATTTCTTTTTTACTCATACGGTGTGGAAAACAAAAAAAGCGTGCAAATGTACGCTTTTTTTTTGATAAAAAAATGGCATAATCGGGATTTCGCCCTTTCAGGGCTTTTTCGGGATGTGTCATTCAATCCGTAGGGCTTCACCTTACGCTATTGACTATCAGGCTTTCAACCTTAACTTTACGGCAATGGGGCGATGCCCTACGCTATTGGCTATCAGGCTTTCAGCCTTAATCTTTCGGCAATGGGGCGATGCCCTACGCTATTGATTACAAGGCTTTCAGCCTTAACTTTTGCGGTCGCTTTATTCGGTAGCTTGAATACGGATGCCTTCGCTGTGGGCGCTAAATTCGGGGGCATACATGCATTGGAAGGAGGTGACACCGTTTGAAAAGTCACCCGCGTGGGTTACGCGCAGGTTATATTCGAATATGTATGTGCCTTTGTACAGGTGGGCAATGAAGAAGTTGGTCGAGGCGTCTTTCACGCTTTCGTAATAAAACAAGCCGTCCTGATAACGATGGCCGGAAACGGTACTGACCGGTTCAAAGCCGGAGGCACGCATGTCTTTCAAGTGGACATACTCGTAGTCGCGGTCGGCGCGCAGCTCCATGCGGACGCGTACCAAATCGCCGACCTTCAGGCGGTTGGTTTTGTCGATGGGTTGCAATACTTCGCCCTTTTCGGTCAGTATACGCAGGAACAACTGTTTGTTCATGCGCAGGTTTGTTTCGGCAGATGTGATTTTATCCAACTGCTCGAAATATTGCCAGTACATGCCGCCCCAGGCAATACCGCTGCTGTTCGGATTTTTAACTTTCAGGTGTCCCATTTGCTGTGTGACGTCGCTGCCCTGCCAGCTTGTTTTTACGTAACCTGTGCCGGGTTCGGGTCTGATGGGTTCTTTGGCGACTTCCTGTAAGGGTTTGCCGGATATCTCAATTTCTAATAATTTTGATTCGTCTAACAGGTTTCCGCCTGTCATTAACAGTGCATAGATGGCTTCGGAGGTGGCTTTGGTCGTCTTCCAGTCGTTTGTCTGTTTGTTGCGAAGCAGCCAAATTTTCATTTCTTCGACGGCGGCCGCGTCGTTTGCTACTTCGTCGAACGCTTCGATCAGCATCGCCTGCGTTTCGATAGGCGCCTGATACCAGAAATAACCGGCGACATTGTCTTTCCAGTACATGCCCATTTCTTCCGATTGTTGCGCATATTCTTTCAATGAACGGACGATCATCCCGGCTTTTTCCGGCTGATTGTAGCGATGAAGTACCAACGCCGCAAGGGCTTTATTATACGTTGAGAAATTGACCCAGTATTTTCCGGCCTGATTCAGGTAATAATCAAATGCTGTCTTATTTTTCCCATCCGGCTGATGACCGCTGAAACTGCACGCATAGAGGTAATGCAGTTGAATGGAACCAATATGCTGTTTTTCGAGGTCGGATTTTTGTTTGAGCAGTTCGTCGTAATCTCTTCCTATACAAAAATCAAGATAGCTTAATCCTTTTTGTACAATCGTTGTTGCTTCTTCGCCGTGTTTGTCGGGCAGGGCGCTCAGTTTTCCCAAATGCGCCAAACCTGCCACAATATGTTGGGTGATATAACGGTTGGAAGGATTGCCTTCGAACCACGGAAAACCGCCGTCGCTGTTCTGCGCTTTGCTGAATTTGTTAAACGCGCGGGTCATCTCATTGCTCATACGGTTCAGGTCGAACAGTAAACCGATGCGTTTTTTGCGCTCGCTTTCGTTCTTTGCCTGCATGACCCAGGGCGTTTCTTCGAGCATCACCTGTTTCAGTTCCTGATTTTTTTCTAAGTTTGACAGCAGCGCCTGACTTTCCTGTGTGTTCCACAGATCGAATATTTGCTTGATACGCGGTGTTTTGTTGACAATTGTTGTGGCAAGCGAATTGGCGTAAAAGCGCGAGAAGGTCTGTTCGGCGCACTCGTATGGATATTCCATGATGTAGGGCATGGCTTGCACGGCATACCATGCAGGCGCAGAGGTGTATTCTAACGTCAGGCTATGGTGGCGGAGCGTTTTCGATGAGTTGTTGAGTAACCTGTCGAATGTAAGCGATTTCTCTTTTCCGGCGCGGATGCTGAACGGGAGCGTTTCGGTGACAAGCATGGAGTTGGTCAGTACGGGGACGGTTTTTTCCTCACCGTCGGTATGTGTACCGGCTTGGGCGGTAAGTTTATAGGTGATGGCCTGTACGCCTTCGGGGATGACAAGTTGCCAGCGAAGGCCGGCGCTGCCGCCGGTTTTGACGGTGAAAGGTTGTGTATTTTCGGATTGCCGGATTGCTTCGTTCCTCGCAATGACGGAAAGAGGATTCGCAATGACAGGAATGGGTTGCATGGTGACGGCGTCGTACAGGCGGAGCAGGGCTTGTCCGGTCAGGTCGGTTTCGGTCAGGTTGTTTACTTTTGCCGTCAGTTCGATGACGTCGTTTTCGCGGAAGAAACGCGGCGGGTTGGCGCTGATGGCTACCTGCTTTTGCGTGATCAATTCGTTGGTGTATTCGCCTATTTTAAAGTCGCGGGTATGTGCAAAACTCAACAGTTTCCAGCGCGTAAGCGCTTCCGGCATGGTGAATTCAATCAATACTTCCCCTTTATCATTGGTGCGCAATACAGGATAGAAAAAGGCTGTTTCGTTGAAATTCGTGCGAGTTGCGACAGCGGTCAAATCTACTTCCGGCGGCAGACTTTGCCTATTCTCCGCATCTGATATCCCGTCGTCAAAACTTTCGGCAACGACAGCCGTAGAACTACCTGTGACCGACGATTGTCTTTCGGGTGCATTTCCATATACAACGGCTTCATTTTCATATACTACCGATTCGTCTGCGACTGACATTCTTGCCATTTCACGCACACTTCCTGCTCCCATGCTATATAAAGTACGCGATAACACCGGACGATAAGCATCAAACGCCCTTCTATACGTTGCATCAAACCAGTTGATATCCGCGTAGATTTTCCCGCTCAGTAAGTTTGGCAAGTTATAATTAATGACTGTTCTGTTTATAAATGACTGTTGGGTCAGTCGTTGAATGGAAACGTTATTCCAGTGATAATTATAATCGTACGAACTCATCGGATAAATCCCGCCCGCACTCCAGTAGTGCGGATTCAGGGCGTCTAAGGAGGCGTCGTACAACGATGCAACAATTTCGGCCGTTTCCCGTTCGCCTTTGTGATTACTTACCTGCATCGTCCATGTCTCGCTTTCGCCCGGCAGCAACTGATTGCGGAAAGTGGCTAATTGTATAGTTAGTTCTTTATTGGTATACGGCACACTGATTGGTATTGTTGAGGAATAAATCCGGTTATGCTGTATCATACTGAGCTGAACGGTAAACCCTCCGCGATGCGCTTCCCGAATCGGGAATGTTACTTTTTGGGGAATCGTACCGGTCTTGATCCATTTCGCTTCCACGATTTTGGATTTATGTATCACTTCGTAATAAACCGTTGATTCCTTTTCGCCTCCGGCAAGCAGAAACTCAGCCTTTTCGCCCGGTTCGCCTTTTACCTTGACCTGTGTCAGCCACTGATTCATGTTCGTAATCGCTTCCGGCTTATTTTTCGAAAAATAAAAATAACAGACATAATCCGCGATAATGCCCTGTTTGTTGTCGGCCGTCAGTTTCAGTTTGTAATACCCTGAACGCTTCAACGAAGACAAATCCAATGTATCATTTTCGGCCGTTTCGATGGTATAATCCGCAACGGTCTGTAAGACATCGAATTGATAGGGTTCAAATTCGTTATAATAAGCGTCAAGCGGAAAATCTTTGCGAAATTCGTTTTCCGGGATTGTCGGCAAATCTATATTATTGTTCCATGTCCTGCGGCGTAAAGCCTTTCCGGAATTACCGGGCATTTTCAGCATGGCAATTTCCACCTTTACCGTTGCCGGCATAAAACTGCCGTTCAGGTTTGTAGTTGTTACGGTGTGGTTATCTGTTTTGCCTTCGTTGATACGATTCGGCAGTCGGGCGCTTACCATAAAAGGTTTGTTTGCGACACGCACATTGATGGTAGCGCTTCGCGTCTCGCCGTTTACATCTGTCACGTCTGCCGTTACGCTAAAGGTATATATTTTTCTGTCGTCTGCAACATCATCCGCCAACGCCGGAAATTCGATGGTCACGTTACCGTCGTCATCAGTTTTCAAAACGCCGGAACTGATTTCGCGTGTATTATTACCGGTGGGAGGATTGAAGCCGTAGAAATAACGGTAACTTTCCTGCCTTACCACGCGGTATTGAACTTGCGCATGGTCGATGGCATATCCTGCCAGCGCTTTTGCGTTGGCCGTAACCTGTACCGGTTCGTTCAAAATATAAGCATCCTCAACCGGCAGAAATTTCACTTCAAAAGTCGGACGTTTGTATTCCTCCACACGAAAATAAGTACTTCCGTAATCCTCAAATTCGATGCACATCTGTCCGTTTAACAAACCTTGCGGGATCGTAAAACTGCCATCTATGCTGCCAAATTCGTTCGATGTGAGCTTTTGCTCCGAAATAAGTTGCCAATTCGCATCCCGAAACTGTACATTGACGGTTTTGTTTGGAAGTAACTTGTTGTCGTTATCTACCTGCTGTTGATACAGAATAGCTTTAAAATATACAATCTGCCCCGGCCGGTAGATGGAACGGTCGGTAAAAGTTATTGCGTCGATTTCATCACTTTCATAATTATCCCTGCTATAGACACCACTGAAAACAATCAATTGGTTTTTTCCATTATTTACTTGATAACGTCGGATAGCACTTCGTTCTTGGATCGTTTTGACGGCGACACCGTTTTTGTCGCTTACAAAGGTAGCGCCCGAATTTGCATTGTCGTACAGACTTATTTTTGCGCCGGATAGCGGTTTGCCGGTTTTTCGGTCTGTGACTAAGACTTTCATCGAATTGTCCACGCAACGGTCTTGCGCCATCAACGGCGAAACCTGCACCAATGCGGTCGTATAGGCGGTCGATGATTCTAACCAGTCTTGTGCATCGGACAGAATGATTAAAAAGAATCCGTCTACGAGCGGCGGTATTTTGATTTCGGTTGTATATTTTTGATAATCCGTAACGGTCGGGAGTTTCGTTTGCTCCTGCAAAATAGCGCCTTTCAACGACTTTGCCAATGCGGTTAGATGCGTGTCGTTATTGAGGTACCCGGAATGTTCCATAAGTTCTATCGCTTCAGCTTCCGACAGCCGGTAGACGGTTTGGTAGACTGTTTCGACATTTCTAAATTCCAACAGCGCAAGGAAAGGCTGACCGGGGAGTTGAACGCTTTCGGTCTGCACTTTGAGTTCCTTGTTCAAAATCCTTTGCCTTAACGCTTTTACCTGTTCGCTGATTTGTTTGGGGTATTCTTTTTCAATGCGATTGCACAGTTCTAATGCCCTCACATATCCTGATTTACTATCCTCATTTTTCCGGGCGCTCCATCCGGCGCCCTGATTGAAGTATAAATCGGCAAGCCGATACAGGATGTTCGCGTTCAGATTGTAGGGTTGACAGGTTTCACTCAGGTTGATCAGCGCCTCTTCGTACATTTTTTCATTGTCGCCGAAAACGCCGTTAGCTCTCATATAAACCAAGCGTCGCAGATCGGCCTCTATCAACGCTTCAACACCGCTGTTAGCTTTGGTTTCCGTGATCCCGAACCCTGACTTTTCCAAATGAAAACGCAACAACTCCTGGTACGTTTTCAGCGACAGATAATTGAGAGAAAGCGTGTCGTCGGTCTGAATGTCGATATTTACAAATTTTCGCACGTCCGCAAAATAATCCGGATGGTTAGCCACAAAAGGCTGTTGCGGGATTGACCGGGAACCAAATTGAGCGGCATAAAAGCCCAACGCCCTGTTTGCTAACAAGTCGTACAGCGTAGGCTGGTAACTGACGTCACTGTTGCGCTGCAAGATAGCCTGAAAGCGTTCAATCGGTTCGTTTTGCAGGGTTCCGGCGTCCTCCAACGAAAGTTTGTAATATTTAATGGCTTCTTCCGTAATGGTACGACCGTCCATTGTACGGACATCCGTTTGTTCGATAAGCGTAGTTGTCCGGTTATCAACCGTATACCTGTTTTGATTATAGTAATCCATGTACATTTGCCCGATCATCGAATAAACGATGGCTTTCGCCGGTTGGGGCAATGCTTCCGCATCTTTCTTCAGCGTATTGAAAATAAGGTTGGAACCCTCGTCGTTTTCTTCTAAGATGCCGATGCTATTCAGTTGAAAGATAATCGCTTTGAGCAGTTGTTCATAATTCTTTTCCGCCAAAGCCGCCCGGTAAATCGAGTCGACTTTAGGCTGTAATGACTGGGGTAATTGTTGCCGGCGAAGCGTTTCAACCTCTGCCCACTCCTTTTCATAATTATTCATACGTATATCTGTTAATGGTTTATTTTGTGCTGAAACATAATAAGACAGTGATAATAAAACGATTGCTATAAAGTAAAAAACTCTTTTCATAATGCTGTTTTTTTGTTTGTAATACTAATAAGATGCCTCAATCGGGGAAAATCCATAAATCATCTTGTAAATTTTTAATTTTTTCCCTGCGATTATTCCACTAAATTCATGGCAAAAATAATAAAAATCTGTTTATGCTTAATGGTGTATTTCAAATTGTCGTTTTTTTTATTACCAATGACAA